>WBZL01000717.1_pt1 | contig 36975 bp, 39 predicted proteins | sample 5204291 | NCBI WGS metagenome assembly WBZL01 (sample SAMN12344345, study PRJNA552823) | activated sludge metagenome | biome: Activated sludge suspended growth; feature: Nitrification reactor; material: Wastewater; isolation source: activated sludge from nitrification reactor of wastewater... | reverse complement strand
CGGTGAGGCGGAAGTTGCCGGCGACGGTGGCGCTGATCGGATTCTTCTCGTTGTAGAGGTTGACGACGGGCTTCTCCGCCGACCACGGCGCGGCGACCGGGCCGCCCTGGCCGGCGGTGGCCTCCGAGGTGAGGCGCGCGACGTCCTCGGGTTCGCCGGCGGCGGGCGCCGTCGGCACGGCCGCCGGTGCCGGCAATTCGTCCCAGGAATACTGCTCTTCGAGCGAGTACGGCTTGCCCGGCTCGACCGGGAACCAGTTGTCGATGGCGCCGGTCGGGCAGGGCGGCACGCAGGCGCGGCAGTCGTTGCACACCTCGGCCTTCACGACGTAGTTGCGCGAGTCGTGCGTGATGGCGTTGACCGGGCAGGTCTCCTCGCAGGTGTTGCAGCGGATGCAGATGCCCGGATCGATGAGGTGCTGCTTGACGATGTCGTTCATGGCGGCCGCCCTCCGTTCAGCCTCAGTTGAAGCGCACGTACTCGAAGTCGATCGGCTGGTTGTTGATGCCGCGCGCGGGCGGGCTGATCCAGTTGGCGAACTTGCCCGGTTCGGCGACGCGGCCCATGAGCGACTGCACGAAGGCGCGGTCTTCCTCGGTCGGCAGCCAGTCGCGGTGCTTGTGCGTCCATTCCGCCTCGGAGATCACCTTGCCGTCGGGGCTGAGGTGCAGCTCGCCGAAGACGCCGATCTTGCGGTGGAAGCCCTTGTGCGGCAGCGTGAAGCGGAAGGGGATGCCGAGCTTCTCCGGCACGCGGTTCCAGCGGTCGATGCCGCCCTGCACGTCCTTCACCCAGTCGTCGCGCAGGCGCTCGTTGAGTGCGGTGAGCGCCGGCACCTGCCGGGTGATGATCCTGTCGCCGACCACTTCCATGACCGGATACTCCGAGCCGTCGAGGCGATGGTCGTCGCCGAGCTTGGTCTCCTCGTAGCGCCCCTTCAGGCCGTTGGTGTAGAAGGAGGCGGCGTTCGACGAGATCTCCGCGCCGTACAGGTCGCTGGTCACGCTGTAGTGGAAGTTGAGGTACTTCTGCAGCGTCGGCAGGTCGATGACGCCCATGGCGCGCAGCCTGGCCGGGTCGTCGGTCTTGTGCTGCGCCATCATCTCGCAGGTGCGCTGGATGATGCGGCTGATGCCGGACTCGCCGACGAAGAGATGGTGCGCCTCCTCGGTGAGCATGAACTTGCAGGTGCGCGCCAGCGGGTCGAAGCCGGATTCGGCCAGGGCGGCGAGCTGGAACTTGCCGTCGCGGTCGGTGATGAAGGTGAACATGAAGAAGGACAGCCAGTCCGGCGTCTTCTCGTTGAAGGCGGTGAGGATGCGCGGGTTGTCCGCGTCGCCGGAGCGGCGCTCGAGCAGGGCTTCGCCTTCCTCGCGGCCGTCGCGGCCGAAGTGGGCGTGCAGCAGGTAAACCATGGCCCACAGGTGGCGGCCTTCCTCGACGTTCACCTGGAACAGGTTGCGCATGTCGTAGAGCGAGGGACAGGTCATGCCGAGGTGGCGCTGCTGCTCGACCGAGGCCGGCTCGGTGTCGCCCTGGGTGACGATGATGCGGCGCAGCGTCGAGCGGTACTCGCCCGGCACTTCCTGCCAGGCCGGCTGGCCCATGTGCTCGCCGAAGTTCACCTTGCGCTCCGCCTCCTGCGGCGCGAGGAAGATGCCCCAGCGGTAGTCGGGCATCCTGACGTAGTCGAAGTGCGCCCAGCCCTTCGGGTCGACGCTGATGGCGGTGCGCAGGTAGACCTCGGCCGTGGTGGTCTTGTCCGGGCCCATCTCGTTCCACCAGTCGAGGTAGGCGGGCTGCCAGTGCTCGAGGGCGCGCTGCAGGGTCTTGTTCGACGCGAGGTCGACGTTGTTGGGGATTTTCTGGCTGTAATCGATGCTCATTGTTTCTCTCCTGTTAGGCTGTCTGTAGCCCTCTCCCCCTCGGGGGAGAGGGTTTGGGTGAGGGGGTTACACCCTCTCCCAGTTGAATTTCGCTTTGGCGCCGGTGCCGTACACCTTCAGCGCGCCCGTCTCGCCGACGGCATTGGGCCGGTTGAAGATCCAGTTCTGCCAGGCGGTGAGGCGGCCGAAGATGCGCGTGTCCATGGTTTCGCCGCCGGCGAAGCGCAAGGACGCCTCCATGCCCGTCAGCGCGTCCGGCGAGAGGGCCGTGCGTTCCTCGAAGGCGATGCGCAGTTCCTCGTCCCAGTCGAGTTCGTCCGGCACGAAGGTGACGAGGCCGAGCTCGGCCGCCTGGTCCGCCTCCAGGTTCTTGCCGATGGCGGCGCGCGCGGCGGCCACGGGCGCGGCCTCGTCGGCGAAGCGGGTGGCCAGGCGCGAGAGGCCGTTGTTCATGGGAAAGAGGCCGAAGTTGGCCTCCGACAGGGCGATCTTCGGCGCGCGGGCGAAATCGTCCTCGATCTTCAGCATGAAGCTGCGGTCGGCGGCCAGCGCCAGTTCGAGGAACAGTCCGCCGAAGCAGGAGCCCTCGTCGAGCACGGCGAACATCGAGCGCGACGAGACGTCGAGGCGGCGCAGGGCGCGGCGCAGCATGCCGATGGTTTCGCGCACGAACCAGTTGTCCTTGAACTTCTGCAGGGTCGCATCGGCTTCCAGCACGGCGGCGAGGTCGCCGCGCGTCCTGATCTGCCACAGGCCGACGTCGAGGTCGTTGGTGCGCAGCATGAGGATGGCGTCGTCCAGTTCGCGCGCCATGGCCAGCGGCCACCAGCGCGCGCCCTGCGTGAGGATTTCCTCCAGTTCGTCGGGCTGGCGGCCCATCGGCGCCGACACGGTCAGCGTGGCGATGCGCGTGTCGCGGTCGATGCCGACGTCGACGTGGGTGTAGCGATAGCCCTTGTCGTCTTCCGTGCGTTTGAGCGGCGTGAGGGCGATGCCCTGGCCGCCGGGGCGGTCGGACTGCTTCGCCAGTTCGGCGGCGCGGGTTTTCACCAGCTCCTCGAACTGCTGCGGCTTGGCGATGTGGTCGACCAGCTTCCATTCCAGCGCGCGCTCGGCGCGCACGCCCTCGGAGGTGGTGCAGAACACGTCGGCGAGGTCGCGGCGCATCCTGCGCTTGTCCACCAGGCGGGTGAGGCCGCCGGTGCCCGGCAAGACGCCCAGCAGCGGCACCTCGGGCAGGCTGACGGCGGTGGAGCGGTCGTCAACCATGGCGATTTCGTCGCAGGCCAGCGCCATCTCGTAGCCGCCGCCGGCGGTGGCGCCGTTGAGCGCGGCGAGGAATTTCAGCCCGGAGTGCTCGCTGGAATCCTCCAGGCCATTGCGCGTCTCGTTGGTGAATTTGCAGAAGTTCACCTTCCATGCGTGGGTCGACAAGCCCAGCATGTAGATGTTCGCGCCCGAGCAGAACATGCGCGCCTTGCCGCTGGTGATGACGACGCACTTCACTTCGGGATGCTCGAAGCGGATGCGCTGCACGGCGTCGTGCAGTTCCATGTCGACGCCCAGGTCGTAGGAGTTCAGCTTGAGCTTGTAGCCGGGCAGGATGCCGCGGTCTTCCTGGATGTCCAGGGTCAATGTGGCGATGGGGCCGTCGCAGGCCAGTCGCCAGTGGGCATAGCGGGAAGGATCGGTGTCGTACGTGATCATCTAGTGCCTCCGTGGGTTGCTGCCCCGTCAGCACTAAATGCATTAAAGTGCAGACGTAAGCTTTATGTCGAAATATTGTACATATTTTGCAACTCTTCTTGACTTGCGTCAACTGTTTTATTTGAGGTGTCAATGACGGCGTCGGCCAGGCCGTACAGGTCGTTGCGTTCGGCCAGGATGCGGCGCAGGTCGGCCATGGCCTCTTCGCGTCCGGTGATGGGGCGCATGTCGCCCTGGGCAATGACGCGCTGCATGTGCTCCTCGGCACTGGCCTTGATCCAGACCGTATAACAGGCGGAACGCAGCAGTTCGTAGGTGGGCACCTCCGTGACGAGGCCGCCGCCGGCCGCAATCACGACCTGTTCGTGGTGCTCGATGATGCGCTCCAGGCAGCGCTTCTCGAAGCGGCGGTAGGCCTGCTGGCCGTACAGGGAGAAGATTTCAGATGAGGGAATGCCCGATTCGCGCTCGATTTCGTCGTCGAGCTCGACAAAGGGCACGTTCAGGCTGCCGGCCAGGCGCCGGCCGAGCGTGGATTTGCCGGCGCCGCGCAAGCCGATCAAGGCGATGCGGTTGCGCCGGGATTGCGGGTCCGGTTCGCCGAAGGCGCTGGAGAGGATGGCCTTGGCCTGCAACAGTTTTTTCGGTGAGAGTTTTTCAAGGTATTGAATCAGAAGGGTCAATTCAATGGGGTGGGCATCCCGTTCGCTGAGCAGTTCCGTCAGTGGGCAATCCAGCGCGGTGGCCACCTGGCGCAACAATAGAATGGAGATATTGCCCTGGCCGCTTTCCAGTTGGGCCAGATAGCGCTCGGACACGCCGGACTTGCTTGCCAGGGCTTTGCGGGAAAGACCCAGGCGCGTGCGGGCATCCCGCACGCGGGCGCCGAGTTGCTGCAGATAGGATTCATCATCCCGGGAAGACTCGACAGACATCCGTGAGGATTCGGCCATCATTGCGTTTCCCTTTGCTATATTAGGACGCATTGCATGCTGCATATTAGCACGCAGTAATGCACTATAACACTTGCCTTATGATTACAATGCACTATACTGTGCATTCTAGCTTGAGTCGCCATGCCTTTCCAGTCCGCTAGGCTTGACTTTCCGGCGGCAGGGTCGGGCAATTAGCTGGCTCACAGGAACTATACTGCAAACTGTAGATAAGGGTTAGCCTGAAATGGGAAATAACACCGTTGAAGCGTTCACCGCCCTGATCGCCGGCATTACCTCACGCATTGCCGGACAACCCCTCGACGGCCAGATGGATGCCTGGCTGAACGCGGAATTTCCGGCGGACGGCGCCGAGTTCAATCGCGTCTTCGACGCCTGCAAGGCTGCCATCGCCGCCGGTTGGATGTGCAACCGCGAGGCGGGCGGCATCAAGTTCGGCCGCGTCATCAAGCCCAGCGATGCGATCCACGGTTTCAGCGTCGACGTGGTGGAGATGAATGACTGCAAGGGCCCGCACCATCGCCACCCGAACGGCGAGATCGACATGATCATGCCGCTCGATGCCGGCGCGAAGTTCGACGGCCGCGGCAAGGGCTGGCTGGTCTATCCGGCCGACCATTCGCACTCGCCGACCGTGACGGGCGGCAAGGCCATCGTGCTCTACCTGCTGCCGGGCGGGGCGATAGAATTCACGAAGTAGGTCGGGCTTGCGCCCGGCGACGGCTGTTGGCCTGAAGGCCGACCTAAAAAAACGGAGGAGGAGAACATGCCGCAGTTATCGACGGCCGACCACAGCGTTTCGCCACCGCGCGTCATGGTGCCGCGCGACTACAACGCCGCCCATGACCTGATCCAGCGCAACCTTCAGGCCGGCCGCGCCGGCAAGACCGCCTTCATCGACGACGCGGGCCAATACACCTACGGCGAACTGGCCGACCGCGCGAACCGCTTCGGCAACGTCCTGGCCGGCCTCGGCCTCGAGCAGGAATCCCGCGTCATGCTGTGCCTGCTCGACACCATCGACTTTCCGACCGCCTTCCTCGGCAGCATCCAGGCCGGCATCGTGCCGATCGCCGCCAACACCCTGCTTACCGCCGGCGACTACGACTTCATGCTCGGCGATTCGCGCGCCAGCGCGCTGATCGTCTCGGAAGCGCTGTGGCCGCAGTTCGAGGCGATTGTCGGCAAGCACAAGCACCTCAAGCACGTCATCGTCTCCGGCAGCGACGCCAAGGGCAGGCTGCGCTTTTCCGATCTGATGGCAAAGGCTTCCGCGCAGTTCGAACCGGCGGCGACCACGGCCGACGACATGTGCTTCTGGCTGTATTCGTCGGGATCGACCGGGACGCCGAAGGGCACGGTGCACCTGCACTCGCACCTGATCCAGACGGCCGAGCTGTATGCGCGCGGCGTGCTCGGCATCCGCGAGGACGACCTGGTGTTTTCCGCCGCCAAGCTGTTCTTCGCCTACGGCCTGGGCAACGGCTTGACCTTCCCGATGTCGGTCGGCGCCACGGCGGTGCTGATGGCCGAGCGGCCGACGCCGCAGTCGGTGTTCAAGCGCCTGCGCGAGCACAAGCCGACCATCTTCTACGGCGTGCCGACGCTGTATGCCGCGCTGCTCGCCAGCCCTGAACTGCCCAAGCGCGAGGATCTGCGCATGCGCGTGGCCACTTCGGCCGGCGAGGCGCTGCCGGCCGACATCGGCAAGCGCTGGACGGAGCATTTCGGCATCGAGATCCTCGACGGCATCGGCTCCACCGAGATGCTGCACATCTTCCTCTCCAACCGGCCCGGCGAGGTGCGCTACGGCACCACCGGCAAGGCGGTGCCCGGCTATGGCATTCGCCTCATCGGCGAGGACGGCCATCCGGTGGCGCAGGGCGATATCGGCGAGTTGCAGATCAGCGGTCCGTCTTCGGCCATCATGTACTGGAACAACCGCGAGAAGTCGCGCCACACCTTCATGGGCGAGTGGACGCGCAGCGGCGACAAATACATCGAGACGGAGGACGGCTACTACCAGTACTGCGGCCGCTCGGACGACATGCTCAAGGTCTCCGGCATCTACGTCTCGCCCTTCGAGGTCGAGGGCGCGCTGATGACGCACGAAGCCGTGCTGGAGGCCGCCGTGGTGGCGCACGCCGACACCGACGAGCTGATCAAGCCCAAGGCCTATGTGGTGCTCAAGCCCGGCTTCGAAGCCTCCGATGCGCTCGCCGACAAGCTCAAGCAGCATGTCAAGGACAGGCTGGCGCCCTACAAATACCCGCGCTGGCTGGAGTTCGTCGGCGAACTGCCGAAGACGGCGACCGGCAAGATCCAGCGCTTCAAGCTGCGCTGATCACTGGAGAGCCGCCATGCGTGTCCTGATCATCGAAGACGATCTCGACATCGCGACCAACCTCTACGAATTCCTCGAGAGCAAGGGGAATGTGGCCGACCTGGCGCGCGACGGCGTCAGCGGCATGCACCTGGCGGTGTCCAGCGAGTTCGACGCGATCGTCCTCGACCTCGGGCTGCCGGGCATGGACGGCCTCTGCCTGTGCCGCAAGCTGCGCCAGGAGGCGCGGCGCGATGTGCCGATCCTGATCCTCACCGCGCGCGACGTGCTGGAGGACAAGCTGGCCGCCTTCGATTGCGGCGCCGACGACTATCTCGTCAAGCCCTTCGCGCTGCGCGAAGTCGAGGCGCGGCTGAACGCCCTCGTTGCCCGCCGGCGCGGCCGCATCGTGGACCGCAAGCTGGCCTACGACACCATCGAGTACGATCCGGTCAACCTGGCCGTCACGGTGGAGGGCCGGCCGGTGCACCTGTCGCGCAAGTGCCTGCGCCTGCTCGAAATGCTGATCTCGTCGCCGAACCGCGTCTACACGCGCGACGAACTGGAGCAGGAGCTGTGGGGCGACGAGCATCCGCAAAGCGATTCGCTGCGCAGCCACATGCACTTGCTGCGCCGCGCCCTGACCGACTCGCGCGGCGGCTCGCCGATCGAGACGGTGCATGGCATCGGCTATCGCTTCGCCGCATCCGATGCCCGCCCGGCATAGCCTCCGCCTCAAATTCGCCGCCACCTTCGCGCTGGCCGGACTGGTGCTGGTGCTGCTGCACGTCGTGGTCATCCATCAGTTGAACAAACAGCAGGAAGCGCAGCTGATCGACCAGATCGTCTCCGACGAGATGGAAAACCTGCTGCAGCAGTACGAGCGGAGCTTCGCCTTCGACGGCCCGCCCTACAGGAAACTGCAGCGCTACGAGGTCAAGCCGGACACCGAGGCCCTGTCGCTGCGTAAATGGTTTCGCGCGAGCTGGCTGATCCACGGCTACATCGCGCGCGATCCACAGGAGCAGCGCGAACTGCCGGAAGAGCTGCGCGACCTTGCGCCGGGCTTTCATGACGTCCATAGCGGCCCGGACCGGGATCTCTATCGCGTCGAGGTGCGGGAGATCGGCCACTCGCGTTTTTACCTGGCGTACAGCGTGACGCTGCACCAGGAAAGGGGGAGGCATTTCAACTTGGTGCTGGTGCTGAGCGCCGCACTGACCGTCCTCGCCACCGGGCTCATCGGGCTCTGGCTCTCGGGCCGGCTGACGCACCAGATCGTGGACCTGGCCAGGCGGGTCGGGCGCTTCGACGGATCGTCCGACGACGAGGCGCTCGAGCAGCATTACCCCGAACGCGAAGTGGCTGAACTGGCGGCGGCCTTCGACAGCTATCACGAACGCACGGCCCGCCTGCTGGACCGTGAGCGCGCCTTCACCGCCGATGTCAGCCATGAGTTGCGCACGCCGCTGACCGCCCTGCAGACCAGTTGCGAGTTGATGCTCGACGACGCCACGCTGTCGCCCCGGTCGCGGGCCCGCGTGGAGAAGATCGCCGCCGCCGCCCAGCGCCTGGCGGAGCTGGTGAACGCCTTCCTGCTCATGGCCCGCGAACAGGCGGACGGCATCAGCAGCGAGGTGGATCTTCGCGAGTGCATCGAGGAGGCGGTGGACAGCGTGCGCGAGCGCGCCGTGGCGAAGGGACTGACTTTGCAGGTGGATGTGCCGGAGAGCCAGTCCGTGCGCGTGCCGAAGCGCGCGCTTCATGTCGTGCTCACCAACCTCCTGGCCAATGCGGTCAGTTACACGGAGAGCGGCACGGTGCGCCTGTACTCGCAGGGCACGAAGGTGGAGATTACCGATACCGGGCTTGGTGTCGCGCCGGACAGGATCCCGGAGCTGTTCCGCCGCTTCCATCGCGGCGATGCGCGCGGGGGCGACGGCTTCGGCCTGGGCCTGGCCATCGTCAAGCGGATCTGCGAGCAGGCCGGTTGGCAGATCGGCATCGAGCGTCGCGAGGAGGGCGGGACACGGGTATATCTTGCACTTAGCGGCTGATTTGACAAAGATTTGACATACCCATGACTTCGATTTGACGCCGACCCACTAGACTGTACAAGTCCCTCATCAGCCTTGACGCAGGCAGGCGGACATGCTGTTATAGAAGACCAGGCGTTCAGCGGCGAAATCAAACAGAAGCAAGCAAAAACGACGCTGAAATCCGCACAATCATCAATACAGGAGGAGTGAGATGAGCCAAAACGAAAAACAGGGGTTCAACCGCCGCGGGTTGCTGAAAGGCACGGCGGCCATCGCCGTTGCCACCGCCATCGGCACGCTGGCACCATTCAATCTGGCGCAAGCGGCCGACAAGATCAAGGTTGGCCTGATGCTGCCCTACACCGGCACCTTCACGGCGCTCGGCAACGCGATCACCAACGGCTTCAAGCTGGCGGTCGAGGAGCGCGGCGGCAAGCTGGGCGGACGCGAGATCGAATACTTCGTCGTCGACGACGAATCCAACCCGGCCAAGGCGCCGGAGAACGCCAACAAGCTGGTGCAGCGCGACAAGGTCGACGTCATCATCGGCACGGTGCATTCCGGCGTCGCCATGGGCATGGCCAAGGTGATCCGCGAATCCGGCACGCTGTGGATCAACCCGAACGCCGGCGCCGACGAAGTCACCGGTCCGCTGTGCGCGCCGAACATCTTCCGCACTTCCTTCTCCAACTGGCAGACCACCTATGCCCTCGGCAAGGTGCTCAAGGCCCGCGGCCACAAGAACGCGGTCTTCATCACCTGGAAGTACGCCGCCGGCGAGCAGATGATGGCCGGCTTCAAGGAAGGCTTCGAGAAGGAAGGCGGCAAGCTGACCAAGGAGCTGTACGTGCCGTTCCCGCAGGTGGAGTTCCAGGCGCTGCTGACCGAGATCGCCAGCATCAAGCCGGATGCCGTGGTGGCCTTCTTCGCAGGCGGCGGCGCCGCCAAGTTCCTCAAGGACTACCAGGCCGCCGGCCTCAAGGGCAAGATTCCGCTCTACGGCTCGGGCTTCCTCACCGACGGCGTGCTCGATGCCGTGGGCGATGCCGGCGAAGGCGTGGAGACCACGCTGCACTACGCCGACGGGCTGAACACCAAGAAGGACAACGCCTTCCGCCTGGCGTACGCCAAGACCTACAAGCTGCAGCCCGACGTGTATGCCGTGCAGGGCTACGATGCCGGCCAGTTGCTTGCGGCCGGCCTCGAGGCCGTCAAGGGCGATGTGTCGAAGAAGGCGGCCATGATCAAGGCCATGGAAACGGCCAAGATCGACAGTCCGCGCGGTTCCTTCACGCTGTCCAAGGCGCACAACCCGGTGCAGGACATGTACCTGCGCAAGGTGGTCGGCAAGGAGAGCAAGGTGCAGGGCGTGGCCTGGAAGGCGCTGGCTGATCCGGCACGCGGCTGCAAGATGTAAATTTACTTGACCGGTACGGCGGCAGGCTTCTGCCGCCGTTTTTGCGTCTGCCCGATGGATTTCGGTTTCCTGCTCATCCAGTTGCTGAACGGCCTGCAATACGGCCTGCTGCTGTTCCTCGTCGCCAGCGGGCTGACGCTGATCTTCGGCATCATGGGCATCATCAATCTCGCCCATGGCAGCTTCTACATGGTCGGTGCCTACCTGGCCTGGTCGCTGGCCAGCCTGACGGGCAACCTGCTGGCGGCGATCCTCGTCGGCATCCCGCTCACCGTCGTGCTCGGCATGGCGCTGGAATGGCTGGTGATCCGCCGTTTCTACGAGCGCGACCATCTCTACCAGGTGCTGCTCACCTACGGCCTGATCCTGGTCTTCGAGGAACTGCGCAGCATGATCTGGGGCGACGACGTGCATGGCGTGCCGGTGCCCGAGTTGCTCAATTACTCGATACCGCTCACCGACACGCTGTCCTATCCGGTCTATCGCCTGTTCATCTCGGGCGTCTGCCTGCTCCTGGCGCTGGGCCTCTACCTGCTGATCCAGCGCACGCGGCTCGGCATGATGATCCGCGCCGGCAGTTCCAACCGCGACATGGTGCAGTCGCTCGGCATCAACATCAAGCTGATCTACACGCTGATCTTCGCCATGGGGGTGGCGCTGGCCGGATTCGCCGGCATGATCAACGCGCCGCTGTCCTCGGTGTTTCCCAACATGGGCGGGCAGGTGCTGATCATCTGCTTCGTGGTGGTGGTGATCGGCGGCATCGGTTCGGTGAAGGGCGCCATGGCGGCCTCGCTCCTGATCGGCCTGGCCGACACCTTCGGCCAGGTGTTTCTGCCGGAAGTGGCCGGCATGATCGTCTATGTGCTGATGGCCGTCGTGCTGGTCTGGCGTCCGGCCGGACTGTTCGGGAAGACCTGAGATGCTGTCGCCGCGCACCTCCCGCATCGTCTTTCTCGTCGCCGCGCTGCTGCTGGTGCTGTTTCCCTTCGTCGGCGGCACCTTCTACATCCAGCTCATTGCCAAGGTCATGATTCTCGCGATTTTCGCCATGAGCCTGGATCTGCTGATCGGCTACACCGGGCTGGTGAGCTTCGGCCATGCCGCCTATTTCGGCCTGGCCGGCTATGCGCTCGCCCTGATGGGCCCGAAGTACGAGGCGGCCAGCCTGTGGTGGTCGCTGCCGGCGGCGATGGGGCTGTGCGCCCTGTTCGCGCTCGTCACAGGGCTGCTGGTGCTGCGCACGCGCGGCATCTTCTTCATCATGGTGACGCTGGCCTTCGCCCAGATGCTGTATTTCTTCTTCCACGACAGCAAGTACGGCGGCGGTTCCGACGGCATCTACATCTACAACAAGCCGGAACTCAAGATCGGCGACTTCGCCCTCGCCAACCTGGACAGCGTCGAACATTTCTACTATGTCGTGCTGATCCTGATGGCCGGGGTGTACCTGCTGCTGCGCCGGGTGCTCGGCTCGAACTTCGGCCGCGCGCTGGTCGGCATCAAGGTGAACGAGCACCGCATGCAGGCGCTCGGCTTCCCCGTGTTTCGCTACAAGCTGGCGAGCTACGTGCTGGCCGGCGCGCTGGGCGGCTTGTCCGGCTATCTTGCCGCGGTGCAGTTCGGTTTCGTCAACCCCGAGATACTCTCCTGGCACAAATCGGGGCAGGTGATGATGATGGTCATCCTCGGCGGCATGGGCACGCTCTTCGGGCCGGTGATCGGCGCCTTCGCCTTCGTGCTGCTGCAGGAAGCATTTTCGAATCAGGCCTTCTTCGGCGCCTGGGCCAAGTACTGGCAGCTGGCCATGGGCATCTTCATCATCCTCGTGGCGATGTACCTGCCGCAGGGCCTGGCCGGGCTGCTGCAGGGCCTCGGCCGGAAACCGGAAATCGTCGAGGCGGACGAAGAGCCGATCGAGGACGGTGCGGAGAACAAGCCATGAGCCCCATCCTCCGCACGACCGACCTGACCAAGCGCTTCGGCGGCCTGGTGGCCGTCGACAAGGTTTCGGTCGAACTGCATGTCGGCGAGGTGCATGCCGTGATCGGGCCGAACGGCGCGGGGAAATCGACCCTGACCAACCTGCTGTCGGGCGACCTGCCGCCGACTTCCGGCACGGTGCAGTTCGAGGGGCGCGACATCGCCGGGTTGAGGTCCGACACCATCTCGCGCCTGGGCGTCGGCCGCAGCTACCAGAAGACCAACATCTTCCTGCCCTTCACGGTTTTCGAGAACTGCCGCCTGGCGGCGCAGTCGCGCACGCCGCGCGCCTGGCGCGTGTGGAAGGGCGCGGGCGTGTTCGGCGACGTCAACCGCCTGGCCGGGGAGGCCATGGAGGCCGCCGGCCTGGCCCACCGGCGCGACCGCGTCGCCGCCACGCTCTCGCATGGCGAGCAGCGCCAGCTCGAGATCGCCATGTGCCTCGCGACGAAGCCGCGCCTGCTGCTCCTCGACGAGCCGCTGGCGGGCATGGGGCCGCACGAATCGCATCGCATGGTGGAACTCATCAAGAAGCTGGCCGGCAACCACGCCATCATGCTCATCGAGCACGACATGGACGCCGTCTTCGCCGTGGCGCACAAGCTGACTGTGATGGTGAACGGCGAGGTGATCGAGTCCGGCACGCCGGAGGCGGTGCGTTCGAGCCCGGCCGTACAGCTTGCCTACCTCGGCGGGGAGGACAACCTCCATGGCTGAACTGTTGATTGAAGCCCACGGCCTGCACAGCTTCTACGGCGTCAGCCACATCCTGCACGGCGTGAATTTCTCCGTGTCGCGCGGCGAGACCATCGGCCTGATGGGTCGCAACGGCATGGGCAAGACGACGCTGATCAAATCCATGCTCGGCCTGGTGCGGCCGAAGGAGGGCGCTGTCCGCGTGCGCGGCCAGGACATGACGCAGGCCGCGACGCACGCCATCGCCCGCGCCGGCATCGCCTACGTGCCGGAAGGGCGCGGCATCTTCCCCAACCTGACGGTGCGCGAGAACCTCGTCATGGCGGCGCGCGCCGGCGTGGACGGGCGCCGCGAGTGGGTCTTCGACCGCGTCATGGCGACCTTCCCGCGCCTGTCCGAGCGCATCAACAACGGCGGCGCGCAGCTCTCCGGCGGCGAGCAGCAGATGCTCACCATCGGCCGCGCGCTGATGACCAATCCCGATCTCCTCATCCTCGACGAAGCGACCGAGGGCCTCGCGCCGCTCATCGCCCGGGAAATCTGGAACATCATCCGCACCATCCGCGCCTCCGGCATCGCCACGGTGATCGTCGACAAGAACTACGGCGCGGTGATGGCGCTGGCCGACCGCAGCGTGGTGCTGGTCAAGGGCCGCGTCGTCTTCTCCGGCGCGTCCGAAAAGCTGTCGGACAACGAAGAACTCATGCACCGCTTCCTCGGCGTGTGATTGTTTTTCCCCACTCCCTCGCAGGGAGCGGGCCACAAAACACCTCCCTCTCCCTGGGAGGGAGAGGGCCACAAAATACCTCCCTCTCCCTCCCAGGGAGAGGGCCGGGGTGAGGGTCAAGGAACGCAAAACATGCAAACAGGGTTTATCGTAGCCGCCGGCCACAACCTCGAATACCGCCTCATCCCCGCCCATCAGGTGAACCGGCCGACGCTGGTGTTCTTGCACGAGGGCCTCGGCTCCGTGGCGATGTGGCGCGACTTCCCGGCGAAGGTCGCCGCCGCCACCGGCTGCCGCACCCTGGTGTATTCGCGCTACGGCTACGGCGAATCCGACGTGCTCGCCGAATCCTTCACCGTGCGCTACATGCACGACGAGGCGCTGATCGTGCTGCCCGAGTTGCTCGACAAACTGGAAATCGACAAGCCGGTGCTGGTCGGCCATTCCGACGGCGGTTCGATCGCGCTGATCCACGCCGGCGGCGCCGAGCGTGACGTGGCCGGCCTCATCCTCATGGCGCCGCACGTCTTCGTCGAGGACCTGTCGATTGCCAGCATCGCCCAGGCCAAGGTCACCTTCGAGACCACCGACCTCGCGCAGAAGCTCGGCAAGTACCACCGCGATCCGGTGAAAACCTTCTGGGGCTGGAACGACATCTGGCTGCACCCCGATTTCCGCGCCTGGAACATCGAGGAATATCTGCCGCGCGTGACCTGCCCGGTGCTCGCCCTTCAGGGCGAGGACGACGAGTACGGCACGCCGGCGCAGGTCGAAGCCATCCGCCGCCAGGCGGCGGGCGAAGTCGAAGTGCTGATGCTTGCCGACTGCCGCCATTCCCCGCACAAGGACCAGCCCCAGGCCACGCTCGAGGCGATGGCGGGGTTCATCGAGCGGATTTCCGACTAGCAGGAAAGTCAGTCGCTGTGATACGGCGAGCGCAACCGGCGCTGTGCGGCCTTATCTTGCCGACTGGCTGGTCTATCTATGCTTGAGCAACTCATCAAGCGCCAGACCAATGTCCTTGGCGATTTGACGAAGCAGGATCGGGGATATGTCCCGGCCTTGATGAAACGGAACCGTCGTGCAGCGGCCGGAAGTGTCGCGGAATTGTTTGTGTGAGCCGCGCTGGCGGACTTCGGTGAAGCCGAGTTTGATGAGAATAGCTATGACTTCGTTGGGTTTGAGGACGGGAACATTGCCCATGACTCAAGCTATGGCAACGTTTTGAACTCCGACAAACTCGGACTCAAGCGTGGGTTCGCCGTCTTCGAGAAGCATTTCAATGACGTCGTGGAGGTTTCGATTGACTTCATCCAGCGTTTCACCCTGGGAGTGGGCGCCGGGGAAGCCAGGCACGAATCCAACGAACAGCCCCGTTTGCGGGCATCGCTCGATTACCGCCGAATAGACCTTCATCGCTGGCTCCAGATTCATGTGTGAGTGCAAATTATGCTTCTACGCTCCGCAATAGGCAACCGGCGACGCCAGACGAGCGAAAAGAGTTTCCTTCAGCCAGTGGCGGACTGAGCGTCTGTCATCGAAGTGCCGATGCTCGCCGACTGCCGCCACTCCCCTCACAAGGACCAGCCCCAGGCCACGCTCGGGGCGATGGCGGGGTTCATCGAACGGATTTCGTAAAGTCAGCCGCCGGAAGACGGCGAACGTTTCACTTCAGGATGGGCCGGAGGTCCTCCAGCTTGTCGAAGAGGTGCCAGACGTACTGGTCTGTGCCCTTTTCCCGGTGCGGATGCAGGTCGGCCAGCTTCGGGTCGTTGCAATAGCCGTCGAACGCCTCCTTCGAAGCCCACTCGACGAGGATCAGCACCTGGCGCGGCGCCACATCCCCCACCGCGGCCTCGCGGAACTTGCCCAGGGCGACCACGCGCCCGCCGTGCGCAGCCACCTCCCGCGCCGACTGCTTCGAGTAGGCGAGGTACTCGTCCTTGTTGGTGACGTTGAAGAGGTTGAGGGCGTAGACGGGGTTGAGCATCAGAGGGACTCCAAGCTGAGGGATCGTAAGGTACTGCGAGTAGGTGCCGGAGTCGGATTATTCTCAGAAAGAAATCGACTCCGGTACCTTTAGGATGCGGCTTTTGGCGCAGGTCCGGTTGAGCGCAGGGTTATACGTAGCGCGGCACGGAGAGGCTTCACCTCCTCGGCGCTTACTTTTCTGAAATACGTTCCTCGGTTATCGCCATGGTCAACACGTGCCCCCATCCATCCCACGCCAAACCAGATGACTAAATGAGACTTGTCGTAGCGGTCGCGAAAGCCGACGCTGTCCTCAGGCGTCGGATAGGTAAACCAACCTGTTGTAAGGGCCATCTGGTTCTCGGTCTGCCAGCCATCTTGAAACGGAGCCAATGCATCAATGACCTGACTGATTGATTCAGGGTCCTCGATTTTGAGCTTTCCGTTATTGCAGTCGTGTCGCCCACTACAGATGTTGATAACGGTAATAGCTGACTTGGTTGGTATGGAGATTTGTGAACAGCCGCATAGAACGACGCAGAAGATCAAAAGCGACGTGCGGGCGAAAACTTGGGTATTCATGGGTACGTATAACAGTTATTAGACGGACCCATGGGTCCGTCTATGAATTATTATCCAGTCAGCAGTATGCGCCTGTAATACATTGATGCGCAAGGCATCTTGCTTGGCGTGGTCCGTATCACAACACCAATATCGGGGGGCGCGGCTAGGCATGCCATCGGCTGCAAACGCAGAACAAAAGTCAGCCGCCACGGTACGGCGGCCGCTCCGGCCTACGCCATAATGTGCGCTTGCAAGGAGGCGACATGACCGACTTCAGGGATCGCAGGGTTCTGATCACCGGCGCCGCCAGCGGCATCGGCCGACTGATGGCGCTGCGCATTGCGGAGAAGGGCGGGCGGCTGATCTTGTGGGACCTGGACGAGGCGCACCTCGCGGAGGGAAGGGCGGCGAGATCGCCGCGTCAGCGGTGGCCAGCTTCGGCATGCAACTTCAGCCCAAGCGCACCGATGACTTTAAGGATGGTGTCAAAGCCAGGGCTACGATCACCGGAGAGCGCTTTGTAAAGGCTTTCGCGAGACAGTCCGGCATCGCGCGCGACCTGTGACATGCCCTTGGCGCGAGCAATGTCGCCCAGTGCTTTGGCAATGAATGCAGCGTCCCCGTCGGCCTCATCAAGGCAGGCTTCAAGATAAGCGGCCATTTCCTCCGGCGTTCTGAGGTGTTCGGTGACGTCATAGCGAGTGGTAACAGTCTTTTTCATGGTTGCTACTCCGAAATATTCCGTGCGAGGCGCAATGCAGCTTTGATGTCATTGGTTTGGGTGGTCTTGTCTCCACCGGCCAGAAGAATAATCAGCTCCCGCCCTCGCTTCTTGAAGTACTCCCGGTAACCGGGACCGTAGTTGATTCGCAACTCCGAGACACCTTCGCCAACCGGTTCGACATCTCCGGGGTTTCCAGCGGCAAGCCGTTCGATCCTTGCCTGGACGCGCGCTCTGGCCTGGAGGTCGCGCAAGCCGTCGAGCCACTCAGTAAAGAGGACGGTTTTGCGAATTTCAATCATGGAGCAAGTGTAGCCACATGGCTACACCATTGTCAATGCCATACACGACTCCCTGAGGCGCCAAACAGTAATTACACGGACCCATGGGTCCATGTATAAATCACTCTCCATTCGGCAGTATGTGCCTGTAATTCATTGATGCGCTAGGCATCATTATTGGCGTGGCCCGTATAGCAACTCCATTCTCGGGGGAATGGCAAGCGGTGTTGCCGGCTGACAATCGCAATACAAAAGTCAGTCTCCACGGCACGGCGACTGCTCCGGCCTGCGCCATAATGCACGCAGGGCAAGGAGGCAACATGACCGACTTCAGGGATCGCGGGGTTCTGATCACCGGCGCCGCCAGCGGCATCGGGCGGCTGATGGCGCTGCGCATCGCGGCGAAGGGTGCGCGGCTGATCTTGTGGGACCTGGACGAGTCGCACCTCGCGGCGGTGGCGGGCGAGATTGCGGCGGCGGGCGGGCAGGCTGCGGTGTATGCCTGCAACCTCGCCGAGCGGGCCTCCATTGAGGCTGCGGCGGCGCGCATGCTGGCGGAGCACGGCGCGGTCGATGTGCTGATCAACAACGCCGGCATCGTGGATGGCAAGCGCCTGCTGGAGGTGACCGACGAGGAGGTCGAGCGCACCTTCGCGGTGAACACCCTGGCGCATTTCCGCACGGTGCGCGCCTTCCTGCCCGGCATGCTGGCGCAGGGCAGGGGGCACATCGTCACCATCGCCTCGGCTTCGGGCATCGCCGCCGTGCCGCGCCTGGCCGACTACTCGGCGAGCAAGGCTGCCGCCATCGCCTTCGATGAATCGCTGCGCCTGGAATTCGCCCACGACGGCGTGCCGGTGCGGACCACCGTGGTCTGCCCGTACTACGTCGCAACCGGCATGTTCGAGGGCGTGCGCACGCGCTTCCCGCTGCTGCTGCCGATCATGCGGCCGGAGGCCGTCGCCGCGCGCATCGTGCGCGCCATCGAGCGCGACGAGACGCGGGTGATCCTGCCCTGGTTCGTGCGCTGCGCCTTCCCGCTGCGCCTGCTGCCGACTGCATGGTTCGACGCGCTGATGAGCTTCTTCGGCATCACGAAGAGCATGGACGATTTCACCGGGCGGAAACGCTGACTCTCCAAAGGAGCGAACATGACAACCCTCGCCAACATCGCCGTCGCGCTGGTCGCGCTGCTGCACCTGAATTTCCTCATGCTGGAGATGTTCTACTGGGACAAGCCGCTCGGCAGGCGCATCTTCGGCCTGAAGCCGGAGTTTGCCAAGGCTTCGAAAAGCCTCGCGGCGAACCAGGGGCTGTACAACGGCTTCCTCGTCGCCGGGCTGGCGTGGGGCCTGCTGCTGGGCGCGGCCGGCGGGCCGGTGAAGGTCTTCTTCCTCGGCTGCGTCATCGTCGCCGGCGTCTTCGGCGCGCTCACCGTCAGCCGGACGATCCTCTGGGTGCAGGCGCTGCCCGGCGCCGTCGCGCTGGCGCTGGTGCTGGCGTCCTGAAACCTCCTAAGGGTTTTTCCCCCACACTTCCTTCAGCCGATCGTCCCGCCCGCACAGGCTGCGGTACAAGTGGTATCTGAGCGGGTTTTTCTTGTAATAGTTCTGGTGGGATTCCTCGGCCGTCCAGAACGCGCCGGCCGCCGTGATCTCGGTGTGGATCTGGCTGAACTTTCCGCTTTTCAGCAGCGCTTCCCGGCTGGCTTCGGCGGCCAGGCGCTGCGTCTCGTCCAGGTAGAAAATGGCGCTGCGATACGGCGTGCCGGTGTCGCAGAACTGTTCGTTCTTCACGGTAGGGTCGATGTGGCGCCAGAAGTAATCGAGCAGGCGTTCATAGCTCAGGGTTGCCGGATCGTAAGTGACCCGCACCGCTTCCGCATGGCCCGTGACCTCGGCGCTGACCAGTTCGTAAGTCGGATTGGCGACCGTCCCGCCGGTGTAGCCCGATTCCGTGTCGATGACGCCCGGCAGCTTGTCGAAATCCGCCTCGACGCACCAGAAGCAGCCACCGGCGAAAATGGCCGTCGCCGTTTGCGCCGGTGCTGCGGGCGCCTGCGAGAGGACGGGCGCGGACAGCAGGGCGACGGCCAGCCAGGCCAGTGCGCGCAGCGCGGCGATCAAGCGCGCAACTCCGGCAGTTTGTCGCCGCGCGCGACGAACTGCAGCGCCAGTCCGTTGTTGCAGTAGCGCAGCCCGGTCGGCTGCGGACCGTCCTTGAAGATGTGGCCCTGATGCCCGCCGCAGCGCGCGCAATGGTATTCAGTGCGCGGGAATATCAGCTTGTAGTCGGTGCGGGTTGCCACCGCCGCAGGCAGGGGTTCCCAGAAGCTCGGCCAGCCGGTGCCGCTGTCGTATTTGCGCGAACTGTCGAACAGCGGCAGGTAGCAGGCCGCGCAGATGAAGGTGCCGTCGCGTTTCTCGCGGTCGAGCGGGCTGCTGCCGGGCGGCTCGGTGCCCTCCTCGAAGAGGATTTCATAGCGGTCGGCCGGCAGCAGGCGCTTCCATTCGCCTTTCGGCTTGTTCAATGCGGGTGCGGCGGCGCTGCCCCTGCTGAGTATCGGCAGGGCAGCGGCGGCAAACAGGCCGGTGAGGGCGGTCAGCCAGCGGCGTCGGGTGAGTGTCATGGTCTCTCCTTTATTAGAGTGTTCATGCCATCAGACCGGACGCAAGGCGCAAACCTTACACGTCTGCCCCGTGCGCCTTGGGCACGAGCTGGTGGAACAAACTCGACTCGCGCTTGTAGAAGCCTTCGGTGTGGAAGGTCTCCTCCAGTTTGTAGTGCTCGTAGTCGAGGTGATGGCACAACTCGTGCAGCAGGGTGTGCAGGAAGCTCCTGAAGGCCACCACGCGCTGGTTTTTCGCCGTGCGCATCCACAGCTTGATGACGGCCTGCCTGCCCTCGTCTTCCGGCAGGTAGAGCCCGTGCAGCTCGCCCCAGTCGTGGCTCGGCCGCACCGCCAGCACGGCAACGCGCAGGGGCGGCGCGCCGAGCTGGCCGACGATGCCGGAGGCGATGGCCTGGCACAGCCGTCCGGCTTCGGCCAGGTTTTCCGCCTTCAGGGCGGACTTGAGCGGGGCGATGAACGGGCGCAGCGCGGCCGCGTCGGGCAGGTCGATGCGCTCGATGGCGTCGCTGCGGTCGTAGATGCGCTTGCGCGCGGCGGAGAGGCGGGCGTAGTAGGCGAAGGGCACGTTCAGAAAATCCCCAGCGCCACGCCGCTGGCCATCGCCTCGCCGAGTTCCTCGCAGGCGGCCAGATCGGCCTCCGTCACATCGTTGCGCGCGATGAGCGGCTCGGCGACGCGCTTCCAGCCGTAGCCGGTGGCGATGCGGTCGATCTGCGTCACGGCGCCGCTGCCATCGTTGCCGGCGCTGACGAACAGGGCATAGGGCAGCCCCACCGTTTTTCCCTCGGCCGGATAGTAGGTGCGGTCGAAGAAGTCCTTCACCATGCCGGCCATGGTGCCGAAGTTCTCCGGCGTGCCGATGAGCAGGCCGTGGCAGGCGAGCAGGTCTTCCAGCGTGGCGTCGCCGGCGCGCTTCATGACGGTCTCGGTTTCCGCCGCCCGTCGCGCGCCGCGCAGCACGGCCTCGGCCATCGCGCCGGTGTGGCCGCCCTGGGTGTGGTAGACGATGAGCAGGCGCTTCATGCCGAGGCGCCGGCCGCCGGATCCTGCCGGTAGAACAGGCGCAGCTGTGCGTACACCGCCGGATATTCGGCCTGCAGCAGTGCGGGCGCCTCGAAGAACACCTCGCTCGTCACGGCGAAGAATTCGGCCGGATGCTCGGCCGCATAGGGGTCGATCGCCGTTGCCTCGCCGTCATCGACGCGTGCGCAGAAGTCCTCGTAGGCCGGCTCGAAGGCGTCGATCCAGTCCTGCCGGCGCATGCCCTCGTGCAGCGGCGGCAGGCCATCGGGCGGGCCGTTGAGCATGTCGAGCTTGTGGGCGAATTCGTGGATCACCACGTTCATGCCATCCGCCTCTTCCGGCCGGTCGAACCAGGAGATCAGCACCGGTCCGCCCTCCCAGGCCTCGCCCGCCACGCTGTCCTCGAACTCGTGCACCACGCCGTCTTCCGACATGAGCTTGCGCGGGATGACGAAGTCGCCCGGATAGACGATCACGCCGACCCAGCCGCGATACGAGTCGAGGCCGAGATTGAGCACCGGCAGGCAGGCCTGCAGGGCGATGGAGAGCTGGATGTCCTGCGTCAATGTCAGCCCCTGCGCCCCGCTCCATTCCTTCTGCGCGATGAATTTCAGGGCCATCTCGCGCAGCCGCGACCGGTCGGCCTGGGCGAGGTTGTCCAGAAAGGGCAGTCCGTCCTCCACGCGTGCCCACTGCGCCGCGTCGACGGCGCGGGCGGGCGGATCGGCCTTGCCGAAGAACTGTTTCAAGGCGTGCAGCATCGGGTTAGGATAAGCGAACTCGGGCCGGCACGGGGCCGGCCGATTGCAGAGACCCTGCCGCCATGTCCACCTACTCCGCCACCATCCTCTGGCAGCGCAACGGCGCCGCCTTCACCGACCAGCGCTACAGCCGCGCCCATGTCTGGCGATTCGACGGCGACGTGGAGGTGCCGGGCTCGAGTTCGCCGCATACGGTGCCGCTGCCCTATTCAAACCCGCAGGCGGTCGACCCGGAGGAGGCGTTCGTCGCCGCGCTGTCGAGTTGCCACATGCTGTGGTTCCTGCACCTCGCGGCGATGCGCGGCTTCGTCGTCGAGCGTTACGAAGACCGCGCCGACGGCGTGATGGCGAAGAACGCCGAGGGCAAGCTGGCCATGACGCGGGTGACGCTGCGCCCGCGCGCCGAATTCGACGGGGAGAAGCAGCCGGACCGGGAGGGCATCGAAGACCTGCACCACGCGGCGCATGAAGAATGCTTCATCGCCAATTCGGTGAAGAGCGAGGTGCGCTGCGAGCCGGTTTTCTGAGGTGCGCGAGGCGGCCACATACCGGTTGCGCCAGATCAAGTTTCCGTTCCGAACCGTTGCTAGACTGTCCGCATAGGCAACGTCACGGCGGACATGGGCGAGGAAATCTCCAGGAGCGAATTCGAGGCGGCCGATTTCGAGCGTTTCAGCGCCCGGCTGGCCGGCGAGACGGCGCTCTTGCGCGAATGCCTCGCAGGCGGGCGCATGGCCGCCTGCGGCTACATGTTCGGCTATGAACTCGAGGCCTGGCTGCTCGATCATTCCTATTTCCCGTACTCCATCAACGAGGCCTTCCTGTCGCGCCTGAACCATCCGCTGGTGGTGCCGGAGCTGTCGCGCTTCAATGTCGAGCTGAACGGCGCGCCGCTGCCGCTGCGCGGCGATGCGCTGCTGCGCGCCGAAATGGAGCTCGAGCGCCTGTGGAACCACTGCAACGCGGTGGCGCACGACATGGATGCCCACATGGTCATGATCGGCACGCTGCCGACCGTCCGCGACGCGGACCTGACGCTCGACAACATCTCGCCGCTGAAGCGCTACTACGCGCTCAACAACGAGGTGTTGCGGCGCCGGAAGGGGCGGCCGCTGCGGGTGGACATCGACGGGCGCGAGCGGCTGGTGACCGAGCACGGCGACGTCATGCTGGAGGCGGCGACCACGTCCTTCCAGGCGCACCTGCAGGTCCCGGCGGCGCTGGCGCACCGCTTCTACAACGCCTCGGTGGCGATCTCGGGGCCGCTCCTGGCCGCCTGCTGCAATGCCCCCTTCCTGTTCGGGCGCAGCCTGTGGGAGGAGACGCGCATTCCCCTTTTCGAACAGGCGGTGGCGCTGGCCGGCATGCATGAAGACAGCCGTCGCGTCACCTTCGGCGCCGGCTACCTGCAGGACACGGTGATGGAGTGCTTCGAGGAAAACCTGCGCGAGTACCCGGTTCTGCTGCCGCTGGAATATCCGGGCCAGCCGGCGGCGTTCAACCATCTGCGCCTGCACAACGGCACCATCTGGCGCTGGAACCGCCCGCTGATCGGCTTTGACGCAAAGGGCACGCCGCATGTGCGCATCGAGCACCGCACCCTGCCGGCGGGGCCGAGCATCCTCGACATGATCGCCAATGCGGCGGTCTATCTCGGGCTGGTGTATGCGCTGGTGCATGAGGGCGAGGACGAAACGCTCGGCCTGCCCTTCGCGGCGGCGCGGCAGAATTTCTATGCGGCGGCGCGCGACGGTTTGCGGGCAAGACTGCAATGGCCCGGCGCCGGCGAGGCGTCGGCGCGCAACCTGCTCGAACAGGAGCTGCTGCCGCGCGCCGCGCGCGGGCTGGCCATGCTGGATATCGACACGGAAGACATCGATCGCTACCTCGGCGTGCTGCGGGCGCGGATTGCCTGCGGCGGCACGGGCGCGGCCTGGCAGCAGGCATGCTTCGAAGCCCGCCAGCGCGATTCTTTTGAACTGATGGCCACCTATTGCGAGCGGCAGCGCAGCCGCGCGCCGGTGCATGAATGGGACTTGTGAAACCGACGTGACAGCCTTGAAAATCTTCGAATCCCTGCCGCCCGGATTGCTGGAGGCGGACGCCGCTTCGCTGGAGGACCTGCTGGGCGGCCCGGCGCTCATCCATCTGCCGGGCCGGCGCCCCGAGCCGCTCTTCGTCACGGTGCTGCTGCACGGCAATGAAACCACCGGCTTCGAGGCCGTCCAGGCCGTGCTGCGGCGCTGGCAGGGCCGCGAACTGCCGCGCGCCCTGTCGCTTTTCATCGGCAACGTCGCGGCGGCGCGCGCGGGGCTGCGGCGGCTGGCCGGCCAGCCCGACTACAACCGCGTCTGGCCGGGCACGGAGACACCCGATCTGCCGGAGGCGGCCCTGATGGCGGAGGTCGTCGCGCACATGCGCCCGCGCCGTCCCTTCGCCAGCATCGACATCCACAACAACACCGGCATCAACCCGCACTACACCTGCGTGGTGCGGCTGGAGCCGTCCTTCCTGCGCCTGGCGCAGTTGTTCAGCCGCATCGCCGTCCATTTCCAGCGGCCGCTGGGCGTGCAGGCGACTGCGGTGGCGGCGCTGTGCCCGGCGGTGGCGGTGGAATGCGGCAAGATCGGCGGACAGGCCAGCATCGCGCATGCCGCCGAGTACATCGAGGCGGCGCTGCACCTCGACCATTTTCCGCAGCATCCCATGCCGGCGCACGAGCTCGAACTGATGCACACGGTGGCCATCGTCAAGGTGCCGCCGGGCGTGAGCTTTTCCTTCGATGGCAGCGCCGCCGACTTCCGCTTCCGCGGCGATCTCGATCACCTGAACTTCCGCGAGATGAAGCCGGGCACTGCCCTCGGCTATCGCGCGCCGGGCAGCGAGGCGCGTCTGCTGGTGCAGCCGGGCGGACAGGCGCCGCTGGAGGGGGAGTACTTCGATTACGCCGGCGGCGAGATTCGCCTCATGCGGCCGATGGTGCCGGCCATGTTGACGATCGACCCGCTGGCCGTGAAGAACGACTGCCTGTGCTACCTCATGGAGCGCATCGGCGCTTAGGCTCTGACTCGCGTGGTGAGGAAAATGCCGGCGAGGATGAGCGCGATGCCGGCGAGGTGGTAGAGCGCCGGCTCCTCGCCGAGAAAGATCACCGCGAGGAGGGTGCCGAAGGCCGGCATGAGGTGCATGAACTGGCCGGCGCGGCTGCCGCCGACTTCCGCCACGGCGCGGTTCCAGAAGATGAAGCCGAGCGCTGCCGGGAAGATGCCGGCGTAGGCGATGGCGGCGAAGGCCGGCCCGCCCGGCACGATGAGTTTTCCTGAAGCGATTTCCCACAGATAGAAGGGCGCCAGCCCGACCAGTCCCCACAGCGTGATGGCGGCGAGGAAGGACAGGGCGTGCAACTCCGGCGGCCGGTGCGCCAGCAGCACGGTGTACAGGGCCCAGAACAGCATCGCCGCCAGCACCCAGAGATCGCCTGCGTTCGGACGCAATTCCAGCAATCGCGCCACCTCGCCGTGGGCGACGATGGCGACGACGCCGGTGAAGGAGACCATCACGCCCAGCCACTCCAGCCGGCTCAGGCGCTTGCCGAACAGGGCCCAGGACAGGCCGATGATCATGATCGGCGTGGCCGAGGCGAGCAGCACGCCGTTGGTGGCGGTGGTGAGGGCCAGGCCGGTGTAGGTCAGGGCGTTGTGGCAGGCGCCGCCGAACAGCCCGAGCAGGGCCAACACCTTCCAGTGCGCCAGGGTCTCGCGCCATTGCCTGCGCAGGTGCGGCCAGGCCCACGGCAGCAGGCAGGCGAAGGCGATGACCCAGCGCCAGAAGGACAGGGCAAGGGGCGGCACATCGTCGCGGATCCAGCGCCCGACCACCCAGTTGCCCGACCAGAACAGCACGGTCAGGGTCAGCAGCAGGTAGGCGAAGGCGCGCGAAGGGGCGGGGGCGGCAGGCAAGGGAGGAGAGGGCTGTTTGTCGTGTGAATATTACGCGGCGACCTATTGATCGAGGTCAAACCGCAGGCGAGTTTATGGCACCATTATGCCTGTCAATGGCCAGAGAGGCGTTCCCGACGCCCGGCCGCGATGGAGACAGTAATGGGTGAAATACGACCGCCGTCCGAAACGCCCGATGCTACGACGGCCGGGCAGCGCGAATACCTCTCGGACGACCCGCGCGACATCGGCTGGGTCAAGCAGAATGTCCCCTGCCAGACGGCCTGTCCGGCGGGCACCAACGTCCCGGTCTACATCCGGGAAATCATCGAGCGCCAGTACGGCCGCTCCTACGAAACCAACCGTGAAGCGAATGTCCTGCCCGGCGTGCTCGGCCGCATCTGCTCGCGGCCCTGCGAGGCGCAGTGCCGCCACGGCTGGCCCGGCAACGGCGAGCCGGTGGCGATCTGCCACCTGAAGCGCGTCGCGTCCGATCTGAAGGACGCCGGCCATCGCATCACCGAGCGCTTGTATTCGCCCACCGGCAAGCGGGTGGCCATCGTCGGCGCGGGGCCGGCCGGGGTGGCGGCGGCGCACGACCTGTCGCTGCTCGGCCACGACGTGGTGATCTTCGAGCGCGAGGAGCGCGCCGGCGGCATGCTGCGCTACGGCATCCCGGAATTCCGACTGCCGCGCGACACGCTGGACATCGAACTGCACAATGCCCTGCGCCTCGGCGTGCAGGTGCGCACCGGCGTGGAGATCGGCAACAAGGAAGGCCAGACGCCGATGAGCAGGCTCGAACAGGAGTTCGATGCCGTCCTGCTCGCCACCGGCTGCATGGCCGCTTCGCCGCTGCCGCTGCTGGGCGAATGGGAGAAGCGCGAACTGCGCAGCATGGAAGGCGTCGAGTACGGCCTGGATTTCCTCATGGAGATGCACCGCGGCGTGGAAAAGACCGTCGGCAAGCGCGTGGCGGTGGTCGGCGCCGGCTTCACGGCGCTCGATTGCGCGCGCGTGGCGGCGCGCCTGGGCGCGCAGGAAGTCACCATCCACATCCGCACGGCGGAGGAATACATCCCGGTCACGCCGGAAGAGATCTTCGAGGCGAAGCGCGAGGGCGTGCGCATCAAGGGCCTGCGCACGCCGGTCGGCCTGACGGCGGAAGGCAACCGCCTGACCGGCATCGAGTTCGTGCAGAACCGCCTCGGCGGCTGGCGCAGCAACGGCCGCCGCCAGGCCATCGCCATCGAGGGCTCGGAGTTCATCGAGCCGTGCGACACGATCATCATCGCCATCGGCCAGCAGACGGCGAACGACTATCTCGGCACCAAGCTGGAACTCGATCGCTGGGGCAACGTGCGCATCGGCGTGGACGGCATGACCTCGCACAAGGGCATGTTCGCCGCCGGCGACTACGTCAGCGGCGCCTCGACGGTGGTGCAGGCTGTCGGCCACGGCCGCCAGGTGGCGAAACGCATCGACGCCTGGCTGATGGGCCGCGAGCGAGCGAAGCAGGTGGTGCGCATCGTCCCGGTGGAGAAACCGCTGCGCGAGCGCGCCTTCGACTTCATCACCCGGCAGCACATGCCGACGGCGCACTTGGACGAGCGCATGAAGGACGGCAGGCACGAGGTGGAACTCGGCCTCGACGAGAAGCTGGCCTTCGAGGAGGCCAAGCGCTGCTACCTGTGCAACCTGCGCTACCAGATCGACGTCGACCGCTGCATCTTCTGCCGCGCCTGCATCGAGGTTGCCCCGCGAAATTGCATCAAGCTGGTGCGCGGCGTCGAGATCGACGAGCAGGGCGCCTACGGCAAGCTGCTGGAGACCAAGGAGTGGAACCAGGTCGGCGCCATCTGGATCGACAACAACGAGTGCATCCGCTGCGGCCAGTGCTACACCGCCTGTCCCGTGCAGTGCATCTCGATCTCGCGCTGCGAACTGACCGAAGTGGAGATCTGAATGGCGGAAGCGAACCGGAAAGTGCGCCACCATGTCATCGTCGGCAGCGGCGTGGCCGGCAGCCAGGCGGCGGAAACCCTGCGCGAGTGCGAGCCCGATGCGCGCATCACCATTCTGACCCTGTCCAGCCTGCTCTTCTACAACCGCTACGATCTGCCCAAGGTGTTTCGCGGCCATCGCGACTGGCGCGAGTACCTGGTCTATCCGGCGGCGTACTACCGCGACTGGAAAATCAACGTTCGGCGCTGCAGCCGCGTCGCCGGCGTCGATGCGCGCCGGCGCGTCATCGCCCTCGACCACAAGGAGGAGATCCGCTTCGACACCCTGCTGGTGGCCTCCGGCGGGCGCGGCTACATTCCCGAGGACCTGACGGACTTCCGCCCGCTGATGCACGGCTTTTCCAGCTACACCGAGGCCATGGCGGCCGCCAACCAGGTGCCGAAGAAGGGGCACGTCATCATGCTCGGCGGCGACATGATCGGGCTGGACCTGGCGCGCACGCTGATCGAGACGCGGCACCGCGTCACCCTGGTGGCGGGCCCGAACACCTTCTGGCCGCACGAGGTGGATGAAGCGGAACGTCCCGCCCTGATTGCCGCGCTGGAGAAGATGGGGATCGACGTGGTCGAAGGCGCCGACGCCGGCGGCATCGCCTCGATCGAGCAGGGCGCGCCCGGCCTGTCGGCGCGGCGCGTGCTGTTCCGCGACGGCACCGAACTCTACGGCGACGTGGTGATGCCATTCTTCGGCCTCTCGCCGTCGGTCGAGTTCATGCTCGGCTCCGGCGTCGACATCGAGCGCGGCCTGCTGGTCGATCCGGCGCTGCGCACCACCACCGAGGGCATCTATGCCGCCGGCGACGTCTGCCAGATATGGTCGGACGCCGAGCGGCGCTACCGCTTTTACTACGGCTGGAAGAACGTGCGGGCGATGGGCGATCTCGCCGCGCGCAACATCACCGGCAGCAGCGATCCCTGGGTGCCGGCGCAGGACGAGAAGCTGCACATTTCCGGCGACGGCAAGATCCAGTCGCCGTTCTGGGAGTATTCGTAATGTCAACGGACATCCAGATCTCCATCGTCGGCTCGGCCGGCGACGGCACCATCGCCGCCGGCGACATCCTGAAGAACGCGCTGGCCGGCATGGGCTACAAGATCATCAGCTTCGACATCTATCCGCCCGAGATCCGCGGCTTCGGCAAGTGCATCGCGCGCATGCGCATCACCACCGAGCAGGCCTACTCGCTCAAGCACAAGTCCGACGTGCTCATTTCGCTCGACGACAGCCATGCCATCCCGCACGCCGGCGAGGTGCGCGAGTGCGGCGCCGTGATCTACGAGCGTGCCTCCATCGTGCAGTTGCCGGAAGGCGGCCACATCAGCGCCCATATCGGGCCGGGCCAGTTGCCCTACCCGGTGCCGATCCGCGAACTGGCCGAGAAAAGCACCAGCGCCAACCGTTCGCGCAACATCGTCGTGCTGGGCTTCCTCGCCGGACTGCTCGACCTGCCCGACGGGGCTTTCCTGAAGGCCATCGCAAAAAAATTCAAGCGCAAGGCGGAGGCTGCGGCGGCCAGCGAAGCGGCCTACCGCATCGGGCGCGATTTTGCGGCACAAACCTTCAAGCTCGACGACGTGGTGTTCGGTCCGCCCGTATCCAGCGTGGTGCCGGGCGCGAGCGTCGAGATGATCAACGGCAACGCCGCCATCGTGCGCGGCGCGCTGGATGCCGGCATCGACACCTTCTTCGGCTACCCGATCACGCCGGCGACCTCGATCATGGAGCGCCTGGCCGCAGAGATGCCCAGGCGCGGCGGCCGCCTGCTGCAGACCGAGGACGAAATCTCGGCGATTTCCGCCGTCATCGGCGCCGGTTTCGCCGGTGCGCGCGCGGCGACATCGACTTCCGGGCCGGGCCTCTCGCTGATGGCCGAGATGCTCGGCATGGGCGTGATCGGCGAGGTGCCGGCCGTGGTCTTCGTCTCGCAGCGCGGCGGCCCCTCCACCGGCCTGCCGACCAAGACCGAGCAGTCCGACCTGCACATGGCGGTGTTCGGCGGCCACGGCGACGCGCCGCGCATCGTCATCGCGCCGACCAACGTCGACGGCTGCTACCGCTGCGCCGGCAAGGCCTTCGAACTGGCCGAGGCCTACCAGACGCCGGTGATCGTGCTGGTCGACCTCTATCTCTCCAACCGCTACGAGACGGTGGTATTTCCGGCGCGGCCGCCCTTCGAAGCGGATGTGAATCGCAAGCCGGGCAAGCAGGCGGCCGGCACGCAGTACAAGCGCTATGCCCTCGGCGGGGACTCGGTCAGCCCGCGCGCCCTTCCCGGCGAGAAGGGCACCATGCACGTGGTGACCGGCCTCGAGCACAACGAGCTGGGCCGGCCCAGCGACCAGGCCGAGATGCACGAAGCAATGAGCCGCAAGCGCCACGAAAAACTCCAGGGTGCGCTGAAGCATCCGGATCTTACGGTCTGCAAGCGCTTCGGCGACGAGGGGGCGGTCGATGTCGGCGTGATTTCCTGGGGCTCGAATTTCGGCGAAAGCCTGGAGGCAATGCTCAAGGCGCGCGGCGAGGGCATCCGCTGCGCGGCGATGAAGGTGGTGATGCTCTCGCCCTTCCCGACGGAGCGGGTGGCGGCCTTCCTCGCCGACTGCAAGGAAGTGCTGGTGCCGGAACTCAATTACCAGGGGCAGTTCGCCAACCTGCTGCAGGCGCACGTGGCGCGGCCGGTGACGCGGTTGAACCGCGTGCCGGGCGAGCCGATGAAGGTCGAGGACATCCTCGAGGAAATCCGCCGGCTGGCGGGGAAAAAGGCTGCGCAGAAGGCTGCGTAGGCCCTGTAGGTCGGCCTTTAGGCCGACAGCAGCGGCTGGCGTCGGGCTGAAGCCCGACCTACAAGTTAAGGAATGCGAATATGGGCGACATCAAACCGGTCTATCTCGAAGAGAAGCTCAAGGAAATCGAGGACAGCGGGCGGCTCGACTACCGCTCGAAGACCCTGCCGACCTGGTGTCCGGGCTGCGGCTACTTCTCCATCGTCGAGGCAGTGGCCGCCTCGCTGTGCGAACTGAACATCCCGAACGAGAATGCCGTGATGGTCTCCGGCATCGGCTGCTCCTCGCGCTTCCCGTTCTTCGTGAACAGCTATGGCATGCACACCCTGCACGGGCGCGCGCTGCCGGTGGCCACCGGCGTCAAGACGGCGAACGATGCATTGACGGTGGTGGTGGTGGGCGGCGACGGCGACGGCTTCGCCATCGGCGGCGGCCACGTGCCGCACGCGGCGCGGCGCAATGTGGACATCACCTATCTGCTCTTCGACAACGGCATCTACGGCCTCACCAAGGGGCAGACCTCGCCGACCTCGGCGATCGGCTTCCGCACGCCGACCAGCCCGTACGAAAATCCCGACCGGCCGCTGAATCCGTTGCTGATGGTGCTCTCCTACGGCGCGAGCTGGGTGGGACAGGCCTACGCCGGCCGGCCGGACCACCTGCACAAGATGATCACCCAGGCCATGGCGCACCGAGGCTTTTCCTACCTGCACATCCTCTCGCCCTGCGTCACCTTCGACAAGACGCACCGCACCTACGGCAATCTCGGCATGCAGGTGCGCGATCTGCCCGCCGACCACGATCCCGCCGACCGCCTCGCCGCCATGCGCGAAGCCATGGACGATGCCTTGCCTGCCCTCGGGTTGTACTTCCGCGAAGAGCGGCCCACCCTCGCCGACGCCCTCGACGGCCTGGTGGAAAAGGCCGGCGGCGAACTGCCCGGCAAGGTCGCGGCCAAGCCGGCGCGCAAGACGGCACGGCGCTGATTTTCCCCCCACCCCAGCCCTCTCCCCGCGTACGGGGAGAGGGGGCAGGGTGCGGAAAAGTCAGTCCCCGCAGGACGGCGGCAAAGTAGTTCTCCCTCGCCCCGCTTGCGGGGCGAGGGCTGGGGTGAGGGGCGCTTTTAGGTGATAATTCCCCCGTTGGCCCGATTCCCGGGCCGCTCCCCATAGCCTCCAGTGGTCTCCGTCACCCATTCCATCGCCCAGGCCGGCGCCGAAGCGGCGCAGCTCGACCTGATTGCCGAAGGCTTGCCGCCCGAGTCGCGCGAGCGGATCGGGCAGGCCGCCGACTTCGCCAAGGCACTCTGCGCCGGCAAGCCGCTCGGCACGGGCGAGGACGCCTGGCAGCACGCCGTCGGCATGGCGCTGGTGGCGGCTTCCCTCAGGCTGGACCTCGACACGCGCCTGGCGGCGCTGCTTTTCGCCGTCTCGGACCATCTCGAGGATGCCGCGGATAAGCTGACTGCCGATTTCGGCGCGCCGGTGGCGGAACTGGTCGACGGCCTGCGCCGCCTGAAGGGCCTGCAACTGGTGACGGGCAGGAACGAAAGCGCGCAGAGCGTCAAGGCGCAGGCGGAAGTGCTGCGCAAGATGCTTCTGGCGATGTCGGCGGACATCCGCGTCGTGCTGCTGCGCCTGGCCAGCCGCACGCAGACCCTGCGCCATCTGGCCGACCTTCCAGAATCCGACCGCAGCCTGATGGCGCGCGAAAGCCTCGACATCTACGCGCCGCTCGCCAACCGCATCGGCGTCTGGCAACTGAAATGGGAGCTGGAGGACCTGTCCTTCCGCTTCCTCGAGCCGGACACCTACAAGCACATCGCCAGAATGCTCGACGAGCGCCGCGTCGAGCGCGGGCTGTTCATCGACGAGGCGATCGCCCGCCTGCAGGGCGAGCTGGCGGAGGCCGGCATCAAGGCCGAGGTCTATGGCCGGCCCAAGCACATCTACAGCATCTACAGCAAGATGCGGGCGAAGCGCCTGGAGTTCTCCGAGGTCTACGACGTGCGCGCGCTGCGCGTGCTGGTCGACGACGTGAAGGACTGCTATACGGCGCTGGGCATCGCGCACCACATCTGGCAGCCGATCCCGCAGGAGTTCGACGACTACATCGCGCATCCCAAGGGCAACAACTACCAGTCGCTGCACACCGCGGTGATCGGCCCTGGCGGGCGGGCGCTGGAAGTGCAGATCCGCACCCACGAGATGCACCGCCATGCCGAGCTCGGCGTCGCCGCGCACTGGCGCTACAAGGAGAGCGCCGGGCAGGATGCGCGCTACGACGACAAGATCGCCTGGCTGCGGCAACTTCTCTCCTGGCGCGACGAGATCAGCGATTCCTCCGAGTGGGTGCGCCAGTTCAAGCGCGCCGCGCTCGACGACACCATCTACGTGATGACGCCGCAGGGCCGCGTCATCGACCTGGCCAGCGGCGCAACACCGGTGGATTTCGCCTACCGTTTGCACACCGACCTCGGCCACCGCTGCCGCGGCGCCAAGGTCAACGGCGCGCTGGTGCCGCTCAACACGCCGCTGCAAAACGGCCAGACCGTCGAGATCACCACCGTCAAGCAGGGCGGGCCGTCGCGCGACTGGCTGCAGCCTGAGCAGGGCTATCTCGCCACCTCGCGTGCGCGCGCCAAGGTGCGGCAGTGGTTCACCGCGCGGGAAGAGGCCGAAACGCAGGCGCAGGGACGCGCCATCGTCACGCGCGAGATGCAGCGCGAGGGCAGGTCGGGCGCCAGCCTCGACGAGCTGGCGCACAAGCTCGGCCATGCCAATGCGGATGCGCTGTTCATGGCGGCGGCGCGCAACGCAGTCGGCCAGCGCCAGCTGCAGGCGGCGCTGCGCGGCGCGCCGGTGGAGGCGCCGGCCGAGCCGGAACTGCAGACGCGCCGCAGCAAGGCGGCCGCTTCGGGCAACCGCGTGCTCATCGTCGGCGTGGACAAGCTGATGACCCAGCTCGGCCGCTGCTGCAAGCCGGCGCCGCCGGACGACATCGCCGGCTTCGTCACGCGCGGCAAGGGCGTCTCCATCCATCGCCTGGAGTGCGCCAATTTCCGCAACATGAGCGGGCGCAACCCGGAGCGGATCATCGGCGCGGAATGGGGCGAGGGCGCTGCTGTTGATGCGGGTGCGCTCTACCCGGCGGACATCGTCGTCGAGGCGCAGGACCGCCAGGGCCTGCTGCGCGACATCTCCGAAGTGCTCTCGCGCGAGAAGATCAACGTCACCGCGGTGCGCACCCAGTCGAAGCAGGGAAACGCCCGCATGTCCTTCACCATCGAAGTGAGCGGCGTGGCGCAGTTGCAGCGGGCGCTGAAGCTGATCGGGGAGATCGGCGGCGTGGAGCGCGCCAGCCGCAGTTGAATTTCACTCCCCTCTCCCGCGTGCGGGAGAGGGGCAGGGGGAGAGGGCGGGCTCATTGGTGAAAAGTCAGCCCTGGCGATACGGCGAGCGGGAATTGCGGTTCGCAGCAGGGTTCGGCGCTCAGCGCTGCCCCGCACGCGGGCATCCTCTACAACGGTTTTCCGGGCGGTGTCGCACCCTTTTCCCACTGCGCAACGTCGCCACGCACTATCCGAAACAGCGGGTGCGGCTCCGGACGCTTGACCGTAGCTATCCGTGCCAGCCACGCCGGATCGCGCACCTCCAGCTTTCCCTTCAGGTGATGCCATTCGAACTCGAGCTGGCCGCGCGAAACCGTCAGGCAGCCGGGCGCCCGGGAACGACTGATCTTGGCGCGATCAAATTGGTAACCGCGATTCACTGCCTCTTTGTGCACGCCTCGCAGGTACTCGGCAATGAACCCGACCGGAGAGTGCTCCCGAAAGCGGAGAAGTTGCGGGTGATGAACGTAGCCATTCGTCTCTCCGCGGAGCACGGCCTGGGCAAGCAATCCTTCCCGCCACAAAGCAACGAGTCCGCGTGCGTCGAGGTACTTCGGATGCAGGCTCCAGATGCGCACGGCTGCTAGATATCGGCTGCCTGACGTTTGAATTCACCGGCCTGCGCGGCTTTTTGCGCAGGTCCGGTGGATTGATGGGTTGGGCCACAGTTCACTTAGCCCCCAATTCAAATCGATACCATGCATCGACTGTAAACTTCGTGGGACTAGTGATAAGCTCTTTAGTCACTGCCAAAGTTGTGAAATGAACGATCAATGATTCATCTTCGGCTCTCGTGTAGAGCAGGCGTACTTGCCTACAGTCAAAGGGGGCCGACGCCAAATTTTCGCAGTTCCCAATTTGTCTGAGGTTTACTGACCAGCCAGCTTCACAGGTCAATTTGCGTTTGAAGTTTGCTCGATCTAGGGGTGCCACGTTGTCCCCTTCAATTCGGACGTTTACGATACCGGCCTTTACTTCATGCTCGAAAGTAGCCGCTAGGGGATTGCCTCGAAGCGACATTCTGTTGAAGGCGGCCCGATCAATTGTGGAGGCTCCACTTCTGTCCGTGCGATCAGCCTCACCATGATATTTGTACGTACCTGACAAAGATATGCATGTTCCTGCCGTTCCGGTCACTGGTTTCGGCCAGCCGCTCGGATACGCTTCCTGAGCCCAAGCAGCCGACGTGATTACGCTTAACAGGGAAATACTAAAAAATAGGAGATACATATGTGGCCCAACGTTCAAGGTCAGGGACGTTGCGCACCAAAGGTACCGGAGTCGTTTTGCTAGGATTACGACGAATTGTTCTGGCGAAAATGGCATTCCTGTGATGGCTAACGTTCCGCACTATCGGCGCACGCTGCTCATGAATGTACCTGGGTACGTGCGGTCATTAACTGCATTAGCAAGCGAATAACCAGCATCGTTTTCCCGCTCGATCTGCTCCAAACTCCTCCTTTAATCGGCGCTCGATCTCTGCGGCAACCGTCTTGTGGAGATTAGCGAATCTGTCCGACGAGTGCGTAATCGTTATGTCCACCAACGGGTCGTCGCCTATTCCGACGTATACGACAAGCTCCCGAGCATAGGGCGGCCACCCGAATAAGGCGCCAGAGTAATACACACTGTCCAAGGATTCATATTTTTTAAGCCCAAGAGATTTTGTAGCGTCGGCCACCACGCGCTTCGCCACTTCGATGTCTCTTTGATTATGTGGATCCCGATAGGAAGTGAAGGCGTTCCGTTTCGAAACACCTATCTGTATCGAGTGCTGGGCAGGTCTTCCCGCCGTCTCGATCGAAATAGAGGGGAATGCTTTACGAAACTCATCGACAAGTTGTGCACGGACTGTGTCGACTTCCTGCGGGCCCGATTTTCCGCGGCCTACATCGTACGATCGCACTTCGTAAAGTATTTTGCTGTTTGTTTGATCAAAGCGTGCCAGAAGAGATAATGACGTTGTAGTGCTGCCATAGAGCCGCCCTTCAGAAATGGGATCACAGACGTTGCATGCAAGCCCGTGACGTGCAGCTATCTGATCGAACGCGCGCTCAAGATTGTCCGATATCTGCTCGGTGCCGTTGCGCGCCGCGATTTCAATGTCTCCAGTCTCGCGAATTGCGTACCGAGGGAAGTAGGATGTCGCAGTAAGTGCGAAAAGACTGAGACCCGCCAAGCTGAACCTAGCCCAGGCACTTGTATCTGGTGCCGAAAGGCGCGGTACGTAGAAGGCCGTAATCCATACAACGGGCAGCGCGACCAAATCGGTGTAGTCGGGAGTACGCCCAAGCCCCACCGGTAGGACACCATTAAGGTAGGCGATAAGCGGCTGTGAAGAAGGCGATTTCCAATAGATGAACGAGATGGATATGAAGCTAGCGGCCCACCATCTAAATCTCTCAGAGACTGCGCAGGTAAAAAGCGTGAGTGCCAGAAGGCCCGCAAAATCTGACAGCTTGCCCGTGAAGGCATTATGAAAAACAGGCTTTAGTACCCAATCATTGACGACGAGTGCGAGGACCGGCAGAACGAGCCATGGGGAGGCAAATAGCTCCGGGCGACTACTTAATACACCGCGGGTATTGGCCATCGATCGAATACCAAAGGTACCGGAGTCGTTTCTGCTACACGCCCAGCTTTTTTCTCAGCGAGGCAGACAGTACTTCGGCGGCCGGCTTGAATTGCGCAATGTCCTTGGCGGCTAGTTTGCGAACTTCGCCGTCCGCCTTGATCAAGGGTTTGCGGTTTGCCATATCGAGTTGCCTCTCTTGCATTGGACTTGCGAAAGCTAATCCAGCAAGCGTTAAAACGTATGTATAAACAGGTGGTGTGTCAAGCTGTTTGTATGTACAGCAGTGCTTCGGCATAAACCCAAGTTGCTGCCGCTCGTCTTACGCCGGCGGAGCGGCGAAGGAGGGTTTGCCGCGTGCCAAAGGTACCGGAGTCGTCTTTGCTGCTGACGAAATCGAAATAATTCGTTTCGGATATCTCTTCCACTCGGTGGTCGTTGCCGCCGCGTCAGGCATGCTCGGCCTGCGCCACCAGTTTGACGCCCAGCGCCGCACACACGCGGCTGATGGTGTCGAAACGCGGCTGCGCATCGGGGCGCAACGCCTTGTAGAGGGCCTCGCGGGAAATGCCGGAGGCCTTG
>WBZL01000716.1_pt1 | contig 37000 bp, 39 predicted proteins | sample 5204291 | NCBI WGS metagenome assembly WBZL01 (sample SAMN12344345, study PRJNA552823) | activated sludge metagenome | biome: Activated sludge suspended growth; feature: Nitrification reactor; material: Wastewater; isolation source: activated sludge from nitrification reactor of wastewater... | reverse complement strand
GGCGCGTGGCCGACAAGGTCGCGGCCGCCGTCATGTTGCAGAACTGGCTCGAGGCGCGCGGCGCCCACCGGTGGGACGACTGAGGCGACGGCCGGATGGGACTCCAGCTCGACGATCCTCGCGAAAAGCGGCCGGCGATCGACTGGCAGCACGACCCGTGGGACGACCCCGACGCGACCGGTGCGTACGTCATCGAACGGCCCCGCTCGCAGCGATGGCCGTTCAAGTGGTTCGCCTACACGTTGATGTGCCTGTTCACGGTCGGTCTGTTGGTGGCCGGGTCGGTGGGCTGGTGGTACCTGCAGCAGATCAACCCCTCCGGCGACGCCGAGCCCGCGGTGAACTTCGTGGTCGAGGAGGGTGAGACGGTCGAGTCGCTCAGCGTGCGGCTCGAGAACGAGGGCTTCATCACCAACGCCCGGGTGTTCCGCTGGTACGTCGAGCGGCAGGGCGGCCTCGAGCTCACGCCCGGCTACTACCGGCTGCGCCCGATGGACCACATGGGCAACCTGATGTCGGTGCTGCGCACCCCGCCCGAGCAGACGTACACCTCGGTCACCTTCCCCGAGGGGTTCACCATCGACAAGATGGCGCAGCGTCTGTCCGAACGGATGCCGCGCCTGGCGATCGGCGACTTCCTCGCTGCGGCGAGCGACGGCACGATCCGCTCCGAGTGGCAGCCCGAGGGCGTGACGAGCCTCGAGGGGCTGCTGTTCCCCGACACCTACCAGGTCAGCAACGGCGAGACCCCGGCTCAGGTGATCGAACGGATGGTCGATCTGATGGAGCGCGTCGGCCGCCAGGAGGACATCGTGGTGAAGGGCTACGAGCAGGCGCTCACCGCCTACCAGGTGCTGGTCGTCGCCTCGATGGTCGAGCGCGAGGCGAAGGTCGACGCCGACCGGCCGATGATCGCCCGCGTGATCCTCAACCGGTACCGGATCCAGATGCCGCTCCAGATCGACGCCACGCTGTACTACCAGCAGGACGGCGACCTGCCGTTCGACCAGCTGAAGGCGCTCGACACGCCGTACAACACGTACCTGCACACCGGTCTGCCGCCCACCCCGATCGCGAACCCCGGACGCGCCTCGATCCAGGCGGTGCTCAACCCGGCACCGAACCCGCCGGAGAACGGTCCCGAGTGCCAGCAGTTGCCCGAGGCCGAGCGCAAGGAGAACTGCATGTGGCTGTACTACGTGCTGGCCGACGAGGACGGCGGCCACGCGTTCGCGGTCACGCTCGCCGAGCACGAGCAGAACGTCCAACAGGCGATCGCCGCGGGCCTGCTGTGATCACCGGCGCCACCACGGTGGCGGCGGTCATCGGATCGCCGGTCCGCCACAGCCTGTCGCCCGCGCTGCACAACGCCGCGTTCGCCGCCGCCGGGGTCGACTGGACCTACGTCGCCTTCGACGTCGCCGCCGGCGAGGCCGTCCGCGCGCTCGACGCGATGCGTGCGCTCGGGTTGGGCGGGTTGTCGGTCACGATGCCCCACAAGGAGCAGGTGGCCGGCGAGGTCGACGAGCTCGACCCCGCGGCGGCGGCGCTGCACAGCGTGAACACGGTGGTCCGCCTGGCCGACGGCCGACTGCGCGGGCACAGCACCGACGGTGCGGGCTTCGTGTCGTCGCTGCTCGAGGCCGGCGTGGCCGTCGCCGGGGCCCCGGTCGCGGTGGTCGGCGCGGGCGCCGCGGCCCGGGCGGTCGTCGACGCCCTCGCACGGGCCGGCGCGGCGGAGGTGGCCGTCGTGAACCGGTCGTCCGACAAGGCCGAGGTCGCCGCCGCGCTGGCTGGCGACGTGGGCCGGGTCGGCACCGCCGCCGACGTGCGGCGGGCCGCGATCGTGGTCAACGGCACCTCGGTCGGCATGGGGGCCGACCCGTCGGCCGGCGAACTGCCGTTCGCGCCCGACCTCTTGCACGCCGGCCAGGTCGTCGCCGACCTCGTCTACCACCCGCTCGAGACCGGTCTGTTGGCCGCGGCCCGGGCCGCAGGTGCCACGTGCGTCGACGGGCTCGGGATGCTCGTGTACCAGGCGGCGCTGCAGCAAGAGCTCTGGTTGGGTGTGCGCCCGGATGCCGCGGTCATGCGCGCCGCGGCGCTCCGGGAGCTCGCGGCACGCTCCCGGTAGCCTTCCGGGCGTGTTGCGCTACCTCACCGCCGGCGAATCGCACGGCCAGGCCCTGGTCGTCGTCGTCGAAGGCCTGCCCGCCGGCCTCGAGATCACCGTCGACGAGATCCAGGCCGAGATGGCCCGTCGCCGGCTCGGCTACGGCCGCGGACCGCGTCAGCGCTTCGAGCAGGACGAGCTCACCCTGATCGGCGGTGTCCGTCACGGTCGCACGCTCGGTTCGCCCGTGGCGATCGAGATCAAGAACAGCGAGTGGTTCCGCAGCGACAAGTGGCACGAGGAGATGTCGCCGGCGCCGGGCGCCACGAAGGACCCGCTCACGCAGGTCCGTCCGGGTCACGCCGACCTGGCCGGCATGCAGAAGTACGGCTTCACCGACGCCCGCGACGTGCTCGAGCGCGCCAGTGCCCGTGAGACCGCCGCCCGCGTGGCCGCGGGTGCGCTGGCCAAGAAGCTGCTGTCGCACCTCGGGGTCGAGATCCTGTCGCACGTCGTGCAGATGGGCGCGGCCCGCTCCACCTCGGCCAGCCGCCCGACGATGGCCGATCTCGATCGGGTCGACGAGTCGCCGGTGCGCTGCTTCGACGCCGCGGCCGAGGCCGCGATGATCGACGAGATCAAGGAGGCGGCCAAGGACGGCGACTCGCTCGGCGGCGTGGTCGAGGTGCTCGGCTACGGCGTGCCTGTCGGGCTCGGCAGCCATGTGCACTGGGACCGCAAGCTCGACGCACTGCTCGCCCAGGCCGTGATGAGCATCCAGGCCGTCAAGGGCGTGGAGATCGGCGACGGCTTCGAGGTCGCCGGCCGACGCGGCAGCCAGGCGCACGACCCGATCGTGTGGGACGCCGAGGACCGCCGGTACCACCGCGAGAGCAGCTTGGCCGGCGGCAGCGAAGGTGGCATCAGCACCGGCGAACTGCTCGTGGTGCGGGCGGCGATGAAGCCGCTCGCCACGCTCAACCGGCCGACGCTGAAGACCGTCGACGTGGTCACCAAGGAATCGACGGTGAGCTTCAAGGAGCGCACCGACGTGACCGCCGTGCCCGCCGCCGGTGTCGTGGCCGAGACGATGGTGGCACTCGTGCTCGCGACCGAGGCGCAGCGCAAGTTCGGCGGCGACAGCGTCGCCGAGTTCGTCCGCAACGCGCGCGCCTTCGAGGCCTCGTTGCGGGACTCGTGATCCCCGCCGACCGACACCTGGTGCTCGTCGGGCTGATGGGCTCGGGGAAGTCCACGGTCGCGCGGGTGCTCTCCGAGCGCCTCGGCCGCCGGGTGATCGACAGCGACGCCGTGATCGAGGCCCGGACGGGCCGCACGGTGCGGCAGATCTTCGAGACCGACGGCGAGCCGGCCTTCCGGGTCCTCGAGACCGCGGCGCTCGTCGACGCGTTGGCCGAACCGGAACCCGCCGTGATCGCGGCGGCCGGCGGTGTGGTGCTGCGCGACGAGAACCGGGAGGCGCTCAAGCGGTCCGGCGCTCGGGTGGTGTGGTTGGCGGCCGATCCGGCGGTGCTCGTCGATCGGGTGCGGGCCGGCGGCCACCGTCCCGCGCTCGACCAGGACCCTGCGGGTACGTTGCGTCGGATGCACGAGACGCGTGAACCCCTGTATCGCGAGGTGGCCGACCTGATCGTCAGCGTCGACGGGCGCAGCGTCGGCGAGGTGGTGGAGGCGATCCTGCGATGAGCGCCGGTCATCCCGGCGGCGACCTGCGCACGGTGCACGTGCCGCTCGGCGACCGCTCGTACGACGTGTTGGTGGGCCACGGCGCCCGCCACGAGCTCGCGTCGCTGATCCCGGTCACCGCGCGACGCGCGGCGATCGTCACCCAACCGGGCATCCCGCTCGAGGTCGACCCGGGCATCCCGTTCGACGTGTTCCAGATCGGCACCGGCGAGGACCACAAGCATCTCGGCACGATCGAGTCGTTGTGTCGCGGCTTCGCCCGGGCCGGGCTCACCCGCAACGACGTCGTGATCGGCGTCGGCGGCGGCATGGTGACCGACGTCGCCGGGTTCGCCGCCTCGGTGTGGCACCGCGGCGTGCCGGTGGTGCACGTGGCCACCACGTTGCTCGGCATGGTCGACGCGGCGATCGGCGGCAAGACCGGCGTCAACCTGCCCGGCGGCGGTGGCGGCGAGGGCGGCAAGAACCTGGTCGGCGCCTTCTGGCAGCCGAGCGGCGTGGTGTGCGACCTCGACGCCTTGTCCACGCTGCCGCCGCGCGAACGCCGGTGCGGCTACGGCGAGATGGCCAAGTACCACTTCCTCACCGGCGACGATCTGCTCGCGATGGACGAGACCGAACGCGTCGCCCGGTGCGTGCAGATCAAGGCCGACGTGGTGGCGAGCGACGAGCGTGAAGGGGGCCGTCGTGCGGTGCTCAACTACGGGCACACCCTCGGCCACGCCCTCGAGATCGAGACCGGGCACGGCCTCGCCCACGGCGAGGCCGTCGCGATCGGGCTCGTCTACGCCGCGCACCTCGCCCACGAGCTCGGACGTATCGACGGCGATCGCGTGCGACAGCACTACGAGGTGGTCGGCAGCTCCTACGAGCTCGACACGCGGCTGCCCGCCGGGGTCGACCACGAGCGGCTGATCGCCTCGATGGGCAAGGACAAGAAGGCGCTCACCGGGCTCACCTTCGTCCTCGACGGCGAGGCCGGCGTCGAGGTCGTGCCGGACGTGCCGGCCGATGCGGCCCGGCGTGCGCTCGTCGCCATGGCAGGAGCGGGAGCCGGGGACGGGGCGTGAACCCTGGCGTCACCCCGCGCCTCGTCACCGAGCGGTTGCTGCTGCGCGAGTGGCGCGACGACGACAAGGCGCCGTATGCCGCGCTCAACGGCGATCCGCTGGTGATGGAGCACTTCCCCTCGACGCTCACGCCGGCGCAGAGCGACGAGATGGTCGAGCGCATGGCGGCGTCGTGGGCCGAGCGCGGCTACGGGCTGTGGGCCGTCGAGGTGCGTGCGACGGGGGCGTTCATCGGATTCGTCGGCCTGTCGTCACCCTCGTGGCACACGTCGTTCACGCCGTGCGTCGAGGTCGGTTGGCGCCTCGCCCGCTCGGCATGGGGCCACGGCTACGCGCCCGACGGGGCGCGCGCGGCCATGACCTGGGGTTTCGCCGAGCTCGACCTGCCGGGCGACGAGATCGTCAGCTTCACCACGACGGCGAACACGAGGTCGCGGCGGGTGATGGAGAAGCTCGGCATGCATCACGACCCGGCCGAGGACTTCGACCATCCGATGCTGCCGGACTGGGCCGGTCGGCGTCACGTGCTGTACCGACTGCGCCGCGACGAGTTCGTCCCGAGCGGCTCGGCCGGCTCGGTCACGCTCGGTCGCACGTCCTGACGGAATCATGACCTTCGGCCCCTGCCGGCGGTGGGCGCGAGGCGGACACTGATCCCGGGGACCGACCCGGCAACCCGGATCGACCCCCACCGAGTGGGCGGGAAACCGCTCGGAACGAAGGGGTCGACGATGCGACACACGCGACAGATGCGAACCCACCGGACGGCACGGACCATCGTGCTCGCCACCACCGCAGCGACCACGCTGGCACTGGGCTTCGGTGCCCGGGCAGCCGCCGAGGGCGACGGCTGCGACGACACCACGACGACCAGCACCACCACCACGACCACGACCACGCTGGCGCCGGTCGTCGTCACCGAGCCCGCGGTCGTCGTGACCGCCGCGACGGTGGCGCCCGTGGTGGTCACCGAGGCGCCCGTCGTCGTGACGGTGGCGCCGCAGGTCGCGTCGGCGGCCGTGAAGCCGGCGCTGCCGGCCACCGGTGCCGACCGGGTCGCGCTGGCCACCATCGCGGCGATCGCCGCCACCTTGCTCGGCGCCGGCGCCGCCATGCTGGCCGTCCGTCGTCCCGACTGAACCCCTGGTCGCGTGCCACGATGGTGGCGTGGCGATCATCTCCCTGTTGCACGGGCCCAACCTCAACCTGCTGGGCACGCGCGAGCCGCACATCTACGGCACCGACACCCTCGACGACCACGTCGCCGCCACCCGTGCGGCGGCCGCGGCCGTCGGGCTCGAGGTCGAGGCGGTGCAGTCGAACCACGAAGGGGTGCTCGTCGACGCGATCCACGCGGCGCGTGGCCGGGCGGCGGCGATCATCATCAACCCGGGGGCGTTCACGCACTACGCGTGGAGCCTGCACGATGCGCTCGCCGCCTTCGAGGGGATCGTGATCGAGGTGCACCTCTCCAACCCGAACACCCGCGAGCCGTGGCGCCACACCAGCGTCGTCGCCCCGGTCGCCGACGGGTCGATCCTCGGCCTCGGCCGGCACGGGTACGAGCTGGCCGTCGCAGCGATCGCCCGGAAGCTCGGGAGCTGACCGTGGCCGCTCCCGTGCTGCGGGCGCTGCCGGCCATCGACGTGTCGTCGCGTGCCGACCGGGTGCGTGCCGGGTGGGGCGAGCTCGACGCCCTGGTCGTGTCCGAGCTCACGAACGTCCGCTGGCTCACCGGCTTCACCGGGTCGGCCGGCACCGCGGTCGTGGTCGACGACGAGGTCGTGCTCGTCACCGACGGGCGCTACGGCGCACAGGCCGAACGCCAGCTCGCCGCGGCAGGGTGCCGGGGTCGTGTGCTCGTCGGCCTCAGCCAGACCGAGCAGCTCGAGCTGCTCACCGACGTGCTCCGGTCCGTCGCCGGCGCGGTCGGCTTCGAGTCGGCGCACGTCAGCCACGCCCGTTGGCGGCAGCTGGCCGACGCCACCGGCCGCCAGCTCGAGCCGACCGTCGGGCTCGTCGAGGCCGGCCGCCGGGTGAAGGACGCCGCCGAGATCGCCCGGATCGAGCAGGCGTGTGCCATCGCCGACGCCGCGCTCGCCGAGGTCGTGCCCACGTTGGTGCCCGGGCGCACCGAGGTGCAGGTGCGCAACGACCTCGAGCGGCTGATGCGCGAGTACGGGGCCGCCGGGCCGAGCTACGAGACGATCGTGGCGAGCGGGCCTCGCAACGCCCCGCTGCCGCACCACCGTCCGACCGACACGGTGCTCGAGGCGGGCCACACGGTGATCATCGACGTCGGCGCGCTGGTCGACGGCTACCACAGCGACATGACCCGCACCTTCGTGGTGGGCGACCCGACGCCGCTGCAGCAACAGGTGTACGACGCCGTGCTCGACGCCCAGGTCGCAGGGGTCGCGGCGGTGCGCCCCGGTCTCACCACGCTCGAGCTCGACGCGGTCTGCCGCGACCGGCTCATCGCCGCCGGGTTCGGGCCGTGGTTCAGCCACGGGACCGGCCACGGGGTGGGGCTCCTCATCCACGAGGACCCCTTCGTCAACTCGTCGGGTGGCTGGGTTTTGCAGGTGGGAGACGTCGTAACGGTGGAACCGGGCGTCTATCGTGAGGACTTCGGCGGCGTTCGGGTGGAAGACCTGGTCGAGGTGACCAGCACCGGAGGCCGCGTGCTGACCACGACGCCCAAGGATTCGCCATGCCCGCCATCACCACCAACGACCTGAAGAACGGGATCACGCTCGAGCTCGACAACGGCCTGTTCCAGGTCGTCGAGTTCCAGCACGTCAAGCCCGGCAAGGGTGGTGCGTTCGTGCGGACCAAGCTGCGCAACGTGAAGACGGGCAACGTCTTCGACCGCACCTTCAACGCCGGCGTGCGCGTCGAGCAGGCGCTCGTCGACAAGAAGGACATGCAGTTCCTGTACCGCGACGGCGACGAGTACGTGTTCATGGACACCGAGAGCTACGAGCAGATGAACGTGCCGCCGGTGGCCCTCGGCGACGCCGCCGACTACCTGGTCGAGCAGGCCGTCGCGATCATCGCCTTCTACAACGGCGAGATCATCAACGTCGAGATCCCGGCCGCGGTCGAGCTCACCGTCGCCGACACCGAGCCCGGCATCCAGGGCGACCGGGTCAGCGGGGCGAAGAAGGCCGCGACGCTCGAGACCGGCAAGGTCGTGCAGGTGCCCCTGCACATCAACATCGGCGACCGGCTGCGCGTCGACACCCGCACCGGCGACTACATCTCGCGCGTCTGATCGGTCGATGACCACCGACGGGCGGCGACGCCCCCGACACGACGGGCCTCCGGGCGACGATCGCTCCGATGCCCGCGAGCGTGCGTTGGTGCTGCTCTACGAGGCGGCCTCCAAGGGCACCGACGCACGCGCCACCATCGACGCGCAGGTCGTCCGACCCGACCAGCTCACACGCGAGCTGGTGCTCGGGGTCGACGAACACCGCGAGCGCCTCGATCGCGAGATCGCCGCGCACGCCAAGGGGTGGACGCTGGCCCGGATGCCGCTGATCGACCTCACCGTGATGCGCATCGCCGGCTACGAGCTGCTCGGACGTCCCGACGTGCCCGTCGCCGTCGTGCTCGACGAGGCCGTCGAGCTCGCGAAGCGGTTCTCCACCGACGACTCCGGGCGATTCGTCAACGGGGTGCTGTCGGCACTCGTCCCGGTGCTCCGTGGCGCCGGCACGACACCGCGTGCGGCGCGACCCGATGGACGCGACGACGGCTGATCCCGACCCGTCCGACGTCACGGGCGCCGGGATCGACCCGCTGCTCGTCGACGTCGTGCACGCCCGACCGCGGTCGCCGCTCGCGGCACTGCAGCGGATGACGATCTGGCAATGGGTGCTGCTCGCGATGATCGCGGGCTACACGTCGTACTTCACGAAGGTCACCCTCGACGTCCATCACGGGCTCGGCACCTCGGCCTACGACTACGGGCTGTACGACCAGGGCGTGTGGTTGATGTCGCGGTTCCACGCGCCGTTCGTGACGCTCATGGGCCGCAACCTGATGGGCGACCACACCTCGTTCATCCTCGTGTTCCTGGTCCCCGTGTACTGGGTGTTCCCCAGCGCGGGGGCGCTGTTCTTCTCCCAGTCGCTGTTCATCGCGCTCGGCGCGGTCCCCGTGTACCTGCTCGGCCGGCGCCTGCTGCACCACGACCTGTACGCGGTCGCGCTGGCCGCCTGCTACCTGCTGCACCCGGCGGTGTCGTGGAGCAACCGTGAGAACTTCCATCCCGACAGCTTCCTGCCGCCGCTGCTCGGCATGGCCATCTACGCCGCCGTCTCGGAGCGCTGGCGGATGTACGCGGTCTTCTTCGCGCTCTCGTTGCTGGTGAAGGAGGACGTGTCGCTCGTGCTGGTGCCGCTCGGTGTGTGGGTCGCGGTCAAGCGCGACCGCCGCATCGGGCTGATCTCGATCGGCGCGTCGATCGCGTTCATGCTCGTCGCGATGTTCGCCGTGATGCGCAGCCTGATCGGTGTGCCGACCCGCAACGGCTGGCGGGTGCCCTTCGGCGGACCCGGTGGGTTCCTGAAGAAGGTCGTGACCGACCCGGTGGCGGTGGTGAAGCACTTCTGGAGCGACGACCGGCCCTTCTACTTCTGGCAGATGACCGCACCGTTCGCGTGGCTGTTCGCCCGGGCGCCGAGCATCGCGTTGATCAGCCTCGCCGTGCTCGGCACCAACATGCTCAGCACGTTCTGGTACCAGTACCAGGTCGAGTACCACTACGCCCTGGTGGCGGTGCCGGCGTTGGCCATGGGCACGGTGTGGGCGTTGTCGAAGGTGCGGGCCCATGCCCGCGGTGTCGTCGTCGCCGTGGTGCTCGCGACGTCGTCGTGGTCGGCGTGGCAGTGGGGTGCCATGCCGTTCAGCACCGAGCTGCCCTACACGTGGGCGCCCGACCATCCGGTCGCGGCGGCGGCGCGCGACATCGTGCGCGACCTGCCCGAGGACGCCGTGGTGTCGGCGCAGTACTCGATGACGGCCCAGATCGCCCGTCGCCGCGAGATCTACAAGTTCCCGAACCCGTTCGCTGCCCAGCTCTACGGACCGGACGACTCGCTCGCCGGGCAGCGGCTCCCGGCGGCAGACCGCGTCGAGTACGTGGTGCTGCCGGCGACGCTCGAACCGGAGAACGAACTGGTGTGGATGTCGGTCGAGTCCGAGTTCACGCTGGTCGGCGCGAACGAGTGGTGGCGCCTGTTCCGGCGCACGAGCATGATCGAGGCGTCCTCGCCCTAGGTCTCCCGGGCGCGCGTGGTAGCGTCGGGGTCGCCGTGAAGCGGGTCCCGTGAGGCCCAGACGGCAGGAGCATCGAACGTGTCACGCTGGTCGTCCGCGCACCGCGCATTCCTGCAATTCCATGCAGTCGAGTGCATGATCATCCAGGTAGGGTGGTCGTCATGAGTGCCCCCACCCCGGTCACCCCGAGCACCCCCGTCATCCCGGCCGCGCTGGTCCTCGCCGACGGCAGCGTCTTCGAGGGCGAGCACCTCGGCGCCGAGGCGCCCGGTGGCGTCGCGAGTGGCGAGGTCGTGTTCAACACCGTGCTCGCCGGCTATCAGGAGGTGATCACCGACCCGAGCTACGCCGGGCAGATCATCACCTTCACCGCCACGCACATCGGCAACTACGGGGTCAACGCCACCGACTTCGAGAGCCGCCGCCCGTTCTGCCGTGGCGTGATCGTGCGCGAGATCGCCCGCCGCCACAGCAACCAGCGCGCCGAGGCGTCGCTCGACGCGATGCTGCGCCGCTACGGCATCAGCGGCATCGGTGGCATCGACACCCGGCGGCTCACCCGCCTGCTCCGCGACACGGGCGCGATGCCCGGTGCGTTCGGGACGGCGGACGAGGCCACCCTCAGGGCCGCGGCGCAGGCCGAGCGTGGCACCGACGGGATCGACCTCGTCGCCCAGGTCACCACCGGCCAGGCGTACACCGTCGGCTCGGGCGAGCGGTTGATCGTCGCCTACGACTTCGGCATCAAGCACTCGATCCTGCGCGACCTCGCCGGCCTCGGCACGGTGCGCGTCGTGCCGGCGAGCACCAGCGCGGCCGACGTGCTCGCGATGAACCCCGCCGGCGTGTTCCTGTCGAACGGCCCCGGCGACCCCGCCGAGGTCGGCTACGCGGTCGAGGCGATCCAGGGGCTGCTCGGCCAGGTGCCGGTGTTCGGCATCTGCCTCGGTCACCAGCTCCTCAGCCGGGCCATCGGTGGCGAGACGTTCAAGCTGCCCTTCGGCCACCACGGCGGCAACCACCCGGTGCGCCACGAGGCCACCGGCAAGATCGAGATCACCTCGCAGAACCACAACTTCTGCGTCGACCCCGAGTCGATCGCCGGGAAGGCCGACGTGACCCACCTCAACCTCAACGACCGCACCGTCGAAGGCATGCGTGTCAGGGACGTCCCGGCGTTCAGCGTGCAGTACCACCCCGAGGCCGGCCCCGGCCCGCACGACGCGAAGTACCTGTTCGGCATGTTCGACAACCTGATGCGAGGCGGTGATGCCGGCGTGACCGGACGGAACCTGCACGGCTACGAGACGCCCGGCCTGCCGGCGCCCGAGCTGGGGGTGGCGTGACATGCCCAAGCGCACCGACATCTCCTCGATCCTGATCATCGGCTCCGGCCCGATCGTGATCGGCCAGGCCTGCGAGTTCGACTACTCCGGCACCCAGGCCTGCCGCGTCCTGCGCGAGGAGGGCTACCGCGTCATCCTCGTCAACTCGAACCCGGCGACGATCATGACCGACCCCGACTTCGCCGACGTCACCTACGTCGAGCCGATCACGTGGGAGGTCGTCGCCAAGATCATCGAACGCGAACGCCCCGACGCCGTGCTGCCCACGATGGGCGGCCAGACCGGCCTCAACACGGCGATGGCGCTGTACGAGCGCGGCCTCATCGGCGTGCCGGGTACGCCCGAGATGATCGGCGCGAACGCCGAGGCGATCGCCACCGCCGAAGATCGCGAGCGGTTCAAGCAGGCGATGATCGAGATCGGCCTCAGCGTCCCGCGCAGCGGGACCGCCCACACGATGGACGAGGCCCGGCAGGTCGTCGCCGAGATCGGCCTGCCGATCATCATCCGCCCCGCCTACATCCTCGGCGGCCGCGGCACCGGCATGGCCGCCACCATGGAGGAGTTCGAGGTCGCCGCGGCCAACGGCCTCGCCGCCAGCCCGATCAGCGAGATCCTCATCGAGACCTCGATCACCGGCTGGAAGGAGTACGAGCTCGAGGTGATGCGTGACCGCGCCGACAACTGCGTGATCATCTGCTCGATCGAGAACGTCGACGCGATGGGCGTGCACACCGGCGACTCGATCACGGTCGCCCCCGCGCAGACCCTCACCGATGTCGAGTACCAGCAGATGCGCGACGCCGCGTTCGCGTGCATCCGCCGCGTCGGCGTGGAGACCGGCGGCAGCAACGTGCAGTTCGCCGTGAACCCGGCGACCGGCGAGCAGGTCGTCATCGAGATGAACCCGCGCGTGTCGCGCAGTTCGGCCCTGGCGTCGAAGGCCACCGGGTTCCCGATCGCCAAGATCGCCGCCAAGCTCGCCGTCGGCTACACCCTCGACGAGATCCCGAACGACATCACCAAGATGACGCCGGCGAGCTTCGAGCCGAGCATCGACTACATCGTCACCAAGATCCCGCGCTGGGCGTTCGAGAAGCTGCCCGGCACCAGCGGTGTGCTCGGCACGCAGATGCAGTCGGTGGGCGAGGCGATGAGCATCGGCCGCACGTTCCCCGAGAGCCTGCAGAAGGGCCTGCGCTCGCTCGAGCAGGGCCGCCTCGGCCTCGGCTGCGACCCGGTCGAACAGCAGTTGGCCGACGTGAGCGACGCCGACCTGCTCGCCCGTGCGGCGATCCCCACGCCCGAGCGGATCCAACAGGTCGGCGAGCTGCTGCGCCGCGGCGTGTCGATCGACGACGTGCACGCCAGCACGAAGATCGATCCGTGGTTCCTCGACCAGATGGGCCTGATCACCGACGAGCGTCACGCGCTCGCCGAGATCGGCCTCGACGGCATGAGCCGCACCGCGTGGCGGCGCGCCAAGCGGCTCGGCTTCAGCGACGCACAGCTGGCGTACCTGTGGGACACCGACGAGACCACGGTGCGCTCGGCCCGCGAGGCCGCCGGCGTGGTGCCGACGTTCAAGACGGTCGACACCTGCGCGGCCGAGTTCGAGGCCCACACGCCGTACCACTACAGCACCTACGAGGACGAGAACGAGGTCCGTCCGAGCGACCGGCCGCGCGTGGTCATCCTCGGCAGCGGCCCGAACCGCATCGGCCAGGGCATCGAGTTCGACTACTGCTGCGTGCACGCCTCGTTCGCGCTCCGCGACGCCGGGTTCGAGACGGTGATGGTGAACTGCAACCCCGAGACCGTCAGCACCGACTACGACACGAGCGACCGCCTGTACTTCGAACCGCTCACCAAGGAGGACGTGCTCAACGTCATCGCCGCCGAGACCGCGGCGAGCGGCGGGGTGGCACCGAAGGTGATCGTGTCCCTCGGTGGCCAGACGCCGCTCAAGCTGTCCGGGCAGCTGCCCGTCGAGCTGATCGCCGGCACCTCGCCCGCGTCGATCGACCTCGCCGAGGACCGCGAGAAGTGGAACGCGCTGTGCGACGAGCTGCACATCCCGCAGCCGCCCGGTGGCACGGCCACGGACCTCGAGCAGGCGCTGCAGATCGTCGACCGAGTGGGGTTCCCGGTGCTCGTGCGCCCGAGCTACGTGCTCGGCGGGCGAGCGATGCAGATCGTCCACGACCGCAACCACCTCGCCCGCGCGATGGCCGAGCTCGCCGGGTTCGGCAGCCTGGGCAGGGAAGGTGGCCTGTCCGCCGAGCGACCGGTGCTGATCGACCGATTCCTCGAGGACGCCACCGAGGTCGACGTCGACGCGATCCGCGACCACACCGGCGAGGTGATCATCGGTGGCGTCATGGAGCACGTCGAGGAAGCCGGTGTGCACTCGGGCGACTCGGCGTGCGCGATCCCGCCGCAGACCCTGCCGAGCTGGGTCGTCGAGGTGATCGAGGCCTACACGAGGTCGATCGCCGGCGCGCTCGACGTACGCGGCCTGATCAACGTGCAGTACGCGGTGTCGGGCACCACGGTGTACGTGATCGAGGCCAACCCGCGTGCGAGCCGCACGGTGCCGTTCGTCGCCAAGGCCACCGGCGTGCCCCTCGCCAAGGTCGCCACCCGCGTCATGCTCGGTGCCACGCTCGCCGAGCTGCGCGACGAAGGGCTGCTGGTGCCGCCGTCCGATCACGGCCACGTCGCCGTGAAGGAGGCCGTGCTGCCGTTCAACCGGTTCCCCGAGGTCGACACTGCGCTCGGCCCGGAGATGCGCTCGACCGGCGAGGTGATGGGCATCGACGTCACGTTCGGCAAGGCGTTCTTCAAGGCCGAGCTCGCTGCCGGCACGCTGCTGCCGAGCGACGGCACGGTGTTCCTGTCGCTCGCCGACGGCGACAAGCCGGCCGGCCTGGTGGTGGCCAAGCGGTTGCGCGAGCTCGGGCTCGGCATCGCCGCCACGCAGGGCACCGCCGACTACCTGGCCCGGTTCGACCAACCGGTCGACGTGGTGGTCGGCAAGGTCAGCGAAGGCGCGTCGCTCACGGCCGTCGACATGATCGCCAAGGGTGAGGTGAGCTTCGTGATCAACACGCCGCAGGGCCGGGGCGGTCGCACCGACGGCGAGCAGATCCGCAAGGCCGCCAACAGCCACCGGGTCAGCTCGGTCACCACCGTCGAGGCGGCGCTCGCCGCCGTGCAGGGCATGGCCGAGCAGGGGACGGATCACCTCACGGTGCGCTCGCTGCAGGAGTTCCATGCCCGGTAGGCGACGCCGTGCGGTCGACACGTCGATCGCCGTCGACACGCGGGTGCGCGTCGGATCGATCGAGCTGCCGAGCCCGGTGATGCTCGCCTCGGGCACCGCCGGGTACGGCGCCGAGCTCGCCGAGTTCATGGATCTCGGTGCGCTCGGCGCGGTGGTCACGAAGTCGCTCGCCGCGTACGAGTGGGCGGGCAACCCCGCGCCCCGGCTCCATCCGGCGGGCGTGGGCATGATCAACGCGGTCGGCCTGCAGGGGCCGGGTGTCGAACACTGGCTCGCGCACGAGCTGCCCGAACTGCTCGCGACCGGGGCGCGTGTCGTCGCCTCGATCTGGGGGCGCGGCATCGACGACTACCGGCGGGCCGCCGAGCAGATCGCCGCCGCGCCGGCGGGTGTGATCGCGGTCGAGGTGAACCTGTCGTGCCCCAACCTCGAGGGTCGCCGCGGCATCTTCGCCCACGACGCCGAGCTGTCGGCCGAGGTGATCCGGGCCACCGCCGCGTGCGGTCGCCCGCGGTGGGCGAAGCTCAGTCCGAACACCGACCGGGTGGTCGACGTGGCCGGGGCCGTGCACGAGGCGGGCGCCGAGGCGGTCACGCTGTGCAACACGCTGCTCGGGATGGTGATCGATCCGGCGACGCTGCGGCCCGCACTGGCCGTCGGCGGGGGAGGGCTCTCGGGCCGTGGCGTGCACCCGGTCGCGGTGCGCGTGGTGCACGACGTGCGCGCCGCGCTGGCCGATCTGCCGATCGTCGGGGTCGGTGGGATCTCGAGCGGGTGGGACGCGCTCGAGCTCATGGCGGTCGGTGCGCAGGCCGTGCAGGTGGGGACGGCGAGCTTCGCCGACCCTCGAGCCGGTGCGCGCGTGGCGGCCGAACTGGTCGCCGAGGCCCGCGTGCGGGGCGTCCTCGCGCTGGCCGACCTCACCGGCGTCGCCCTTCACGCCCGCTGACCCTCGACGTCACCCTGATGGGGGACGAACGGTTCTCGGGACGTGAAAAGCGACCGCTGCCTGGACCCTCCTGGTGTCCGCGTGTTCGCAGGGCCCCGTGACTAGGGTGGAGTTCATGGCAACACCCCCGCAACTCACCCCCGAACAGCGCGCTGCTGCGCTCGCCAAGGCCGCCGAAGCCCGCACCGCTCGCGCCGAGGTGAAGAACAAGCTCAAGATCGGTTCGCTGTCGCTCGCCGAGGCGCTCGCCTCCACCGACGACACCATCGGCAAGCTCAAGGTCGTCTCGCTGCTCGAATCGCTCCCGGGCGTCGGCAAGGTCAAGGCGCGCAAGATCATGGACGAGATCGGCATCGCCGACAACCGCCGCGTGCAGGGCCTCGGCCAGCAGCAGAAGTCGGCGCTGCTCGAGCAGCTCGGCAAGTGAGTCGGTGAGGCCCCCACGTCATGGAGGCCTCCCTCCCCACCGCGTCCGCCGGAGCAGCCGCTCCGGACGGACGCGCCACGGCGGGCGATGACCCGCTGATCTTCATCGTGTCCGGCCCCGGCGGCGTCGGGAAGGGCACGATCGTCAAGGTGCTCGTCGAGCGCGACCCGGTGCTGTGGCTGAGCCGCAGCTGGACCACCCGCGAGCAGCGCCCCGGCGAAGCCGACGACGCGTACGTCTTCACCAGCCGTGACGCGTTCGAGCACCGCATCGGGATCGGCGGATTCCTCGAGTGGACCGACTTCCTCGGCAACTACTACGGCACGCCGATGCCCGAACCGACGCCCGGTCGTGACACGGTGCTCGAGATCGAGGTCGACGGCGCCCGTCAGGTGAAGTCCCTCCACCCCGACGCCGTGCTCATCTTCGTCCTGCCGCCGTCGCGCGACGAGCAGGCTCGACGGCTGCGCGGCCGGGGCGACCCCGACCACAAGGTCGACCAACGGGTCCGCAAGGCCGAGGAGGAAGAGCCCATCGGCCGCGCCCTCGCCGACCACATCGTCGTCAACGACGACCTCGCCCGCACGGTCGACGAGATGCTGTCGATCATCCAGCACCACCGTTCGCGCCGCGGTTCCGGGCCTGCGATCAGGTAGGATGCATCGCTCGCCCCGTCGACCCCGGTGACACCTCGGTGCCCCGACGGCCGCGTGGGTTGGCGCACACGGACCGCACAGGAGATCCCACGAGCATGCAGCGCACGCACGACACCATGATGAACCCGCCGATCGAGGAGCTCCTCGACCGTGTCGACTCGAAGTTCAGCCTGGTCACCCTCGCCGCTCGCCGTGCCCGTCAGATCAACTCGTACTTCTCCCAGCTCGGCGACGGCCTCGGCCACATGGTGCCGCCGCAGGTGAGCTCGGTGGCCCGCAAGCCGCTCAGCATCGGCTTCGAGGAGATCGCGGCCGACAAGATCAAGCGTGTCGAGCAGGAGGACGAGCCCGAACTCGACGCCGCCGAGCTCGACGCCGCCGGCGAGGCCGCGGCCGACTGAGTCGCGGCCGCAGGGTCCATCCAGGTCCACCCAGGTCCACGCGCGAGGTCACGAACGTGCTCGCCGGTCGCCGGATCGTCCTCGGGGTCACGGGCGGCATCGCCGCCTATAAGGCGGTCGAGGTGTGTCGCCGTCTCGTCGATGCGGGCGCACACGTCGTGCCGGTGATGACCGAGGGGGCCGAGCACTTCGTCGGCCGGACCACCTTGTCGGCGCTCGCGAGCGAACCGGTGCAGACCAGCCTCTGGGACGAGGCCAGCCCGATCCCACACACCCGGCTCGGCCAGACCGCCGACCTGATCCTCGTCGTGCCGGCCACGGCGCGACTGCTCGCGGCGTACACCGCCGGGCTGTCGACCGATCTGCTCACCAACACCCTGCTCGCCACCCGTGCCCCGGTGATCGTCTGCCCGGCGATGCACACCGAGATGTGGGAGCACCCGGCGGTGCAGGACAACCTCGCCACGCTGCGCCGACGCGGTGTGCACGTCGTCGAGCCCGACGAAGGTCGCCTCGCCGGCGGCGACTCCGGCAAGGGCCGGCTCGCCGCGCCCGAGCGGATCGTTGCCGAGGTCGAACGAGTCCTCGGCCCGCGCGACCTGCACGAGGTCCACGTCGTCGTCAGCGCCGGCGGCACCCGCGAGCCGATCGACGCCGTCCGCGTCGTCGCCAACCGCAGCAGCGGCAAGCAGGGGTACGCGATCGCGGCCGAGGCGCTCGCCCGGGGTGCGCGGGTCACCCTGGTCAGCACCGTCGAGCTCCCCGTCCCGCCCGGTGCGGCCGTCCGTGCGGTCGAGACCGCGGCGCAGATGCAGGCGGCACTCGACGAGTTGTCGCCCACGGCCGAGGTGATCGTGATGGCCGCGGCCGTCGCCGACTTCCGCCCGGTGGCGGCGGCGACCGGCAAGATCAAGAAGGACGCGGGTGTCCCGGAGATCGTGCTCGAGCCGACGCCCGACATCCTCGCCGGGCTGGGCGCGTCCAAGCGGCCCGGACAGATCCTGGTCGGGTTCGCGGCCGAGACGAGCGACCTGATCGCGAACGCCGAGTCGAAGCTGCGGCGCAAGCACCTCGATCTCATCGTCGCCAACGATGTCAGCGCTCCCGGTGTCGGCTTCCAGCACGACACCAACGCCGTCACCATCCTGCGTGCGGGCGGTGATGCGCGCACGATCTCGCTCACCGACAAAAGAGCGATCGCGCGTGCCGTGCTGGATAGCGTGTGCGAGGTCCGGGCGGGCCAGCTCACGCTGGGTTCCACCGAGCCCTGACCCCATCGACCGTCACCACCATTCGAACCGCGGCCCCGGACGGGTCGAGCAACACACAGGAGACTCACGCAGTGAGCACGTTCACCTTCACCTCCGAGAGCGTCACCGAGGGCCATCCCGACAAGATGGCCGACCAGGTCAGCGACGCCGTCCTCGATGCGATCCTGGCCGAGGACCCAAACGGTCGTGTCGCGTGCGAGACGCTGCTCACCACCGGTCTCTGCGTGGTCGCGGGTGAGATCACCACCTCGGCCTACGTCGACATCCCGAAGCTGGCCCGCGAGGTCATCAACGGCATCGGCTACGACAACGCGCTCTACGGCTTCGACGGCAACACCTGTGGCGTGATCGTCTCGATCGACGAGCAGTCGGCCGACATCGCGCAGGGCGTCGACAAGAGCGAGGAGCTCCGTGGCGGCAAGGCCGGCGAGGACTACCTCAACAGCCAGGGTGCCGGCGACCAGGGCATGATGTTCGGGTACGCCTGCGACGAGACGCCCGACCTCATGCCGCTGCCGATCTGGCTGGCGCACCGCATGTCCGAGCGCCTGTCGGAGGTGCGCAAGGCCGGCGTCGTGCCGTACCTGCGGCCCGACGGCAAGACCCAGGTCACGGTCGACTACGTCGACGGCAAGCCGGCCTCGATCTCGCACGTGCTCGTCAGCACCCAGCACGCCGACGGCATCGATCGCGACACCGTCATCCGCCCCGACCTGATCGAGCACGTCATCCGCCCGGTCATCCCCGAGCAGTTCGGCGAGAGCTACAACATCTACGTCAACCCGACGGGCAAGTTCGTCATCGGTGGCCCCCACGGCGACACCGGCCTCACCGGCCGCAAGATCATCGTCGACACCTACGGCGGCATGGGCCGTCACGGTGGTGGCGCGTTCAGTGGCAAGGACCCGAGCAAGGTCGACCGGTCGGCCGCGTACGCCGCCCGCTGGGTGGCCAAGCACGTCGTGGCCGCCGGCGCTGCCAGCCGCTGCGAGGTGCAGGTGGCCTACGCCATCGGTGTCGCCCACCCGGTGAGCATCCTGGTCGAGACGTTCGGCACCAACACCGTCGACGAGGCGACGATCGTCAAGGCCGTCCGCGAGGTGTTCGACCTCCGCCCGGCCGCGATCGTGCGCGACCTCGACCTCAAGCGCCCGATCTACCGCAAGACCGCTGCCTACGGTCACTTCGGTCGCAACCTGGCCGAGTTCACGTGGGAGCACACCAGCCGTCTCGACGCGTTCAAGGCCGAAGTCGGGCTCTGATCGCCCACGCGATCCGGCGCCCGTGACCGGGCGGTCCCGCCGATGGTGATCACCGCCACGGTGCTGCCCGACGTCACCGGGCTCGACAAGACCTTCGACTACCTCGTCCCCGACGCGCTCGTCGACCGGGTGCGGATCGGCTCGCTCGTACGTGTCGACCTGCACGGTCGCCGAGTCGGGGGCTGGGTGCTGCGTGTCGGTGTCCCCGATGCCGACCGCCTCGCCGAGGTCCCCGTCGACCGGCTCGTCCCGATCGCCAAGTGGTCGGGACACGGCCCCTCCGACGAGATCGTCGACCTGGCCCACTGGGCGGCGCACCGGTGGGGCGCCGGGCGGCTCCGCCCCCTGCTCGTGTCCGCCGGGCCGCCGCGCATGGTGGCGTCGCTCGGACGACCGCTCGACGCGCCGCGGCGTCAGCTCGACGGTGCGTCGGTCGGGGTACGTCGGCTGCTGGTCGACGGCGGGGGCGTGGTGCGCGTCGCGCCGAGCGACGACCCGTCGCCGATCGTGCTGGCGGCCGCCGAGCTCGGTCGGGTGCTCGTGCTGCACCCGTCGCAGGACGGCGCCGGCCTGGTGGCGGCGCGGCTCCGCGGGGCCGGACGTTCCGTCGCACTGCTGCCCGACGGCTGGGCCTCGGCCGCATCGGGTGCCGTCGAGGTGGTGGTCGGTACCCGCAGCGGGGTGTGGGCCAGCGTGCCCGACCTGGCGGCGATCGTGGTGCTCGACGAACACGACGAGGCGCTGCAGGAGGAACGCACCCCCACCTGGCACGCCCGTGACGTCGCGATCGAGCGCGGCCGTCGGCTGGGCGTGCCGGTGGTGCTCGTGTCGCCCTGTCCGACGGTCACCGCGCTCGCCTGGTCCGGCGCGCGTTGGATGCGTCCGTCGGCCGTCGACGAGCGCCAGGGGTGGCCGATCGTCGAACTGATCGACCGCAGCGGTGACGAGCCGTGGAAGCGGTCGCTGGTGACGAGCCGGCTGGTCGAGGCGATCCGCGATCCCGACCTGCGGGTGGTGTGCGTGCACAACACGCCGGGTCACGCCCGTCTGCTGGCGTGTCGCACGTGCCGGTCGCTGCTCGGGTGTGAACGGTGCGGGGCGTCGGTGCAGCAGCGCGACGACCGGGTGCTCGAGTGTCGCCGCTGTGGCACCACCCGTCCGCCCGTGTGCCAGGCGTGCGGGTCGAGCGTGCTGGCCAACGTGCGCCCGGGCGTGTCGAGGTTGCGCGACGAGCTCGAGAAGGCCGCGGCCCGACCGGTGGTGGCCGTCACGGGGGCCAGCGACGAACAGGTGCCCGACGCGGGCGTGTACCTGGGCACCGAGGCGGTGCTCCACCGGGTGCGCGAGGCCGACGTCGTCGCGTTCCTCGACATCGACGCCGAACTGCTCGCACCGCGTTACCGGGCGGCCGAGCAGGCGATGGCGCTGCTCGTGCGGGCAGCCCGGCTGCTCGGCCCACGGCACGACGATCACCGGCTGGTGGTGCAGACCTTCCGTCCCGAGCACGAGGTGCTGCAGGCGGCGCTGGCAGCCGACCCGGGTCGGCTCGCCAAGGTGGAGGCACGTCGTCGTCGCGAGCTCGGCCTGCCGCCGTTCAGCGCGCTGGCGCGCATCGGCGGCGATGGCGCCGACGAGTTCGTCGAGGCGTTGCCGATCCCGGCCGCACGCGACGGCGACGGCTTCCTGGTACGGGCGGGCGACTGGGACGAGCTCGGCGACCTGTTGAGCGAGGCGCCCCGCCCGAAGCACGCCCGACTGCGCATCGAGGTCGACCCCGCCCGCCGCTGACGATCGCGAGCGGCTGGGTCAGGACCGACGTACTCGCAGCACGCGGAAGCCCGCGCCGGTGGCGACCCGGTCGGTCGACAGGCCCTGTTCCACCAACCATCGCTGCAGCGAGTCGCTGCCGAGGTGCTTCTGCACCACCAGGTGGGCCTCGCCGCCGGGTGCCAGCCGAGCCGTCCAGCGCAGCAGCAGTTCGTGCAGCGCCGGCTTGCCGATGCGGATCGGCGGGTTGCTCCAGATCGCCGCGAACCGCACGTCGTCGGGCACCTCGTCCGGTGCACAGACGCGCACGTTGGCGAGCCCGTGCCGGGCCGCGTTGGCGGTGCACAGGTCTCGCGCGCGCCGGTTCACGTCGATCGCCCACACGGTGGCGTCGGGCGACCGGCGAGCCATCGTGAGCGCGATCGCTCCCGTGCCGCACCCGAGGTCGAGCAGGTCGCCCGTGGCCGGCGGCGCATCGAGCGTGACGAGCAGCAGCTTGGTGCCGGTGTCGACCTGGCCGTACCCGAACACACCACGGTCGGTCGTGAGCACGAGCGGGCCGTCCGGCAGCGACCACGTCACCTCGACGGGCGCCGACGCCACCGTGGGCTCGTCGTCGAAGTACTGGCTCCCGTGCTGGCTCCCGGGTTGGCGCTCGGGTTGGCGCTCGGAGGACGGGGTCATGCGTTCGGTAGCCTTGCAGACATGGCGCAGCAGATCCGCACCTTCGGTGATCCGGTGCTCAAGACCAAGGCCGCCGCGGTCACCGACATCGACGGCAAGGTCGCGCGCCTGGTCGACGACATGTTCGACACGCTCTACACGAGCGATTCGGGCATCGGGCTCGCCGCCCCGCAGATCGGTGTGCAGAAGCAGATCTTCGTCTGGGACATGGACGACCAGCCGATGGTGATCTTCAACCCGGAGATCGTCGAGAGCCGTGGCGAGTGGGTGTACGACGAGGGGTGCCTCAGCATCCCCGGGCTCTACGTCGAGATGCTGCGCCCCAACGAGGTGTTGATGCGCGGCGTCGACCTCGACGGCAACACGATCGAGATCGAGGCGAGCGAGCTCGCCGGTCGGCTCTTCCAGCACGAGATCGACCACCTGAACGGTGTGCTGATGTTCGACCGCATGGCGCCGGAGCAGCGCAAGGAAGCGCTCGCCGAGTACCGGCGGATGACCGAGGAAGCCGCGACGCCGCAGCGGCGCCGCCTCCGGCTCACCTGACCGGCGAGGACCCGATGACCGGTCGCGCCGCGCCCCCGCGGCGACTCGTGTACTTCGGCACGCCCGCGATGGCCGTGCCGCCGCTGCAGGCGCTCGTCGCCGCCGGCTTCGATGTCGTGTGTGTGGTCACCCGGGTCGACAAACGCCGCGGCCGCGGCGGTGAGCTGATGCCCAGCCCGGTCAAGGCCGCCGCGGTCGAGCTCGGCCTCACCGTGGTGCACACCGTGGACGACGCGCTGGGGCTCGGCGCCGACCTCGGCGCCGACCTCGGGGTGGTGGTCGCGTTCGGCCAGCTGATCAAACCGCACGCGCTGGCCGCCCTGCCGATGGTGAACCTGCACTTCTCGTTGTTGCCGCGATGGCGCGGCGCCGCACCCGTCGAGCGGGCGATCCTCGAGGGGGACACCGTCACCGGGGTGTGCTTGATGCAGCTCGAGGAGGGGCTCGACACCGGTCCCGTGCACGCCGTGGTCGAGGTGCCGATCGCGTCCGATGCGACGGGCGACTCACTGCGGGCCGACCTGGTGCGGATCGGCACCGACCTGCTCTGCGCCGAGCTCACCGCCGGGCTGACCGACCCCGTGCCGCAGGTGGGCGAGCCCACGTATGCGGCCAAGCTGTCGCCCGACGACCTGCGCCTCGACTGGACCACACCGGCGTCGGTGCGCGACCGGCAGATCCGGCTCGGCGGCGCGTGGACGACGTTCCGCGACAAGCGCTTCAAGGTGCACGCGGCCGAGGTCGTCGATCCGCACGCCACGGGCGACGAGCTCGCGCCCGACGGCACGGTCGGCGGGATCCGGCTCGCCCGCGTGCAGCCCGAGGGCAAGCCCGCGATGCCGTGGCGCGATTTCGCCAACGGGGCGCGTCCGCAACTCGGCGAGCGGTTCACGTGACCGCCCGCGAGGTCGCGCTCGGCTGTCTCGAGCGGATCGATCACGAGGGTGCGTACGCCAACATCGTGGTGCCGGCCGCGCTCGCGGACAGCGGCCTGTCCACGCGCGACCGAGGATTCGTCACCGAGCTCGTGTACGGCACCACGCGCATGCGTCGGGCCTGCGATGCCCTCGTCGACCGGTTCGTCGTCGCCGAGCCTGACCCCGCCACGCGCACGTTGCTCCGGCTGGGCGCCTACCAGCTCGCCTTCGCCGGGGTGGCGCCGCATGCCGCCGTGGGGGAGACCGTGTCGCTCGCGCCGCGCCGTACCCGTGGCTTCGTCAACGCGGTGCTCCGCAAGGTGGCCCATGTCGCGATGGTGTGGCCCGACCGGGCGACCGAGCTGAGCTACCCGGACTGGATGGACGAGCGCCTCCGTGTCGAACTGGGCGACGAGGCCGAGGCCGCGATGTCGCGGATGAACCAGGCCCCGCCGGTGACCGTGCGGGACGACGGGTACGTGCAGGACCGGTCGTCGCAGTGGGTGGCCGCGTCGGTCGGGGCCGTGGCGGGGGAGTGCGTCCTCGACGTGAGCGCGGCCCCCGGTGGAAAGGCCACGGCGATGGCCGGCCGCCCCGGGCACGACGGCGCGTTCGTGGTGGCTGCCGATCTCTCGCTCGCCCGGGCCGGGCTGATCCGCGCCAACGTCGCCCGACTCGACGCGTCGGTCGCGGTGGTGTGCGCCGACGGCACCAGGCCGGCGTTCCGCGGCGGTTCGTTCGACCGGGTGCTGCTCGACGCACCGTGCTCGGGTCTCGGGGCGCTGCGCCGCCGGCCCGACTCGCGCTGGCGCATCACCCCGGACGCGATCGACGAGCTGGCCGGGCTGCAGCGCCGCCTGCTCGCGGCCACGGCGCCCCTCGTCCGACCGGGTGGCGCGCTGGTCTACAGCGTCTGCACGCTCACCGCCGCCGAGTCGATCGACCACCCCGTGCCCGACGGGTTCGACGTGGTGAGCGATCCGCCCGAGGGCGAGTGGCGGGCGTACGGGCACGGCTGGCGGGTGTTGCCGCATGACGCGGACACCGACGGCATGGTGGTCATCCGGTACCGTCGACGCGCATGACCGATCCCGCTCCCGCCCTGTTCGCGAAGGTCCTCACCGTCAGCGACGGGGTGGTGCACGGCACCCGTGACGACGCGAGTGGCCGTGCGCTCGTCGCGCAGCTCGCCGAGGCCGGGTTCGACGTCGTCGAGCACCGCGTCACCGCCGACGGTGCCGAACTCGTCGCCGAGGCGCTCCGCGAGATGACCGATGGCTTCGCCGGTCTGGTGGTCAGCACCGGCGGCACCGGGTTCGCGCCCCGCGACCAGACGCCCGAGGGCACCCGGGCCGTGGTCGAACGCGAGGCGCCCGGGCTCGCCGAGGCGATGCGGCTCGTCAGCCCGCTGGGACGCCTGTCGCGCGGCATCGCCGGCATCCGCGGCGACGCGATCGTCTGCAACACCCCTGGCTCGCCGAAGGGGTGCGTCGAGCAGCTCGGGGCGATCCTCGACGTGCTGCCGCACGCCCTGCGGCTGCTCCACGATCGGCCGACCGCCCACTGATACGGTGGGGACGCCGTGGCCGTCGTCCCCGTCCCCGACCACCGCACCGACACCTCCCGTCGTGTGCCGTTCACCGGAGGGGTGTCGCGCGCGTTCGGGTTCACCCCCCGGCAGCTCCTGCGCATCCTGGTGTTCACCACGGCGACCCTCACCGTTCTCGGTGCCGTCGCCGATCGGCTCACCCGGTTCGACCCCGATCCCGCCTTCCTCCCGAGCCGGTTCGACCTGCTGCGCGAGGGCAACGTCCCCACATGGTTCGCGAGCGGGCTGTGGGCACTCGCCGCCTTGCTCGCCAGCCGCCTGTCGATCGGTGGTCGTCGGCTCGGCACGCCGCACCATCGCACCTGGGGATTCCTGGCCGCGGTGTTCCTGTTCTGCTCGATCGACGAGGGCGCTCAGTTCCACGAGCCGATGAGCGAGTGGATGGGCTCGCTGCAGGACGCCTCGCCGGTGCTCGCCCACGCGTGGGTGGTGCCGTACGCCGTGGCGTCGGTGCTCGTCGGCCTCAAGTCGTGGCAGCTGCTGCGCTCGTTGCCCGCACCGGTGTTCCGTCTCCTCGTCCTCGCCGGGGTCGTGTACGTCGGTGGGGCGATCGGCTTCGAGCTGGTCGAGAGCGTGTTCGTGGCGGAAGGCAAGGACACCCTGGTCAAGTCGCTCGTCGCGACGAGCCAGGAGGTCGTCGAGATGATCGGGCTCGACCTCCTCGTGTTCGCCCTCGCCGTCATGCTCGACGGCACCCTCGCGGCGGAGTGGAGCCACGGCGACCCGGACGTCGGACAACGCCTTTCGTCCTGACGGCGGCGGCCCGGTAGCGTCGCCCCCGTGCTGCGACTCGTCCTCCCCAAGGGTTCGCTCGAGAAGGCCACCCTCGACCTGTTCGACGCCGCGGACCTGCCGGTCGTGCGGTCCTCGTCGGTCGACTACAAGGCGTCGATCGACGACCCCCGCATCGCCGAGGTGCGGATCCTGCGACCGCAGGAGATCCCGACGTACGTGGCCGAGGGGCTGTTCGACATCGGCATCACCGGGCGTGACTGGGTCGAGGAGACCTCGAGCGACGTCGTCAGCCTCGGCGAGCTGAAGTACTCCAAGGCGACGTCGTTGCCGATCCGGGTGGTGGTGGCGGTGGCGGGCGACTCGCCGGCACAGCGCATCGAAGACCTGCCTCAGGGCCTGCGGGTCAGCACCGAGTACCCCGAGCTCACCCGCCGGTTCTTCGCGTCGAAGGGCATCGAGGCCGACATCCGGCTGTCGTACGGGGCGAGCGAGGCCAAGATCCCCGACATCGCCGATTGCATCGTCGACATCACCGAGACGGGGCGTGCACTGCGCGCCGCCGGGCTGCGGATCATCGACCACATCCTGCAGAGCTACACCGAGGTCGTGGCCAACCAGGCCGCGTACGACGATCCGGTGAAGCGCCACGCGATGGGGCAACTCATGACGCTGCTCAACGGCACCCTCGACGCCCGCGGCAAGGTGCTCCTCAAGCTCAACGTCGCCGCCGAACAGCTCGACGCGGTGCTGGCGCTCGTGCCGTCGCTCAAGGCACCCACCGTGAACGAGCTCGCCGGGCACGGCGGCTTCGCGGTCGAGACGGTGGTGGCGAAGAACCAGATCAACCGGCTGATCCCGGCGCTGAAGGACGCCGGGGCGAGCGGCATCCTCGAGCTGCCGATCAGCAAGATCATCCCGTGAGCGCCGCCGGCTCGTCGTCGGCCGGCGCAGCGCCGATGCAGCGTGCGCTCACCGGCTCGGTGGTGCGGTTCGACCGCGAGGTCGGCCTCGGCGAGGTCGAGGCGACCGACGGCACGGTGTACCCGTTCCACTGCATCGTGATCGCCGACGGCACCCGCTCGATCGAGGTCGGCGCGGCCGTCGCGTTCGAACTGCTCCCGAAACTGGGCCGCTGGGAAGCGGCGTCGATCCGGCCGGTCTGATCCGTGACCGACGATCCCCGGGTCGAGCGCGACGAGCGGATCCTCGGCGTCGTCCGGATGCTCGACGAGGGTGAGGTCACGACCTATGGCGACATCGCCGAGACGGCCGGCCACCCGAAGCGGAGCCGCCTCGTCGGACGATTGCTCGCGGGGAGCGATCCCGACGACGAGCTGCCGTGGTGGCGGGTCGTGAACGCCGCCGGTCGACTGGTGCCGGGCCACGAGCGCGAGCAGGCGGCGCTGCTGCGTGCCGAAGGGGTGACGGTGCGCGACGGCCGGGTGGTCGCCGCCCCGATCGGTCGGTTCAGTCGCCCTGTGCGCTCTTGATCTGGACGAACGCGAGCCGGATGTTGGCCAGCGCGTCGCGCAGGGTGGCCGCATCGGGGCCGAGCCGGTCGCCGAGCCCCTCGACGAGGCAGCCGACGGCATCGATCGCGAGGGCCGCCTGCCCGAGGTCGGGCGGGGCGGCGCCGAGGTGGATCGCGGCGAGCTCGTACAGCCCCATCACGTGGTTGGCCACGACGACCTCGGCCGGCACCGCGGACAGTCGACGCCGAGCCTCCTCGAGCACGTCGCGGGCATCGTCGAGCTGGCTGTCGAGCTGGTCGTCGAGTTGGTCGCCGAACGCCGGGCCGTCGTCGGGGTCCTGGTGGTTCGTGGTTTCCTCGGTCACTTCTGGTACCCTACCGGCCACAACTGAGGCGAAGTGGGGTCCCGGGTCCGTCCCGGCCACCCCCACCTGGCCACCACGAGGTGCGTCCAGGTCGATGATGCGAAGCGTACGAACGCACGCTCGGGGCTGGGTCCCGTGCTGCGGCCGTTCTCGTCGTGTCCCGGCTTCCCTCGTGAACCGTGGACCCGACTGGGAGGACAGCCCATTGCACAGGAGTGATCAGCCATAGCACCGCCGCAGCAACCAGAACACCGGTACAACGACCGCATTCGTGCCCGTGAGGTCCGCCTCATCGGCTCCGACGGCGCTCAGTTGGGCATCAAGGCCCTCCCCGAGGCGCTCTCGATGGCTCGCCAGCTCGATCTCGACCTCGTCGAGGTCGCGCCGATGGCCAACCCGCCCGTGTGCCGGATCATGGACTACGGCAAGTTCCGCTACGAGGAGAGCCAGAAGGCCAAGGAGAGTCGCAAGAAGACCGTCCAGGTGTCGATCAAGGAAGTGAAGTTCCGTCCGAAGATCGGCAAGGGCGATTTCGACACCAAGGTCCGTCACATGCAGGAGTTCCTGGAAGACGGCCACAAGGTGAAGGTGACCCTCCAGTTCCGCGGGCGCGAGATGGCGCACCCGGAGCTCGGTTCGAAGATCCTCGACGCGGTCATCGAGCAGGTCGGCCCGCTCGGCAAGGTCGAGGCGTACGCCCGGCTCGAGGGCCGGAACATGACGATGGTGCTCGCTCCGGAGAAGAAGGCCGCTGCCAAGAAGGACGCACCGAAGGAACCGAAGGCCGCTCCCGCCGACGCTCCCGCCCCCGAGGCGGCAGTCGAGGCGCCGGCGACCGACCCGACCTGACGTCGTCCGTCCGGCATCCGGCCACGGACCCACCCGGCGGACCCTCCGCCACACACCGGCGTGCAGGCAGACCTGCACGTCTCCCCACGCGATTCGCCCCTCGAAACGCGACACGTGAAGGACACACCCATGCCCAAGATGAAGACCAGCAAGACCGCGGCGAAGCGGTTCAAGAAGACCGGCACCGGCAAGCTCCGCCGGCTCCAGCAGAACCGCCAGCACCTGTTCGAGAAGAAGCCGTCCACCCGCACCCGTCGTCTCGACGGCGAGGTCGACGTGCACCCGGGCGACGCGAAGAAGATCAAGCGCCTCCTCGGCGAGCGCTGATCCCGACCGAGTCACCCCACACACGAACGACCCCGGGGCCCCGGCCCGACGCCGACCCCGTCACCCCCACACGAACGAGACGAACGAGAGAGGACGAGAGCAATGGCACGAGTGAAGCGCGCGGTCAATGCGAAGAAGAGCCGCCGGCAGGTGCTGGAGCGGGCGAAGGGCTACTACGGCAACAAGAGCCGGTCGGTCCGCGCCGCGAACGAGCAGGTGATGCGCAGTGGGCAGTACGCCTTCCGCGACCGCCGGGCGAAGAAGGGCGAGTTCCGCAGCCTGTGGATCCAGCGGATCAACGCCGGCTGCCGCCTGCACGACCTGAGCTACAGCCGGTTCATCGCCGGTCTGAACGCCGCGGGCATCGAGGTCGACCGCAAGATCCTGGCCGACCTGGCGGTGCACGAGCCGGAGGCCTTCGGCAAGCTCGTCGAGGCCGCGAAGGCGGCCCTCTGAGCGATCAGCTCACCTTCACGAACCCCAAGGTTCAACGACTGCGGCGCCTCATCGGGCGCCGCAGTGCGCGTCTGGACGAAGGTGCGTTCGTGGTGGAAGGCCCGGGCCTCGTCGCGGCCGCCCACACGGCCGGCTGGACGATCGAGGCGGTCTTCGTCGCGAACGGCGAGTGGAGCTATGTGCCGCCCGAGGGCGTGCCCGTGTACGAGCTCGCCGCCGGCGTGATGGAGAAGGTCGCCTCGACCGACACCCCACAGGCCGTGCTCGCGGCCGTTCGCCGGCGCACCTCCTCGCTCGACTCGCTCGCCGGGGCCACGTTCGTCGTGGTCGGCGACCACCTGAGCGATCCGGGCAACGCCGGCACGCTGTTGCGCTCGGCGGAGGCGGCGGGTGCCGACGCGGTGGTGCTCACCAGCGGCTCGGTCGACCTGTTCAACACCAAGGTGGTGCGGTCGTCGGCGGGCGCGCTGTTCCACGTCCCGGTCGTCACCGACGTGTCGCTGGCCGACGTCGTCGCGCTCGGCGGTCGACGCGTGCTCGGCACGTCGTCGCACCACGGTGCCCCGTACACGTCGGTCGACCTCACGGAACCCGTCGCACTGGTGGTGGGCAACGAAGCCCACGGGCTGCCCGACGATGCGCCGGTCGACGAGTGGATCACGGTGCCGCACCACGGGCGCGCCGAGAGCCTCAACGTCGCGATGGCCGCGACGGTGCTCGTGTTCGAGGTGGCTCGCCAGCGGTCGGCTGGCACCGGAACGCAACCCGTTGGCGGCTGAGCGGCCGTGACCGATAGCCTCTCGCCTCGTGGAAGCTCGTCCGACGATGCAGCGATTTCGGTGCCCCCGGGTCACGCCCGGGGTCGAGCGCCGTCACGCCGTCCACACGGACCTCGCCTGACGCCCACGATCCGGCGACCCGGGGGAGTACCTCGCCCTGGTTCTGATGTCCCTGATCATGCTGTCCCTGATCGTGCTGTGATCGATCGGATCGAAAGGAACGTCCACGATGGACTCATCCCTGCTCGATGACGTGGCCGCGGCGCGCGACGCCGGCCTGGCCCGCATCGCCACTGCGGCGTCGCTCGACGACATCGCGGCCGTCGACGCCGAGTTGCTCGGCAAGAAGGGCTCGCTCGCCCTGTTGAAGACCCGCCTCGGCTCGCTCGCGACGGTCGACGAGAAGAAGGCGGCGGGGCAGGCGCTCAACGCCGCCACCCAGGCGGTGTCGGAGGCGCTCGACGCTCGGCGCACGGCGCTCGGCCGGGCCGAGCGATCGGCGCGCCTCGAGGCCGAACGGTTCGACCTCACCGAGGAGCTCACGGCGCCGCGCCGGGGCCACTCGCACCTCGTGACGCAGGCGTGGCAACGACTCGAGGACGTGTTCATCGGCCTCGGGTTCCAGGTGGCGGAAGGTCCCGAGGTCGAGACCGACTTCTACAACTTCGAAGCGCTCAACATGCCGCGCAGCCACCCGGCGCGCAGCGGGTTCGACACCTTGTTCACCGACTACCACGGCGAGACGGCCGAGGAGGGCACGGTGTTGCTGCGCACCCACACCTCGCCGGTGCAGATCCGGGTGATGCAGACGATCGAACCGCCGATCTACATGGTGATGCCGGGCCGCGTGTTCCGCCGCGACACGCCCGACGCCACCCACATGCCGGTGTTCCACCAGATCGAGGGCCTCGTGATCGATCGCGGGATCACGATGGCGCACCTGGCCGGCACGATCGACGCGTTCACGAAGGCGTTCTTCGGTGGGGCGTTCACGAGCCGGCTGCGGCCGAACTACTTCCCGTTCACCGAGCCGTCGGCCGAGTTCGACATCCAGCGGCCCGACGGCTCGTGGATCGAACTCGGCGGCTGCGGCATGGTGCACCCCAACGTGCTGCGCGCCGGTGGTCTGGATCCCGAGGAGTGGAGCGGGTTCGCCTTCGGCTTCGGCATCGACCGCATGGCCCGCGAACGCCACGGGATCGACGACATCCGCGACATGTACAGCAACGACATCCGCTTCATCGAGCAGTTCTGAGCACGGAGAGGAACGGAACACCATCATGAAACTCGTCCTGTCCTGGCTCGACGACCTCGCCCCGGGCCTCGCCCCGACGGGCACCGACCCCCACCTGCTCGCCGAGCGGATGACCGCGCTCGGCATGCAGGTCGAGGAGATCCTCCACGTCGGCGCCACCGTCGACGGCGTGATCACCGCTCGCGTCCTGCGGACCGAGCGCCACCCCGACGCCGCCAAGGTGCACCGCGTGTGGGTCGACGCCGGCGACGGCGTCGAACGGCACGTCTGGTGCGGGGCGTTCAACATGTCCGCCGGCGACGTGATCCCGCTGGCCACCCCCGGCACCCGCATGCCGGACGGCCGGCTGATCGAGCCGCGCCCGATCCTCGGCATCGACAGCCAGGGCATGCTCTGCTCGGCTCGCGAGCTCGGCCTGGGCGACGACCACTCGGGCATCCTGATCCTGCCGGGCGACACCCCGCTCGGCCTGCCCTATGCCGATGCGCTCGGCCTCGAGAGCGAGCTCGTCTTCGACGTCGACCTCACCCGCAACCGGCCGGACTGCTGGGGGCACCTCGGCGCCGCGCGCGACGCCGCGGCCAACCTCGGCATCGCGCTCGCTCCCGCGCAGTCGTCGCTGGTGCCGACGGGCGCCGCCCGGTCGGCCACGGTCGAGCTCGTCGACGGCGAGCGCTGCCCGCGCTTCACCACGGTGGTCCTCTCGGGCGTCCGTGTGGGGCCGTCGCCCGAGTGGATGGTGCGTCGCCTGCAGGCCGCCGGCATGCGCTCGATCAGCAACGTCGTCGACGTCAGCAACTACGTGATGCTCGAGCTGAACCAGCCGAACCACGCGTACGACCTCGACACCCTCGGCGGTCACGGCTTCCGCATCCGCCTCGCCCGCGACGGCGAGCAGATGACCACGCTCGACGGCACCGTCCGCACCTTCACCGCGGACGACCTGTTGATCTGCGACGCGCACGACGTCCCGATCGGCGTGGGCGGTGTGATGGGCGGCCTCGACAGCGAGATCACCGAGGCCACCACGGTGGTGGCGCTCGAGATCGCGAGCTTCGAGCAGACCGGGATGACCCGCACGATGAACCGTCTCGCGCTGCGCTCCGAGGCCTCGGGCCGCTTCGAGCGCGGCGTCGACCCGTTCGGCATCGAGCGTGCCCAGGCGCGCTTCGTCGAGCTGCTCCGCGAGACCTGTCCCGACCTGGTGGTGCACGCCGGGGCGGTCGACGCGCGCCACGAGTCGCTCGTGCCCCAGCACCGCACCACGCCGGTGCGCGTGAGCCAGGTGAACCGCATCCTCGGCACGTCGCTCGACGCCGACGCGATCGCGTCGCTGCTCGCACCCATCGGCTACGCCGTCGAGGCTCGCGACGGCGACGTGCTCACGGTGGCGTTGCCGTCGTGGCGCACCGACAGCCACGTCGAGATCGACGTGGTCGAGGAGGTCGCCCGCCACCACGGCTACGACACGATCGGCAAGGCCGTGCCGAACTCGACGATGCACGGGCGTCTCAGCACGGTCCAGTTGCGGCGCCGTCAGCTGCGCGAGGTGCTGCTCGGCCTCGGCCTCAGCGAGGCGATCACCGACTCGTTCCTGCACCGCGACGACCTCGGCAAGGCCGATCTGCCCGACGACGCGATCCACGTCACCAACCCGCTGCAGGCCGACGAGGACGTGCTGCGGCCCACGATGCGCGTGGGCATGTTGAAAGCGATCGCGTTCAACGAGTCGCACCGCCGCCCGGGCGTGCAGCTGTTCGAGATCGGCCACGTCTACCCGCCCGGTGATCGCCGCAGCGAGCTGCCGCCGGAGTACGAGGGCCTCTCGGTCGCGCTCGCCGGTGCCGACGCCCGAGCGGCGATGGCGACCTGGCGTGAGATCGCGAAGGCGATGGGCTTCGGTGCGCGCGTCGACCAGGGCACCGTGCCCGCCGGGCTGCACCCGACACGCTCGGCGACGCTGTCGCTGGGCAAGGACGTCGTGGGCGCCGTCGGCGAGATCCATCCCGACGTGTGCGACGAGTTCGGCGTCGCCGAGCGGGTCGCCTGGCTCGAGCTCGACCTGTCGCGCCTGCTGGCGATCGAGCCGAAGATCCCGCAGTGGAAGGCGACGAGCCGGTATCCGAGCACCGACCTCGATCTGGCCTTCGCGGTGCCCGACACGGTCGCCGCCGACAAGGTCGACAAGGGCATCCGTCAGGCCGCGGCCGGGTTGCTGGTGGACCTCGCACTCTTCGACGTGTACCGCGGGCAGGGCGTCGAGACGGGGAGCCGGAGCCTCGCCTACCGGCTGCGGCTGCAGGCGCCCGATCGCACCCTCACCGACGCCGAGGTGGCGCAGGTGAAGGACAAGGTGGTCGCGGGGCTGTCGAAGATGAAGGCCGTGCTGCGCGGCTGAGGCCGGTCAGTTCTGCGAGATGTCGTCGGGCGCGTCGGCGATCCATGCCAGCCGGCCGCCCTGGCGTCGCACGACGAGCCGCCACAGCTCGGCCGGCCGATCGGTGAACAGGTCGTCGTCGATGGCGTCGAACACCATCCAGGCGCCGACCTGCAGTTCGGCTTCGAGCTGACCGGGGGACCAGCCGGCGTACCCGCGGAAGATGCGCACCCGGGTGAGCCGGTCGGCCACCTCGTCGGGCGCGACCGAGAGGTCGACCGTGCCCACCGTGCCGGTCACCGGCCCCCAGGCGTCGTCGTGGCGCCCGCTGCCCTCGGCCAGCGCGATGAGCGAGTCGTCGCCGACCGGCCCGCCGACGAAGATGCGGGCGGGCGGCGCGAGCAACGCCTCCCAGGCGTCGAGCTCGCTCAGGTCGAACTCGTCGGCGAGTGCCGATGCCGGCTCGTCGGCACGGTTGAGCACCACGCCGACGGCTCCGGAGTCGGTGTGCTCGAGCATGTAGACGACGGTGCGGTCGAAGTTCGGATCGCCGAGCGGCGGCGTGGCGACGAGGAGCCGGCCACGCGTCGAGCCGGGCATCGAGGGGTGTGACGCAGAACCGTGGAAGTCCACGCGACCATTCTGCCGCTCCCGACGTCCCTCCGGGGTTTCGCCGTGCCGCGCCCTGGCCGGCACGGCGACGCACACCTGGTGGCCCGCTCCCTCGGGCCACCCGAGCTGCCACGGGAGGACAGCCCGCATGTTGATGAAGAACCCCCAGACGAGCCGGTTCGCCCAAGGCGTCCGCTCACTCACGGGCCTCGTGCTCGTGCTCGCCGCCGTCGCGGCCGCCACCGTGCTCGGCTGGCGTCTGCTCGACGGCCCGTTCGGCCGCACCGAGATCGACCACAGCGCGCCACCGGTGCTGATCCAGTTGCGCGATCTCGCCGAGTTCCACGCCGCCCAGGGTCAGTTCGAGGTCACCGTCGACGTCGAACAGGACGTGAAGTGGGTCCCGGCGTGGCTGGCGGGGGAGCGGGTGCAGTTCGTCGCCGTCGGCAGCGTCGACGCGGTCGTGGACTTCGGTTCGCTCAACGAGGGCTCGTTCCAGGTCGACGACGAGACCCGGTCGGTGATCGTCACCCTCGGGCCGGTGCGCCTCGACGCCCCGGAGATCGACCTCGAGACCAGCCATGTGATGAACCGCGACCGCGGGCTGCTCGACCGCCTCGGCGGTGTGTTCAGCGACTCGCCGACGTCCGAGGCGGGGCTGTACGAACTCGCGGGCGACAAGATCGCCGCGGCGGCCGCGGCCACCGGGCTCGCCGACCGGGCACAGCAGAACACCACGGCGACGGTCACGGCGATGCTCCGATCGCTGGGCTTCGAGCACGTCGAGGTGCGCTACCAGGTGTGGTCCGTGGGTCCGTCCGTCGCGCCGGTGCCGGTGCCGTCGGCCGGTGCCGACGCCGGCGCCTGAGGTCCGTCCCGGCCCGCCGGGTCGCGCCGGGGTGTCCCGGCACGACCCGGTGCCCGGGACCTACACTGCCGACGTGGACCTGCGATCGGCGGCGAGAGCCGACACACGGATCTACGCCATCGGTCTCGACGTCGGTGGCCCGGCGCTCGAGGTGGCCCAGCGCGGCTTCTCGTCGATGCTGTCGAACCGGATGCCGCAGCTCGGTCGGTGGAGCCTCGAGGGCGGTCGGCCGGAGTTCCGCCTGGCCGACGACCTCGTCGTGCACCTGCTCGAACGAGAGCGGTCGTCACGGTTCGAGCGGGCGGTCATCGGGCTCGCCGCACCCGTGTGGTTCGGCCTCGCCGAGCGGACCCACCTGGCCGAGGTCGTCGATCCGCGACGCCGCCACGACCTGGTGGCCTGCAGCACACCTGCCGCGCTCGCGCTCGGTCACCGGCTCACGACGTCCGAGCCCTTCGCGCCCCAGCTGGTGTTGGCCCTCGACCTGCAGCTCGGGGTGTCGGCCTCGGTGATCGAGATCGGACCGCACGCGCTGGTCGAGCGGTGCACGGTGGGCGTGTCGCCGCGTCGGCTGCGCGGCGGCGCCGCCCGCCGCGAGATCCTGCCGGTGAGCCGGCGCCGTGACCGTGCGCTGGCCCAGCTGTTCGCCGACGCGACCGCCGCTGGTGCTGCCGGCATCGCCCAGGTCGTGGTGGTCGGCGACGACGATCCGGCCGAGCTCGAACGCGTGCTCGGCGGCGTGTCCGATCTGTGGTCGGACGTCCCGATCGAGATCGTGCACGGCCGTGGCGTCGTGGCGAAGGGGGCGGCGTTCCTGGCCGACCCGGCCTCCGACGAGCGGTTCGCACGGCGCCCGCGCCACGACGAGCTGGACGGCCACGACGAGCTGGACGGTCTGGACGGTCTCGACGACGACGCGCAGGTGCCGACCACCTCGGACGAGCACGTGGGAGCCGGCCGTGTGGCCTTCCCCGTGCGCAGCGTGCTCGCGCGGCGCATCGGCGTGTTGATGGACGACCGTGACGGTCGACCGGTCGTGCACCCGGTGATCGAGCGAGGTGCGGTCACGCCGAGCGAACACGAGCAGTTGTTCGATCTCGGGCCGGACGACGGCAGCGACGTGTACCTCGACCTGCACGAGCAGATCGAGCCCGGCGGCACCGACGACCCCGCCGATCACCGCGTGATCGCGACCGCGCATCTGGTGCCCGGTCCGCGCCCGGGCCACGAGGTCACCGTGACGTTCTCGATCGGGGTGGATGGGAGGCTGAGCCTCGCGCCCGACTCGCTGTGGCGGCTCGAGTGGCAGGCCCCCGACGTCGAGGTGCTCGGGGTTCGGCGGCACCTGGTCGACCGCCGCGGTCCTGCGGAGCGCTTCGAGCGCGCGACGGTGCGCCCCTTGGTGCCGACGCCGTCGCCGGCCCGGGCGGAGGTCGAACCCACCGTGGAGGTCGAGGTCGAGGTCGAACCCGCGGCCGACGTCGAGGTCGAGGCCGAACCCGCGGCCGACGTCGAGGTCGAGGTCGAGTCGGTGCGCTCGTCGGTCGCGCCGCCGCCTCGCGACGCACCCGTGCCGTCGGTGGCGGCAGCGCTGCAGCGCTGCGAA
>WBZL01000715.1_pt1 | contig 37022 bp, 40 predicted proteins | sample 5204291 | NCBI WGS metagenome assembly WBZL01 (sample SAMN12344345, study PRJNA552823) | activated sludge metagenome | biome: Activated sludge suspended growth; feature: Nitrification reactor; material: Wastewater; isolation source: activated sludge from nitrification reactor of wastewater... | reverse complement strand
ACACCCAGACCACCCCCTCACTCGATTGTCCATTGTTGTACCAGGTGGAGGACGCGAGTAAGTCATCATAGCCATCCCCGTTGACATCGCCGGTGGTCACCGCGGCAAAATGCGCGCCGCTCTGTTGGGTCTCGGCTTTCCAAGCCGCATTGCCTGGCGTGCCATTGGCCCCTAAGCCACTGGCCGAACCCTGCCAGACAAAGAGCGCCCCTTCCACGGTTTCGGGGTTGCTCCAATCCGGGGAAAGCGCCGCCAGGTCCGCGTAGTGATCGCCGTTGAAATCCCCAAAGGCGACCTGCGACAGCCGGGCAGAGGCCGAATCACTTTCGCCGTGCCAAAGCGGGGTCGGGTTGACGAAGGGGGCGGCAGCCAGAGAAGCCCGCCAGGGCATCAAGAGACCGCCCAACCCCGTCAACAAGACGGTGAGCAGACTCAGCGTGGTGAGAAAATAAGAGTTTTTCATAGTTAAACCTCACAAGATGAATTTAGGGGTGCAGGAGGAGGGGTAGATAAAAGTAAAAAAGAGACGGCGGAGGGAGGGTTGGCGTTGGGGTCGGCGTCGGAGCCGGGGGTAGGGTGGCTTCCGGGGTCGGGGTGGCGTCACACTCCTCCTCCGGCCCTAAAGGACACCCCGTTGGGGAGGTCCCAAAAAGCCAGATCGCCCCCTCGCCGGTTTCGCCCTTGTCGTATTCCGGCGCACCGACCGCGAGGACATGCGCGTCCTCCGGGCCATACACATCCCCCACCGCCACCGCCTGCCCAAACCAGGCGTTGGCTTGTTCGGCATAGGCCTCCCAATCGGCATTGCTCGGCGCACCATTGCTCCCCAGGTCACTGCCATTGCTATACCAACCAAAGGCGGCCCCTTCGTTGTTGAGCGTCTGGTCATACCAGCGTGCCCCGACCAACAAATCGGCCTGCCCATCGGCATTCAGGTCGCCCACCGCCAGGGCACTGCCCAAGTACGCGCTTTCCTGGTTGCCCTGCGCGGTCCAGTCTGCATTTCCGGGGGTTCCGGGCGCACCAAGTCCCACACTCGCTCCCCAATACACCAAGACCAGGCCCTCATCCGGTTCATCCACATTGGGATCATCATAGGTCGGGGCACTGATGACCAAATCCGCGTTCCCATCCCCGTTGAGCCGTCCCGTGGCGATCCCGCTCCCCAGGTTGGCCCCGGCCTGGTCGCTTTGGGCACTCCAATCCGCATTTAGCGGGACGCCATTCACGCCCAAGCCCCCACTCGAACCGGAATAGACAAAGACCGCCCCCTCGTCGGTTTGGCCCTGGTCATACCGAGCCGCCCCAATGGCAAGATCGGCATAGCCATCCCCGTTGAAATCGCCACTGGTCAGCGCACTGCCCCACGCGGCGGCGGCTTGATCGCTCTCGCTCGTCCAATCGGCATTCGCGGGCATACCATTCACCCCTAAGCCACTGCTCGAACCCAGGTACACAAAGACCCGCCCTTCGCTCGTTTGCCCGTTGGACATCGCCGACGCGCCAATGGCAAGATCGGCATAGCCATCCCCGTTGAAATCACCCGTGGTCAAGGCCGTGCCAAATAGCCCGAGGACGACGTTCGCTTCGGCCATCCAGTCTGCATTTTCTTGCGTGCCCGGTCCTCCCAAGCCGGTACTCGACCCCTCCCACACAAAAACCGCCCCTTCGTTAAGTTCTCCGTTGGAAAACCACATCGAGGCCGCGATGGCATCGTCATAGCCATCGCCATTGACATCCCCGCTTATGACCGTCGCCAGGTGCGCCCCGGCTTGATCGGTTTCTGCCGTCCAGGCGGCATTGGCGACCGTGCCCGGCACACCCAAACCACTGCTGGAACCATACCAGGCCATGATCAAACCCTCGGCCACCTCCGGGTGGCTCGCATCCGGGGCTAAGGCCACTAAATCGGCGTACCCATCGCCGTTAAAATCCCCAAACGCGACTTGGTTCAAGTTGGCCCCCGCCTCGTCACTCTCGGCGATCCACAACGGGATGGGGTTGAGGGCGTGTGGAGCGGCCTGACCTCGCCATAAGCTGAGACCACTTCCAAAGAGCAGGAATAAGGTCAGCAAGAAAAATCCAACGATCATCTTTGACTTGTGCAACATGGTGCCTCCTGGAAAAAAATTAAAAAAAGGCCGTGGCCCACCTGCGCTCATTGAGCACAAGTGGGCCACGGCCTACAACAACAAAAGCAACCGGCCTTGCGAACGAACGACCCCACCCGTTTACACCATACAAAATTTAACCAACGGGGGAGCTATGTAATTAAGCGAAAGAGCCTGGCTCTTAAGCCGGGGTCATTTTATGGGGCAGGGGGGTCTCCCGTCCAGGGACATTTGTCCCGTGTTAGGCCCCGGCCTGGGGCGGCGTTTGCCCCTCGGGTTCCAGCAAAATGACTTGGGACGCCTCGATCCGCCCGGCATCAGAGCCGTGAATCGGGACACTGAACAACGAGCCATGAATCATCACGCGCACGCCGTGGGCCAGCCTGGGGGCACTCCGTCCTGAATACTGGACATAAAAACGCCCTTTCTCATTCTGCAACATAAAAATCATGTGATTGGGATAGGCATGAATCCGGCTGGCAACGATCCCGGAGACTACCAGTTGATTGATTTCAGGCATCGGGAACCCTGAAGGCGTGGGTCAATCAGCCGTCCACACGGGGAAGAGGACGGTAAAGATTGACCCCGTGCCGGGGGTACTCTGCACCGTAATTTCGCCCTGGTGGTGGGTGACAATCATTTGCACAATCGCCAACCCTAACCCCGTCCCTGGCACTCCGGAGGTGCGTGACCCGCGAAACATGCGCTCAAATATGTGCGCCAAGTCCTCGGGTTCAATGCCCACGCCTGTATCGGTCACTTCCAGGGCGATCCGGGGCGGGGCAGGGAGGAGACGGGTGCAGACTTGCACCTGCCCGCGCTCCGTGTAGTTAATCGCATTCCCCACCAGATTATGCACGACCTGCATTAATTGGGCTGGGTGGCCCTGAAGCGCGGGGAGATCGGGCGCGGGTTCAAACGCCAGAACCAGCCCTTTCGCCGTCGCCGGAGCCTGGAGCGTGGCACACACGTCGGTGATCACCTGGTTCAAATCCACAGGCTCCATTTGGGGTGGCTGGTGTTCCAAACGGGCCAGGTTCAGCAAATCCTGCACCAAGTCGGTGAGGCGGTCAATTTCCCGGCGCACCAGGTGGAGTTTATCATCCGGGGTATTCCCGCCCACGATTTGTTTCAGCGTTAAGCGAATCGCCGTCATGGGACTTCGCAATTCGTGCGAGACGGTAAAGAGCAATTGGTCTTTCTCCTCGTCCAGGCGGCGTAACTGCTCGTGTTGTTCGATGAGCGCGAGTAATTGCGCGTTGGCCTCCCGTTGCCGGGTCAGCGCCTGCTCCAGCGTTTGCGTCACCCACCAGGCGAAGGCCGCTAACGCGAAAAAGCCCAACAGGGCTGGCGAGTGGTAGGCGTACCAAGCCGCCGCCCACCCAATGGCTGGCACGGGCACAAGCAGGAGCAGTAACCCACAATATCCAGCCACCCAAAAACTCGCGCGGGGGTGGATCGTCACACTCGCAAACAAAATCGGGACGCTGAAAAAGAATAAGGCGCGCTCCTCTGTAATCCCCTCGGGATACTCCGTACACGCAATGAGGAGGGCCAGGCCAAACGCAAAAAATCCACCTGGGAGCCAGGTGTTGTCCGTCACACGGGCGAGGATCAGCGTCCCCCCTGCGATGACGAGGCTAATCATGCCGTAGATAATGAGCGGTATCCGCCGCGCCGGGTCTCCGACGACGAAGGGGAGGAGCATTTGCAAGAGGGTCAGCCCCACCAGGAGCCAGCCCGTGCCCTCAAGCATCCGTTTTCGCCGGAGCGTATCCGACGCATGGATGGGGTCAGTGAGGCGTTGAAAGTGGGTGTTGAGTGTGTGCCAGGTCATTAGACGTGCGCCTCCTGTGCGGGGTACGGGAGGGCGACCCGGACGCGCGTCCCCTCGCCGAGAGCTGTGTCAATTGTGATCGTCGCCTGGAGCATCCGGGCGCGTTCGCGCATCCAACCAATGCCGTACCGCCTAAACTTAAACTGGAAGGGGTCCTCAAAACCCAGGCCGTTATCTTCCACGGTCAGGGTGAGGCGGTTTTGGGCGGCGTCCTGCTCTAGGCGCATCACGATCTGCGTGGCCTGACTGTGTTGGCAGGCATTGGTCAGGGCCTCTTCGGCGATCCGAAATAGGCCCAACGTCTGCCCGGAGGTCAGCGACGGTTGGGCAAACGGGGGAATCGCGCTCACAAATTCCACCGGAGTGCCGTGCGTTAGCGCATTTTGGCAGAGCGTTTGGAGGCCAAACGTCAAGCCGCGTTCCAACACCACGGGTTGTTGCATTTCGATCAAGGCCCGAATTTCCGTGACGGCATCTTTGAGTAAGGTCAGGGTCTCGGCATAGGTAGCCGCGGCGGCCTCATCCTGTTGCGTGGTTTTTTCGAGTTTCCACAAGCCTTGCATGACGAGGAACATGCGTTGCAACAGCGAATCGTGCATCATATTCGCCACCGTGCGCCGTTGCGAATCAGTTGCCATGATCATTTCGCGTGCCATCTGCCGCAGGGTGCTATGCACATCCAGCAAAACCACGTTGCGCGTGAGCAGACCCAACAAAGCCAGGGCCTCAGGCGCATAGTGGCCCGTGCGGGGGCCAAAAACGAGGACCCCGAACAGGTCCTCGCGTCCAATGATCAGGGGGATCAACACCTGCGCCCAGGCGAACGGCGCCCAAGCGGGGGCCAGGGGTTCCGTCACCAGCATGGAAACCCCGGTTTCGGCCAGAGCCAGCTTTTGGCAGAGCGGATCGTCCGCCTGAATCCCAGGGAGGGGGCCGTCCCCCTCCGCTTCCGCAAGCTCGGCCTGGGTCGCCTCATCCGTGGCTTCTGGCTCCAAGTGTTGCCCGTTGAAAACCAACAATGCATACCGTTGCACCCCCATCAGAGCCGCCAGGCGCGGGAGTTGCCCGGCAATGGACAGGCCGAGATCAGGCGCGCCGAGAAAAAAGTTGGGGGTCGGCTTCATGAGGAGGCCTCCTCGACGCGCATCGCGGGAATTACGCCCCATTCCAGGGCTTTGAGGACCGCCGCCCTCCGGTGGGTCGGGTTATGGAGAAAGGCTCCGGGCACTTTTAGCCGGGCATACAGCAGGGTGACGTGGTGGGCCACCTGCGCGACCGTCAGCCCGGTTTCCCGTGCCATCTCCGCTTCCTCCCCGCACCCCTGCGCCATGAGCCGCAGAATATGACATTGCTCCTCCGCAAAAAGCAAGGGCCGAACCTGGTGATCGGCGTAGAGCAGGGTCTCGATCCGGGCTGAAAAGACCCGCCCACCCTGGATGACCGTTTGGATTTTCGCGGGTAGGTCGAGCGTTTCCACATCATCTTTGAGCAGGTAGCCATGCGCCCCGGCGTGGATCACGTCCCGCACGTAGGGAATTACGTCATAGCTCGTGAGGACGAGGATTTTGAGCGCGGGATACTTTTCACACGTGTGCTTAATGGCCGAAATCGGATCGAAATATCCGGTCGCCATGCCCAGGTCAAGTAACAGGACATCCACCGCGTGCGCGGCAAGAAGCCCCTCTAACTCCCTGCCGTGGGAGGCGGTCGCCACGACCTGGAGCTTAGGGTCGTCCGCCAGGAGGTTTTTGACCGCGGTCAACATCAGGGGAAAGTCTTCAATTATGGCAACAGACAGCATACTACCTCGCAAAAAAAACGTCTGTCCCAAGTTGGGGCAGACGGATAAGGGGGTCAAGCCTCAAAAGTTTCGCTTGCCCCGCGGCGTTTCCCCCATCTGTGGGGGAGAAAGCGCGGCGTACGTTCCATGTACGCCGCATAGCCTGGCAGGCTGGCCCGGAGCAATTTTTCGTCGCGCCAGGCATCTGTAAAAAACAAAGCCCACGTCGCCAGTGTCACCAGGAGCATCAAAGGCGTGGGGCTAAAGAGCAAGAGGCCGCCCGCGATGCTCATCAACGAGAGATAGATCGGATGGCGGACATACTGGTACGGGCCGGTCTCGATGACCTGATGGTCCGCGTGACATTCAATGCCCTCGGTGAAAAAGCGGCCCAGGTGGAGGCGGCTCCAAGCGTTCAGCCCCAACCCTGCCGTACACAACAGCAAGCCGAGCAGTTGGAGGATGAGACCGCCCTGGAAACGCCACCCCCACGCAGGGAAAAGCAGAGGTTGCAACAGCAAGGCCCAGGTTAAAAAAAAGCCTAGCGTCGTGACCCGCCAGGACCGCGCACTTTTTTGATCAGCACGTTGCGGATCAAAACGGCGCATCCAGTAGATGTCTGCAAGGTAGTAGCCCGCAATGACGAGCAAAATACCGAGGGATTGGGGCAAGCCGACGAGCATATCTCCTCCTGAAAAGGGCGCGTAGGGAAAAAGATTAGTTACGAAGCCAGGGTGGGGATCATCATCCCGCCACATGCGGCGCAAACAGGTGCGCCCTGGCGAAACTCTCCCTTCTGTGACGCACAGTTCAGGCAGGTGAGCGGGAGGGCGACCCGTTGGCCGAGCCGGTCAAATAAACCCCATCCGCACCCGCGACAGGCCGCGTACGCCATTTGACCGGGTTGCATTTCGTCATCCCGGAGATCGTTGTCTTCCGGGAGGCGTTCAGGGGCGAGGGTCGGGAGGCAGTGGTAACAAAGCCCCGTGACCGGGCCGGGGAAAGGGGATAAGGGGAGGGGAGGGCACATAAAATCTCCAAAGAGGGGCAATTTTCTCGCATTTGGACCGGGCGCACACAGCTTGAGCCAATTTACACGCGAGGGGGGTTGGGCCTCAAGGGACAAACGTCCCGACTTCGTTTCAGGGGGCGTCAAGCAGGCCGAGGGTGCGGGCGCGGTTGACGGCCAGCACGCGCTTATTCAAGCCCTGCGTGTCAGGGAGGTTTAGTTTGCGATACAACAGGCTCACTAGATTGCGGATGGTTTTCGCGGAGAGGTTCAGGGCGGTGGCAATCTGGTCGTTTTCGTAACCTTGCGCCAGCAGTCGCAACAGCGTCAACTCCTGTGGCCCAATGTTTGTGGGGCTTCCGAGGCCAACCCACGCCTCCAATTCGTCCGACAGGACCCTTTCCCCCTGCATCATGCGGCGGAGGACCATTGGCAGGTCGATCAGGTCGTCAGTTTTGATCAGGTAGCCGTGGATGCCTAGCGCTAAGACCGCTTGCACATATGGCCCGGCCTCCAGGCCAGAGACAACCAGGATTTTGAGCGCTGGGTACGCTTGGCGCAGTTCTCGCAAGAAGGCCAGGGGGTCGAAGGCGCCTGGCATCAATAAATCCAAAAGCACTGCGTCACACGGGGATTTCCGCAGAGCGGGGAACAGCTGGACGCTGTGGTCAAGGACTTGCACCACCGTCATGCCCGGGGCCTGGGTGAGGGTCTCCACAAAGTAGGCCCGGAAAATGGGGTGATCGTCTACGACAATGACATTTAGCATGAGTGTCTCCTGAGGGGCCAAATACAGTTTCACGGTCGGCTTTTTGGCTAAATAAAACCTTTTTAATTAACGTATATCCTGATTCTTGTCGTGAGGTCGTGAGATGGTTTTTTGGGGTTTTTAAGTGCTTATGCAAACATGAGTCCTTCTAACTCAGAAAAGTAATACCAATTCGGAAATTTGCTTCCATCCAAAAGCACGAGGTACGCCGTATTGTCCTCGTCTATCGTATCGGTCAACCAAGTTGTCTTTGACTTTTCTGCGTAGTTGGGACGCAAGGCAAATCCTAAGGCAATCACCGAGCCAGTAGCTTGAATGCCTAGCTCAGGAGGAAACTGAAGGTTCTCAAAATAAGCGACCTTCAAACGCGCGCGTAAGCCTGACGGCGCAGGCATAGGGATGAAGGAAAATGAGTTGTTCATTGATTCGGTCTCCTTTTTGTAAAAAATATTTTTGAAATTGCTCTATATATCTTTTTTTGTCGCGACATCGCGACATTCGTATAGACGTGTAGTAGATAAAGATATTTTCAGAAATAATATGTATTCAACTCCAAATATGGGGGGTAAAAGGGGCGTCACGACATGTCGCGACTAGGCCAAAGAGTCGCGACGCGTAGAGGGGCAAAACCAGGGGGGAAGGGGAAAAGTGTCGCGACAAAAGGCACGAGTCGCGACATAGTCGCGACACTACTCGCGACACCCAAGATACCCCCATATAGAGATTAAATAACCATTTTTTTGAGGAATTAATATATATATAGGGGGGTTTTTGACCTCGTTTTTTCAGGTGTCGCGATGTCGCGACAACAACCTCGCGCGCATGGGAAATTTTTTTAATTTTCATCATCTTCATCTTCCGTAGCATGAGGATCGCTGAACAAGGTGAACCCGTACAAACTGCGAATCTTAGCGAGATTGAACACCAACAACCAATGCCGCCCGCCCCCTGCCCGCATATTCACGGGAATACTGGCCCCCGGACCTTTCCGGTCTAACAAGCCTCCTATTTGAGCAAATTGGCGGCGCAAGGCATCTTTCGTGGTATCGAAATGCTCGCCCATAGAGGTCCAATACGTGCGCGCCTGCGCCAGACACGTATCATCATTGAGAAAAATGACTTTAGGATCGCCCGGCTCAAAGTAGCCGACCAGTTCTGCGCTAAAGGGAGGGGTGAATTCAACCTCTTTGGTGCGTGGGGCTAAATAAACCTTATTGCGCTCCAAAAGGTTATCCAGGGCCTCAAAGAATTTTCGCACCGGCGACTCGGCGGCGATTTTTTCGGCCTGATGGCGTACTACCCCTAACAGGGCGGTGGCATTGGCATTGGTGATTTCTAACGCATCGGGCACACTCAAGACCCCCATTTCCACAAACGCCGTCAAAGCCAATTGCTGTGCGGCGTCCAGGAGACCGTAATAATCCGGGAGCCGGTTTTGCAGATTGCCATCGGCCTGCCTTGCCACAATGACCGATTCTTTGACGATCTCCAAAAACTGCCCCCGTGCCTTTTCCCAATTTGTGACCAGCCATTGCAGATAGGCGGCCATCGCCTGCGCGTACATCCCTGCCTGTGCCTGGGTCTGGGCTTCTTCCAAAATTGGGCGGGTACGTTCACCGGGCAGGGGTAACACCTCCCCGCGCTCAATGGGGACATACAACATACGTCCGACCGTGCTTTCGCCAGGGAGGGGCAGTTCCGCCGTCACCATGACCAGCCCGCGCGGAATGCGTGTGACCTGTTGGGTCAGGTTGGCGGAGGAGCGTCCGCGTGCCGCCCGGTTGCCGACGGAGCGGATGAGTTTCTGCGCTTTGCGCCCCATGTCGCGGGCGTCCTGGGCACTGGCAAACTGCGGAGCAAAATCATCAATTACAAGCGGCGCATCCTTGACGGTGAACATGGAATGTTCCAGGGCGGTGAGGGTGCTTTCCCAATTGTCCGGGGCGTGATACTGGCGTCCCGTGATAAAGCCGGTTCCAAAGTGGGTGAGGGCGAGGTGCGCGACGGTGGACTTCCCGCTTTGGGTGGCCCCATACACCCACAGCACGGTATAGAGGGGGAGCAGTTCATTCAAGGGCGCGGCATACATCGCCGCCCATAGCGGGGCCGTGACGTGCCGGGGGCCGAGGTTCAGGAAGTTCAAACTGGCGCGGACGGCGGTTTTCAGGGCTTCACCTTCCGGGGGCGGGGCTAAACGGTAGTGGCGGAGGTTATTCCCCCCCAAATCCACCCGGATACTTTCATCCAGCCCGTCTGCGGTCAGAAAGCCCGCGGCACTCAGATACCCATATTTGCCGTCAATTTGGCGTATTCCGGTATGCGTATAGACACGCTCCTGAGCGAGGTCTTCGAGGGAGAGTTCCTGAATGGCACGGGCCAGGAGGCCTGCTTTGCCTTTGGGTAAATACGAGATCAAGCGTGCGCCCCAATATTTGGCGATCCAGTCCATGCCGGAAAATTGTTCGGCGGGAATGGTGATCGGGGCCAGCGGCGTGCCATTCGCCAGCCTGCCGGTGATGGTGTACTCGACCTCGGGCAGGTCTTGCCCGTTATCCCGCGTGAGTTCGTGGGTGATCCGGGCGGAGAAGTTGGCGAGGGGGTCTCCGAGGAAGGTGATCTGTCCATTTTGAATACTGGACAGGCTTAAGCCGGTGGTGTTGGCGTTTTTGGCATTTGCCAGGGCTTGCAGTTCCTTCTTCGTCATGCTGAGTTTTTTCCCGGCCTGGGCATAGTAACGGGGGGCAAGACTATCGGGAAGTTCCAACAGCAGGGCGGCGATCTGTGTGGTCAGTTCTACCAGTTCATCCGGGGCGGCCTTGTCTGTTTTCGCCAGCAACTTTTCGAGCCACACCTCGGCCTCTTTCAGGGTCGTCGTGACAGTGGCCGCGGTCCCGCCTGCTTGCAGAAAGGCATTGGCGTCCTTGCCTTTCTCGAAGGGGGCGACCACCCTGGTCAGGGGGCCGAGGACGGGAGCCAGCTTTTCGACTTTGGCTTGTCCGGGGCCATCCCCATCCAAAGCCAAATAGCGCGTGGGGCGTTGTTTCAGGGTGCGGAGATCAGCTTCTGGTAAAGCGCCCAGGCCACACAAGGCCCACGCGGTGAACCCCAACTGCCGCAAACTTTCGGCGTCTGCCGGGCCTTCGACCAGGATGACGGTGCGGGAACCGGGGACTTCCGCTTTGTACAGGTAACGGGTTTCGGGTAAGTTGCGGGATTTGTCTTTGGGGTTAATCGGAGCCAGGGCGCGGCTTGAAAAATATTCGAGGCCGGTCAGGGTAGGCAACAGGGCATGATGGCGCAAACAGACCGCCTCTTCTTTGCCAGCTTTCGTATGCCAAGTTTCCGCCTGGCATACCTCACACGTCTGGCGTTTGAAGCCCCCCATGCCAGGGCGATGGGGATAGATGAGCCAGCCCGTGGGCGCGGCAGTTTGGCCGTCCTGATTGGCCGTGAAGTCCAGGCCGTCCGCGCGGATCAGACCAAGTTTCCGGGCGAGAGCCATGTCTGCCCCGGCGTGCGCTAAATAGTTCTGCAAGCCCGGCCCGCCGTCCGAAAACCCCCATCCCGCCATGCGGATCGTATCGTCGGTGAAGGCGCGGCCCCGGACATAGGCCAGGGCTTCTGCCCCTGCCGCCGACCACAATTGAGAGGCAAAGTATTGCCCGGCGAGGTCGAGGACATCCGTCCGTTTTTTCTGTTCCGCGATTTCCGCCATGCGCTCCGGGGTAAAGCCAATGTCAGCCAACGGGAGGTGAGCATACTCCGCCAGCCCCTTAACCACCTCGACAAAGTCGGTCAGGTTTTCCGCACGCTTGAAGAATTCGAGCGCATCCCCTCCGGCATCGCAATCGGTATAGCACTGCCAAAGCCAGCGGTTGTTATTGTCCTGGTACACCGTGAAGGCGGTGGGGTTTTTCCCGCCATGTAAAGGACAGGCACAACGGAGATCGCGCCCGGTTTTGCGGGTGAATTTTGCGCCATATTTTTGCGCCAGGGCAGAGAGGTCTACGGCGTCGAGCAGTTTGTTGAGGTCAAATTGTGGCATGTTGTCATCCTAGTGCTTTGGCCGAAATTAGGCCGCTTTGGGGTGAGACGGCGAATGATGCACGTCGTAAAAATTAGGGGGCTTGTAGGGCGTTCTGTGGGTTCGGCTCTATCCCACACACTATCCCGCTTCAATCCCTCGTCAATCTGCTATATATCCGTACTCTATCCCAGGGATAGAATGTGGGATAGAAAAATTGGAATGCGTGCATTTTTTTGTTGAAGTCACAGGGTTTCGGCATAGCATCTTGCTATCCCTCCGGGTAAAGGGTATAGGCCCGCGCCTGTTGTAGCGGCAATTCCAATTTTCCGCTTTCGATTTGCGTGAGGGTATGATCCAAGACGCGATTGATCACTTGCCAAAGCGGGACAACTTTTGCCAGGGCCTTGACCGCCTCCCACAACTCATCGGGGATATAACGGCATGAAACATTGATAAGTTTTTGCTTTTGTTTGCGGAGCGTCCCCACCCGCGTATCCGCGTACAGGGTTAAGGCTCCCTTTGCGAGGGTGGGTTCTAAAACCAGACCGCCGCGCTTGATTTCTTGCAGGCCGTGATCCAGCGCAAAACGGATGAGATCGTATTGGGGCACGCCCAGGCGGTTGGCAAGCAGGGTGACACGCGTCTGATTAGCTTCGATCAACTGCATGAAACGCGAATGCACGCGCGCACGCTTATCCTCCCGTTTCTTCGCATGGAAGTTCGCGGCAGGGATGTTCTCGATATGACTTCGGACAGACCCGACCTCATGCCCCGCGGGGGGAGGCGGAGTTTCGTCAAACGGCGCGGAAGGGAAGGGGCTTGCCTCCCCTTCCTGTGGAGGTGGGGTCGGTTTGGTTCCAAAAGGATTTCTACCCATCGGTATGCTCCTATTTCGCCCGAATGATGGCTTGGACTAATTGGTCGTATTGTTCCATCGCCCGTTGCGCGTACTGGCTGGACGCGTTCGCCTCGGCATACTCAAAAATGGTTTGCCCTTCCGCCGAGGCCGCCGCAAAAATGCTCGAACGGTTGATCGGGGGTAACAAGCTGGTTCCAAACGCCTCTTTTAATTGACGCATGGCCTCTTTCATCGGTTTGGTGCGTGGGTCGTAGAAGGTGGGTAACACGCCAAGCAATTTCCCACCCCAGGCTTGCCGACTGACCAGGGCGCTCAAATCCCGCGCCACATTCGAGACGCCTTCATTGCTGAGATAGTCCATGTTCGTCGGGATGATCACGCCATCCGCCGCCCATAACGCCCGTTCCTGCAAGCCGCCAATGCTCGGACTGGTGTCCAGCAAGATGTAGCTCAGACCATTCTTGGTGAAGATGTCCAGCATCTCCCGGATGTGGGAGATCGGGGCCGGGGGGTTGCGGTTGCTGACATCGTTTTGGGCACGCACGGTTTCAAAATTGCCGGGGATGTACCATAGGTTTGCCCGTCCGGTGGAACGGACGAGCGTTTTGACAAAGTTGAGTTCAGTCGGACTGGAACGGCCCATCGTGAGGAGGTAATATGTGCCACCTTCCTGGGGGCAATTGAGGACGGAGGCGACCTGCCCTTGTGGGTCAAGGTCGATCATCAAGACGTTGTGGCCGCGGCGTGCCAGGCCATGCCCGATATTGACGGTCGTGGTCGTTTTGCCCACTCCGCCTTTTTGATTAGCGATACATAAAATTTTGGTTGCCATGTTTTTTTCGTCTCCTTGTTGTGGGGAAATTTATTTTTTTTATTTTTTTTATAAGTTCGGCCAGCCCGATTTTTGAGCGGTTAAGAATTCGGCCTCGGTCAACTGCCGGGAGGCCTCCACAATGCAAAACTCTCCGATTTCTCCTTCCGGGCACATTTGACTAAAGGCCTCGGCCCAAAAGAAGCCGGGATCGCAATCGTCATCGCTGATAATGTGTCCATAGACAGGGGGTAAAGCCGGGATAAATTCTCCGCCTGCCCATAGGGTTGGGTTTTCAATGACGTAAAAATCGCCGACGCGCAGGGCATCTTGCCAGGGTTCGGTCTCGACCGGGTGGCCGGTCAGCATGTGGATGAGTTTCATAGGTGTACTCCTAAAAGTTCGCCGGTGAGGGCTTGACGCTTGTGCGCCAATGTCTCCTGCCAATTGCGACGTAATTTCCAGCCCCGTCCGCGTCGGTGAGACACCACGCCCGCGCGGAGCGTGGGATCAAAGACACTAAAGTCGAAGTCATAACTGCCCGTGTTTTCGGCATAGATCGCCAAATATTGAGCAATGAGGGTTTCCATTTCAGCCAGTTGGAGAAGGGCTTGCTCATCGAGGAGGGGGAGCGGTTTTTGCGGCATGGAGTCTCCTGGGAGGATGCGGGGATTTTCAAAAATGATGAAACATAACTGCCCGGCTTCGGTTTTCTTCCGCCACCGGGTGTAGGCGGCGTTGAGGAGGTGTTCGGCCCGGTCGTAGTTGAGATGGCAACGTTGGCACAGTGCGGCGAGGTTTTCGTCCCGGACATCCATTTTGTCGTGTGGGTTGCCGGGGGTACCATCCGGGTAGGGGACGCCCAGGTGGGCGACGGTCAGAATGACTTTTGACCCGGTTTTGGGGTGAGATTGGCCTTGTTTAGCTCCACAAAACTTACATTGCCAGCCCTCGCGTTCACGAATGCGAAGGCTGATTTCGGGCCAGTTGGTTGGGTAGCGGGAGGCGTCGAAGGGCATGGTTTTAGGGGAGAGCTTCGGCTAAATAGTTTTCAGTGGGTCCGTCTTCGTAACTCAGCCCGACATGCCCCATGAGCATGGTGCGCGTGGTGCGAATCCGTAACCCCGGAAATTGGGGTAAATCTACGAATTTACCTTCCTTATTCACGAGCCGATCCCCCCATGTGGGGTGGACTAACGCCCGGTTGGGGAGAAGGTGATATTTCTGGTGGAAATGTCGCATGGCTTCGCGGAGGAGGGCGTCCAAATCCGTGTTGGGGTGGTCCTCTTGCCAGAACATCCACCAATCGTCGCCGGTGCGTCCGTCCGGGGGCCAGGTGGGGGAGATGGGTTCTTCTTCGGGGGGGGCATCGTCATCAAGGGTGGGGGTGGGGTTACTCATCCTCTTGCTCCATCATCTCCAGGATTTCAAGAAAGGCCTCACGGAGCGCGGGATTGCGTTGCAGGCGTTGGTAAACGTGCGGGAAAGCCTGTTGGAGGTCTTGGCCTTGCTGGAACGCATGGGACATCAGTTCGAGCAGATCGGCGTCGTCCTCAGTTGGTTCCTCATCCTCGGTCAAAGCGAGCAGGGCGTCGGCGGTCTTCGGCCAGTCGTCGGCAGGGGCAGACGCAAGCGCGGCCCGCACGAGGGCAAGGGATTGTTGATATTCGTCCGAGGGCATCATAGGGCCACCTTCTTCGAGGGTTTCGTGAAAATCTGCAAAACTTGAAATACTCTGCAAAACTGGTGCAAAACACCTGAAAAACAGGACAAGAAAGGCAGGAGAGAAAAGTAGTTTTGCACCAGTTTTGCAGGCGTTTTGCAAAGCCTAAACCGCGCCTTATCTCGTCAAAATCCAGGCGTTTTTCTCACCGGGCATTGGTCTGACTAAACCTCGGCGCAACCATTCCGCGCGTAAGCGTTCTGCCGGACGTTGGCTATACCCGAGGGCTTCGAGGGCGGCATACGTCATGCGCCCACCATATTCAGCTTTGAGCCGGGTAATCAACCCGCGCTCGGTCTCGGTCAACCCGTCCTCGTGCGCTGGCAATTCGTCCAATTCGGCGTAGTAGGTTTGGACCAAACCCCACCGGTTCGTCATGGCCCGACCCTTCTCCCAAATGCGGGTGGGGGCCTCCGAGTCCAGTAACATCCGGGCGGCTTCCTTGCTTTCCAGGCGGAAAACAATCTTGGTAATAAATTGATCTTTCAGCCGGTCGGCGTCCTCTTTCTGGAAATAATGCCCGGCGACCACGAGATGTACCCCATATTTCGGTGCGCCAAACGCCATCGTGACCACGGCATCTGACACCGCTTTCCTTTGTTTGCCGTCCGCCCGCCGCAGGATTTCGTTGTATTCGTCAATCAGGATCACCAAACGCGGCAGGGTGCCTTCCGGGAGTTTCTCGAATTTATCTACCCCGTGTTGTTGGTGGAGGGGGGCACGGGCATCCATCAACCCCAATAAATCCTGGGCAAGAAAGGTCACACTGTCCTCTAGCGTGCCGGTGTAGGCCAGAACTTGGGCATGACCGCGTAATTTGTCGAAAGTCGCCCCCCGCGGGTCAACTAAGGCCAGTTGAAAGCCTTCTTGCAGGGCTTGAAAGGCCAAATGCTTCAACAAGGTGGATTTCCCATAGCGGTTCATTGCCGCGGTCAGGACATGCCCAATTCCGTTTTCATCATGATGCCAGCCTGCCGTAATCGGGCCGCGCAGGGATTGCCCGATCTGCACGACGCCTTTCCGCCAGGGCGGAGCAGGCAAAGTCTTGGGCAGTTCGGGGAAACGGGATAACAAAATGCAATACCGAATGCCACTGTGATTGGAGAGGAGGACCGGCTTGCCCCCAAGCACCGTGGAAAGGTGATGCAAGGTTTGACGGTCAGTGTAGCGTTCGGATTTCTCCACGAGATCGGTGTCCAGGATCGCACTCAGCCACACCGTCCCCCCATGCCCTTCCCATAAATCATATTGCTGGACGACATGCGGGTTCAGGCCTCGTTTCTCCAGGACGGCCCGGATTTTGCTGGCAACAACCAACGCGGCGGCACGGTATTTGTTCATGCGGGACTTCCTTCCCCGCCCAACAGCAGGCGGTTTTCCACGTCCTCGGCATAGGCCGGAGGGGTAGACAAAACATTGATCTGCGGGGGCAATTGGGGCGGAGTGCCTCCGCCTCCGCTTAACTGGGTGGCAAGATTGGCTAAATAATTTTGGGTGTGGGTGCCGGGTGACGCGGCCAGCCCACGGGCGACCCGCTCCGCCATTTGGATGGCTTGCGCCCTTTGGGTGACGCGCTCCTGCACCTCCAGACTTGGGGCAGGTTGCGCGACATCCGGGTAAAAGGCTTTGTCAGGGTCAAGAATTTTTTCGTCACGGGTGATGAACAGAGGCGAAGCCCCCTCCCGCGGCACCACGCGTTTCACGGCAGACTCATCGGCGCGTTTGGTGCGGCGGTCATCCAAATACTCTTTGTATTGCACGATAGCAAACAAAAACCCACCCGCCGCCACCACCGCCAACAGATAAAACATGAGTTCCCGCGTGGTGGCTTTCTTGCGCTCCGCTTCCGCCTGAGCCTGAATGAGGGGGGCGATCTGCGTTTGGGCGAGACTGGTGGCGGCGATCTGCGCGGTCGCGGTTTGGGTGGCCTGTTCCGCCAAGCGTGCGGTTTCGGTTTGCACAAATTGCACCGTGGCGGTTTGCGCCACAGAGGTGGCGGTTAAATCCACGCTGTGTTGGGTCAAGGCAAACGCGGCGGTGGCGGTCAAGCCATCGGTGTAAATGCGTTGCTCCATCATGGCGGCGGTCATCCGGGCTTGTTGCGTTGCCTGCATCATGGGGGCGGCGGTGGCCGTTTGCAGTTGGTTCGCATATTCTTGGAACGCGGCAGGGCCAGCCCCTTGCGGGGGCGGTTGGGGGACGTTTTGCCCCCCAGTGGCTCCCGTATAGCTGTCCTGGGGGGCATAACCCGGTTGGAGGGGCGCGGCGGAGGACATCCAGGCCGCCCATGCCAGGACAAGGAGAATGAGGATGAGCGCGGTGACGTTTTTCATGTTATTGCCATTCCTTGCCACTCGTGAGAGCCTGGAACAGGTCTGCCGAGTGGGTTTCCAGAAGTTCGGCTTCATCCCACCCTTCTGGTAGTTGCGGACGCGGCACATACACCACCCGCAACGGCGTTTTCGGGGCAGGGAGGGCGGCGGGTAGGGGTGGGGTCTGCACCTGTTGGCTTTTCCACACATACAACCCGGCCCCTAAAATTGCCAGGAGCAAGACCACGATCAAGAGCAAATTCATGGTGTGCGTCACACTCTGCACCGCTTTGGCTAATTGTTGGTTGGCCTGGGCCTGCTCAGACATGGCCTGAGCAAAGGCTACATTCGACACGGTTTGTCCAGCCTGACTGGTCAAACCACTGGCCGTGAGATTACAGGTGAGGATCAGGATGCCTAAGCCGACCCCGGCCAGGGTTAATTTAGTGTTGCGTGTCATGGTGAGCTACCTCCTCAATGGCAAAGGGTGTGAGACGCCCTTGCTGAACAATCAGACGTTTTTGGGTGCGCTGATGCTGAAAAATGATGCCCTCCGGCCAGTACCCGGCCTGGGCGGTCAGCCGCAAATCCAGGGAATGAAATGGGCCGCTATACATGCGTTCAGGGTCGTGGACGACGAGCCAGGGGTATCTATTTATGGTTTTCTTCATGACCTTTGTTGGGGGCACGATGGCCGAGATAGAGAAAACGTTGTGCGTCAAAGCCGATGATTTCCCGGTGATGGAGTTTTAACCAAGCCGGGGCGAGTTCGAGCGGGATCGTGATCGGTTTACCCGGTTGAGGCGGCGGCAGTTGCGCGGCGCGTTCGGCCAGGGTGAGTTTGGCTACGGAAGGCTTCATTTTGCGTCTGCCTCCGGCATGTACGCCATCAGCAAGCCCGACCGCCACAAAGCGACTTGGGCACGTTCGGCGTCCGGGGCCGTATTCCAAATCTCTAGCCAATGGGCGGCGAGGCGGGTGAGGGCATCCGAAATCAGGTGCGCCTGCTCTTCCGGCGTCCCTTGTGCGATCTGGTCGTACAAAGGCCAAAGATAAGCCGGGACCGCGTGAGGCGTGAAGGCTCCTGCGCTAATCAGGTTGAGAGGACATATCTGATAGGCGTCCGCGGGTAACGTATGTTGCCAACACTCCGCACAAATCATGCACCCGCCCACCTGCCATGCATGGGTGAGACCACGTGTCACCTGTGCCTCAGGAAAGCCGAGGGACAGGAGCGTCGGGCGTGCGAGGGCGCGCAACTGGTTGGCGGCGTTTGCACTAAGGGTCATCGCGTCTATTGGCATCCCGCCGTAGACCATTTCCCATTCCCATCCCCAGGCGTCTCGTCCACATCCGGGGCAACTAATCAAGTGCGTCTGCGGACGGCCACACAGGGCGCAGGTCATTTCGACGTGCGGGGTCTTGGCCTCTGCGCGGAGTTCGTCTACGGTTTTTTCCAACCCTAACCGGGCGATGGTGGCGGCGAGTTCGTCGTCGGTCAGCGCATCGAGCGGGTTTTGGGTGTACCAATGGGCGTTGGCGCGCCGGGCTTGTTCAAAAAGGTTAAAAATACTCATGCTTACACCTGCCAGGAATTGCAGTGATAACAAAAGGTCAAGGTTTGGCGCATCACGCCAAAAATAGTTTGGCGTTCCCGCACTTTCTCACCACACGCCTTGCCACAGTAGAGGCACGACGGAGGGGTGAAGGTGGTTTGCGGCTTGGGGGCGGCGGGTTTGGAGGTGATGCATTTACGACAGGCGTGCCCTTTATTGCCGTCTGCCCCACAATGAGAACAAGTCCAAGTTTGGTCTGTCATCATGCTTCATCTCCTTCTTCGTCTTCCTCATGGTCAGCTTCCCATGCCTGGACGAAGGCCAACAATTCCTCTTTCATCGCATGCTCGCGGACAACGGCCCCTTGCCACAACGCTTCATTCCGCACGGCTAAGACCGCTTCTTCGACCAGGGTCGCTAACTGGCGGGGTTCGATAGCGTCCAGTTCCCAGGATGACGCGCCAAACTTTTCGATGTAGGCGTTGTAGCGGCTATCGGTGGTTTTGGCCGGGTTTTCCGGGGGCTTCAAAATGGCAACCTGATCCATGTTGAGCGCGGCCCGGTTAACCTTGATCCGTTGGCCTGCGAACATCTCCAAACGCTCCTGAATGTCCCGTGTCATGTCGATCCCGGAGGGGTCGTGATCGCCTAAGTAAATGATCAGGACTTTCTTGCCGGTCTGTGTGAGCCGAGCAATCCGCTTCCCCGCTTCATAGAGCATCGAGAGCGACGTGTACCCTTTGTTGGCGGTAAAGGCGACATCCAGGCGGCGGCAAACCGGGATCAACACGCCTTCGAGGGCCTGCTTTTCGACCATGACTTCGACATGCCATGTTTGCCCTTCCCATTTGTCGATCTGATATTGCGAGGCCGCCGCGCGGACGATCTCGGCGGGACTTGTCCAATGGTTATTTGTGATCCGCGTCCGACCCCGGTCAACAATCATGTTCCAATCCACCAGTCCCGCTAAACGGGCATTGCCTACGAGGTCAACAATCCGCTTATAGGACTGCTGAGTATTCTCGATGATGTCGCGGGCGACCAGTTGGTAATACAACTGGCGGAGACTGAGGTCATAGCCCTCCGCTTCGTATTCCGCGAGGATGGCATTAATGGTGTCAATCCGGTCAAGACTGCCTCGGGTAAAGTTGATGTCTTCAAATTTCTCTTTCATTGCGGCGTCCCCCCATCCCCCATCACCCTGCGGATACGTTTCTCTGCCTGACAAATCGGGCAGATTTTCGGACTGTTGTGCCGGTTTTTGAGTTGTCGTTCGAGGGCGTGCCCCCCCTCCCAGGTATTTGCGAGATGGACGAAAATCCCTGCCTCCATGACTGCTTTGACGAGGGGTGAACCTTCACCGTTCCGGTGCTGTTGGAGGCGAAAAGGCAGGTTTTTGGTCGTCCCCAAGTAGTGCCGGGCGTGGTGCAGGGGGTGTTCAAAGTGCAAAAGATAGACCGTGTTCATGGTGTGCCCCCCTATAACGCCAACATCTTTTGGCTGAGATTTTTGCGACTATTCCGCGGTGTCCACCGTCCTGCCGTCCGCGCCGCTTTCCGGTAGTTGCGGACCGCGAGGATTTTGTGAGCATATGCGCCCGCGTCGCCCGTGTAGCGGAAGGTCGAGCCGGGTTCGGTTTTGATAAAGCCGCGCGTAAATGAAGGGGCGGGTTGAAAAAAGACCGGGGCATCGTAAGTGGCCGTTAGTTCGCCCCCAAGCATGACAAAGAGCGGGGTCGCGCCTTGCGCCTGGGCGAGGCGGGTCGCGGCTTCGATAAGGTGGGGCAAATCCACCTCGGGGGCCACCGTCCAGGTTCCCGCCATGACATAACTGCCACACGCCCGGAGGATGGTTTCTCCGCCTGGGGCATACTCCGCTAGGCCACACCGTTCAAGTTCCTGGCCGAGGTGGGCGGCAATTTCAACGCCGAAGGTCACACGGGTGACGACACCTTCCCCGAAGGCAAAAACGGTCTTGGCCGTTTGGCCTCCAAAGCGGAGGAAGATGACTTTATCCCCGAAGTGCATCCCCCGTGCGACCTGGGCAGGCAGACGGCGGGAGAAGCCCTGTTTTTGCGTCTCGGACAAAAAACGCTCCGTGGTGCGGTAGTATCCGCCAATGAAATGGAGCCAGGTATTCGGCTTTTGCAAGAGGGTAATCTGTGACATGGCCTTATCTCCGTGTTTGTTCAAACCAATCAAGCAAGCGATCCCCATAACGCGCAGGCTTGTACCAACACGCTTTTTCCACTTTGAGGGCGATTTCCAGGCCACACACATAGCCTTTCCACCAGTTCGCCCCGGCCCAATCATGGGCGGCGAGGGTGGTTTGCAAAGTGGTCTCACCAGAGGTGAGCCAAGTGGCATACGGAGGTGGGTTTTGCATTACCACATCCACCCCTTGCAGGCCCCCTTCCAGAAAAGAGGCTTTGCCGTATTCGTGACACCCGATGGCATGGAGGTAGGCTTCGACATTTTCCTGACGCAAATCGGTCAGGAAAATCAAGGTCTCATGCGCGTGCGGTAAATGGTGGATGGTGCGAACAGGTGGCACAGCCAGCACCGTCTGCCCGTTAGGGGTTGGAATGATCTGGAGTTTGCCAGGGGTGGCAAGGAGATTTTTTAGCATGATGGCCCCTCCTGCAAGGTGTTTTCCCATTCCGCGAACCGGGCGGGGAAGCTCTCTTTAGCAAAATAGCGGTGATCGGGATCGGCCTTGACCCAGGTCAAAAAACCGGCGAGAACTTGGGACTCGCCTATCGAGAGGTCTTCTTCGATGATTTCGAGGGCGAGGTCATAATCCCGGTAGGTGCGGAGGGCGAAGAATAACAGGGATAGCGTTGAGGGCGAAAAGGGCGGAAAAACCGGATAGCGTACCTGATGGTTGGCTTCGCCGTTCAAGACCGGGTGAAGGGTCGCCCGGCATTGGGCTTCTTCTTTATCCACGTAGAGTTTCATCCGCCACTCGGCGGACAAGCTGAACCAAGCCTCTTCGGGAAAGTCCTCAAGGTGATCCAGGTGCGCCACAAAGAGGCGACGGGCTGTTTCCCGGATGGGGGAAGGGACAGATATGGGAGTGGAGGCGGGAACGGAATTCATGTAGACACACATCCTTTTGCTAAAAAAAGTCCCTGCTGACGAGCAGGGACTTTGTAGGTGCTATGCGGTTGTGCTACAATCTAGCCTGCAAGCCAACAAGTTGCGGTTGTTGGGTTGCGAGCCGGTGGTTTTCGACGAACCACCGGCTCGTTTTTTAAGGTGCTTTAGGGAGGGCGTTCGCCGGGTATTAGGGGAGTGAACCCGGCGAACCTTTCCCGTTTTCCAACTCCCAGAGACGAAAGGTGGGGCTGGATAGGGAGAGTTTATCTTAACTTAGAGCGATTGTCAATAAACTTAGAGCGATTTAGGCTAAATAAAAGCGTCCAATATTGGACGCTTTTATTTAGTTAAGACACTAAGATTTTACAGTCTACTTTCGCTCTGCACTATTTTTTGATATGGCGTTCCATCTGGGTTGAAAAGCCATTTTCCTTGCCCCCCGCGCTGATGGTAGATTTCCGCGCAGTAGGCCACATCCGCCTCATCTACCAAGACCCGATTGCGATCCATCCCTAATGTTTTGATATAACCCTTAGCACGCCACTGGTTAATCGTGACTTGAGCAATGTCATATTTCCGGGCCGCCTCACTCAGCCAAATAGGAACCCCTTTCAAGTGTTGATGCTTCATATACTCAGGAAGCTGTTCTTTGGGGGTGGGGGGGGTAGGGATTACTGATTCACTCACGCCAATTTCTCCGGTCGGTAAAATCGCTCCTTTTATTCTACCAGCCTGGATCATGGTTCGCAATTGCGCTTCATCCATTTTCAGGCGGGTGGAGGCTTCGGAGAGGGTGAGGAAACGTTCGAGGGGAGGGTGGGCGGTCATCGTTTATTTTTAGATAAATTCGCTCAAGGTGGAGATCACAATGACAAACTCGGATAACTTGGTCGCTTTTTTAAAAATCACCCTATGTTGGAGAAACAAAAATCGCTTGGTTGACCCTGACGCTCTATCCACTGAGCTAGGGAGGCATGGCAAAAACAACTTAAACTAAAGACGCCCTATAAAAAAATAGGGGGCCTTACTTGCCTGAAAATATGAAATTATTAGAGGTTTATACTGCGGGCGATGGAGTCGAACCACCACATACGAATTCAGAGTCCGCTGTCCTGCCATTAGACGAGCCCGCAAAACATAAGCGAATGGAATTTTACCAAAGGGAGAAAGATATGTCCACAGTCCTCAAAATTTTCTCCTGGCCTGGAACCCCAGGATACGCTTCCAAAGGGTTCCTGGAAAATTCCTCGAATTCCTCTCCGATATTCTATCCAACGCTCCCTGCCAACAGCGCCACCGCCGCGCTCACACGCGCCAGCACCTTCTCCCGCCCGATGATCGCCATGCTCTCAAACAGGGGGGGGCTGACCGTCTGTCCGGTGACCGCGACGCGTAACACGCCGAACACCTGCCCCGCTTTCAGGCCCAGTTCGTCTGCCAGGGCGCGGAGGGGGGCTTCGGCGCTTTCGTGGGTGAACTCCAGGAGGGTTTCGAGAATTTCCAGGGCGCGCCGCGCGACCGCGAGCGCCAGTTCGGGGGATGTCTTTTTCGGGATCAGGTCCTCGAGCGAGGGCGAAACCGTCTCTTTAAAGAAGAATCCGGCCATATTTGGGGCCTCATCCAACGCGGGGATGCGCTCTTGGATGATGGGCGCAATCTTTTTGAGAGTGTCATCGTCTGTGGTGTACCCGGCCTTTTCAAAAAAAGGTTTTACACGCATCGCCAGGTCATCCGTCGTGAGCATCCGAATGTGTAACCCGTTGAAAAAGTCGAACTTGTCGAAGTTGATCGCCGCCGGGGATGGGTTGAGTTTGTCAATATCAAACTTCTCGATCAAATCCTGCATCGAAAAGATTTCGGTTTTGTCGTCGTAACTCCAGCCCATCAACGCGATCCAGTTGACTACGGCCTCAGGGACGTAGCCCAGGTTTTCCAGATCGGTCAGGAAAATGGACTGCCCATCCATCGCCATCGCCTCTGTATCCCGTTTGCTCATTTTGCCTTTGCCGCTCGGTTTCAGAAACACGGACGGGTGAATCCAAATCGGCTGTTCCCACCCGAACGCCTTGTAAATATGCACATGCAATGGGAATGTCGGCAACCACTCCTCGGTGCGGAAGACGTGCGTGATCTCCATCAAATGATCATCCACCATCGCGGCCAGATGATACACCGCCAACCCGTCCGACTTCACCAATACATAATCGTCCAGTTGGCTGTTTTGCACGGTGATATCGCCCCGTAGATGATCGTGTACGGTGATACTGCCCTCGGTCGGCATCTTGAACCGGATCACGTGCGGTTCCCCCGCCGCGACCCGGGACGCGACCTCCTCTGGGGGCAGGTGATGGCAGTGTCCATCGTACCGCGCCTGCTGTTTGTTCGCCTGTTGCTGTTTCCGCACCGTATCCAACCGTTCGGGCGTGCAAAAACATCGAAACGCGTGTCCGGTTGCGATCAGTTTCTCCGCGTACTCCTGATAAATCGCCTTGCGCTCGGATTGGCGGTACGGCGCGTGCGGCCCCCCGATGTCGAACCCCTCATCCCACTGCAATCCCAGCCAGTGTAGCCCGTTAATAATTTCCTGCTCGCTTTCGGACATATACCGTTTTTGGTCGGTATCTTCCAGACGCAAAATAAACTGCCCTCCAGTTTGGCGAGCAAGCAAATAATTGTACAAAGCAGTGCGCCCACTCCCGATGTGGATACGACCAGTCGGAGAGGGAGCAAAACGGACACGGGCGGGTTTATGGGTCATGCGATTACTCCTGAGACTTTTGAAGTCTGAAAATAGAAACAAAAAACACCCACTAGACAGCAGGTGTTCGTTCGCGCCAAAGGGGAATGGAGCAAACGATGTTACATGGTTTCCTGCTGTTGGGTGTTTGTGTAGGTCTTCACAGAAGGCATTATACTCGTATTACCCAAACGGGTACAGTCTGCCACGCGAAGTCGCGGGAGATTGACAGCAATTCTCAATATGGAAACGAGCCGACGAACGGCGTTCCTTCAAACGACCTCGTTGAATTCAAAAGATGCTCATTAAGGAACGCCGTTCGTAGCAAACTGAGAATTGCTGGGAGATTGAAAAATGAATTGCCCGGAAGAATGACCGTTGATATAATCGGCGGGAGGCGGGGATGGTACATAAAGGAAATTAGGTAAATAATGTATATAGGGTAAATCAGGTACATACCCTATATACCCTATATACCCTATCTATCCTATCTACCCTATCTACCCTATCTACCCTATCTACCCTAACTACTCCGAAGGAACCTCCATGACCAACGAAACCCCTACCGAATCCAAAGATTTCATCCGCGAAATTGTTGACGAACACAACCGCACCGGGCGGTTCGGCGGACGCGTCCAAACCCGCTTTCCCCCGGAACCGAACGGATATTTGCACATCGGTCATGCCAAGTCCATTTTGCTCAACTACGGGCTGGCGCAACAGTACGGGGGCAAGTTCAACTTTCGCTTTGACGACACCAATCCGGTCAAAGAAGAACAAGAATACGTCGACTCCATTCAGGCCGATGTGCGCTGGCTTGGCGCGGATTGGGAAGACCGGCTGTTTTACGCCTCCGACTATTTCGGGCAGTTGTACGCGTGGGCGGTGCAGTTGATCAAAGAAGGCAAAGCCTACGTGGATGATCTCTCGCAGGACGAAATCCGCGCGTACCGCGGCACCCTGACCGACCCCGGTAAAGAATCCCCCTTCCGCAATCGCTCGGTCGAAGAAAACCTCAATTTGTTCGAGCGGATGAAAAACGGCGAATTCCCGGACGGGGCACGCGTCCTCCGCGCCAAAATTGACATGGCCTCGCCTATCATCAACCTCCGCGACCCAGTCATGTACCGTATCCTCCATGCTGAACATCACCGCACCGGCAATCAATGGTGCATCTACCCGATGTACGACTGGGCACACGGGCAGTCGGACTCGATTGAGGGCATCACGCACTCGATCTGTACCCTGGAATTTGAGAATCACCGCCCGTTGTACGACTGGTATTTGGACGCTTTGGGCGTGCATCATCCTCAACAAATCGAATTTGCCAAACTCAACCTGACCTATATCGTTTTAAGCAAACGCCGCCTCATCCAACTGGTGAAAGATGGGTATGTCAGCGGGTGGGATGACCCGAGGATGCCCACAATTGCGGCGTTTCGGCGGCGCGGCGTCACGCCCGAGGCGATTCAGAGTTTCGTGTCCGCGGTTGGGGTGGCAAAGGCGAACAGCACAATAGACCTCGCCCTGTTCGAATACCATATTCGTCAGAATTTGAATGCCCACGCCCTGCGCCGGATGGCGGTGCTGAACCCGCTCAAAGTTGTGATCACCAACTACCCCGAAGGGCAAACGGACATGCTCGACGCGATCAACAACCCCGAAGATGAATCTGCCGGGTCGCGCCAGGTGCCGTTTTCCCGCGAACTCTATATCGAGCAGGACGATTTTATGGAAGACCCGCCCAAAAAATACTTCCGTTTGTCCCCAGGGGTGGAAGTCCGGCTACGGTATGGGTATTTCATCACCTGTACGGATGTGGTGAAAGACGCGGATGGCAAAGTCGTTGAAATTCACTGTACATATGATCCGACCACCCGCGGCGGGCAGGCTCCCGACGGGCGCAAGGTGAAGGGCACCATCCACTGGGTCTCCGCCGCCCACGCCGTGGACGCCGAAGTGCGCCTGTACGACCGGCTGTACACGAAAGAAGACCCGATGGACATGCCCGAAGGACAAACCTTCCTCGACGCCATCAACCCCGACGCGTTGGTGGTACTCAACGACTGTAAACTCGAACCCTCTCTGGCCGAAGCAACTACCCAGGATCGTTTTCAGTTCGAGCGGGTGGGCTATTTCTGCCTGGATTATGATAGCCAACCTGGAAAATTGGTCTTCAACCGGACAATTACGTTGAAAGACGCGTGGGCGAAACTCGCTGGGAAGTAAAACATTGGGGTATTCCCAATTTGGGAATACCCCAATATAATGATTATGCGCGTGATTGCTGAAAAAACACTCCGCCTTTTTTGGGTACAACATGCGGATGCCCGTGGCGCTTTGGAAGCCTGGTTAGAATTTGTAGAACGCGTAGTTTGGAATACACCTGCCGATCTTCAAAGAGATTACGGAGATGATACTGTTTTACCCAACAATCGAGCTGTGTTCAATATTAAAGGGAACAAATACCGCCTGGTAGCCCATATCCATTACCAATCCCAAATTGTGTATATTCGGTTTATTGGTACACATGCGGAATATGATCGAATAGACGCGACAAGGATATAAGGAAATACCTCATGGATATCAAACCCATTCGGACAGAATCTGATTATGAACAAACATTGCAAGAAATTGAACGTTTGTTTAACGTGGAACCAGGCTCGCCGGAATTTGACAAACTTGAAGTTCTGAGCACATTAGTTGAGGCGTATGAAGAAAAACACTATTCTATCCCCTTGCCTGATCCCATCGAGGCCATCGAATATCATATGGAACGGTTGGGATGGACGCGCAAAGACCTTGAGCCTTTTATCGGGGGTCCGCCACGCGTTTCAGAAATTCTGAATCGCAAGAGACCTTTAACGATGCGAATGATCCGAAACTTGCACAGTGCATTAAATATCCCTGTTGAAATTCTTGCGCAGGAATATCCGATAAACTTGCCGAAGAAAAACGATTCGATTGCCAGTTTTGCCTCTTAATGTACTCAGGGAAAGACTGAGAATCACTGAAAACAAAATTTGGTTTGTTTGACAGGTGAAATCTGTAATTACTCACGCTCAAAGAGGGAGAACTCGAAAAAAAAGGATGGAAGGGGGGATGTTCATCCCCCCTTCCATCCTTTTTTTTCGGAACTTCCTACTCATGGTGAGTAGTTACTGATATTTTCGTCGTACAGTATTCTTGTACAAATTATTGACTGCTTTAGCACGTGTTCAACGTGGGGAAAGGACCCCATAAAGATATAAATTTTAAGGTGACCAACATGCTCGATTTCACCACCAAACTCGGCCTCCGCGCCAAAGAACGTCTCGCCACGGAATACGTCGTCTGGCTCACCACTGTAGACAGCCACGGTTCACCCCAACCCCGCCCGGTGTGGTTTGTTTGGGATGGGGAAGCGTTTGTGATCTACAGTCAGAAAACGGCGAAAAAACTTCAGCACATTGCCCGGAACCCTCACGTCTCGCTCCATTTTGATGGGGGATCGAAGGGGGAGGATATTCAAGTTTTTTTGGGCACGGCGGAAATCGTCGAAAATCCAACGCCCACGAACGAAAACAAAGCGTATACGGAAAAATATCACGGGGGGATCATCGAATTGGGGGCGACGGACAAATCGTTCGCCGGAGAATATTCTGCCTGCATTCGGGTGAAGCCGGAGCGGTTACGAAGTTTTTAGGGTCTTAAAAAAGTCAGGCGCACTTTCACAAGTGCGCCTGACTTTTTTAACCGATTTCTTGGAGCCTTTCCCCGCATCGTTTGCAGAAGGCGGCGTCCAGATCGTTTTGGGTGCCACATTGGGGACACGCGATGCTTGTCGGCGTTGGAACCATGTCTGGGGTAACCAGTTCCCCTGTGAGGATGGGATCGCTTTCGGCGGTCTGTGCGGGGAGGGCGGGGGTTTTCTTTTTTCCCCATCCCAGGCGGGGGCGTTTGATTTTCGGGGCTTTCCGCAGAATGTTCTGCGCCATTGTTTTTCCCTGTTCAAACGCTTGCCGGGACATCTCTCCCAATTGTTTGCGGGTGATGTGCCGCCCTGTGAGATACCACGCCAGGACCGTATGCCCAACGACATACGTGCCCGAATAGGCCACGGCCACTTTCGGGACAATGCCCCAGACTGGGATCAGCCCCACGAGCGAGCGGGCGATCTGGCGCCACAAAAACCCGGTGCCGATCACCCCGCCGAACTCGCCGAGGTAATATTGCCAGTCTTTGGGGAGGCCGAGCGCGAGGCCGAGTTTGTAGACGAGCAGGGCTTGTGCTTTGGTCAGCACCACGATGTCGGCGATGTTGAGCGGGATGTCGAGGATGGGGATGATTTCGGCCAGGCCGGTGCCGACGGAGTAGGTGACGTTGGTCAGGCAGGTTTGTTGAATGAGTTCGCGGGCGATGGGTTCGCGCAGGAGGGGGAAGCGGCGTCCGAGCGCGAGGGGGTAATCGGGTAGGGCGCGCATCAGGGCGTGGGCAAAATCTTTTTGAAGAAAGGGGAGATCAAGGGCGGAACCGTAAATTTTCGGGGTTTTTCCGGCTTCCAGCCAGGGGATGATGGCGTCTTTATCCGAAAGCGTGTCGAGTTTGTTGTAAAAAACCAGGACATCTTTTTCGCGTTTGCGCCACCCATCCAGCAGGGCTTGTTCCCGACTGACATCGCTGGCATTGACATCCACCAGCAGGATGATCAAATCGGCATTGGTCGTCTGCTCGCCCATATCCAGGTCGGCAAGCAGGATGGGGGTCAGCGTGCGTTGATCGGGGCGGCGTGGGTCTACGCGTAATTGTCCGGCGAGGGTGCGTTTCCCCACCCCGGGCGCACCGACAATGGCGAGGTTGATCTCCTGCTCCGCCGCTTCCCGGATTGGGCGCAGATCAAGTTCTTGAATATTTTTCCAGACGGTAATAGGATTGAATTTCATAGGTTAGGGGGAGACCGTGTGAGGGTTGGATATAGAATTTATAACACATTTCTGTTACGGGGTTCTTTAGAAGAAGGTTTCAACCCGAAAAAACTCTGACAAATCGTTCGGGAAGGTCGCCGGAGTCTTCGGGAAATTTCCCACTTGCCCAAAACTATAACAAGAATTATTATCCCTCCCCATGTTCCGTAAAATCCTGTCTTTTCTCCTCGTCCTGCTCATTCTTCTCCCCCTCACGCTCCACACCATAGCCTTCTCCGAGAAACCTCATCCCCCGTCCTTGTTCATCATCCAGAACACAGGCCAATACCGCACCGATATTCGCTACCTGGTCCTCGGTGGCCCTGGCTCTCTTTGGCTGACCGACAATGGTCTCTGGCTAGTGCGTTCGGGCAGTGAACCGCTTCACATGACCTTTCCGGGAGCCAATCCACACCCTACCCTCGCCCCCTCCCAGCCCCGCGCCACCCGCCTTTCTTATTACCAGGGCAACGACCCCGGCCAATGGCACGCGCAGGTTCCCGTGTTTGGAAGCGTGCGCTACACCCACCTCCACCCTGGCGTTGATCTGGACATTACAGGCGAAAACGGGCACCTCACCCTGCAAGTGACCGGAAACCTTCCCCTGGAAATTTTCGACGGGGACGCCGCGCCGCGCGCGGTCACCCTCCAGCCCGGAGACCCCACCCCGCTCGAACAGGTGCTTTTCCCGAATTCCGCGGGGGAAACGCTCCCCGCGCGATCTGCCACCCCGACCGGGTCCCCCCTCCTCTTCGGCACTTTCCTCGGCAGTGATGGGTTGGATCAAGCCCACGCCATCGCCACCGACGACCTCGGACGCATTTACCTCGCCGGACAAATGCTCCCCATTCCCCCGCCCCCTGTGCCCAATACTCCCTCCCAGCCTCTCCACGCCGTCGAAGCTTTCATTGCCCGTTTTAACGCCGATGGAAGCGACGTGGAATACCTCACGATTATTCTCGGCGATGTGGAAGATTGGGGCAAAGGCGTCGCCGTCAACGCCCAGTACGAAGCCTTTTTTGTGGGCGAGACCGACTCGACAGACTATCCCACCACCCCTGGCGCGTATGACACAACCTGGGATGGCAGTTTTGATGTTTTTCTGACCAAGTTCGATGCAGAGGGGGCGATGGCGTATAGCACCTTGCTCGGAAAATCCCAATGGGACTCCGGGTATGGTGTCGCCGTGGATGACGCGGGCTATGCCTACATCACTGGCGATACCCAATCCCCCGACTTCCCCACAACGGCGGACGCTTTTGATGGCGTCCACAGCGGCCCGCGCGAAGTGTATGTTGCCAAGTTTAGCCCGGATGGAAGCGAACTGTTGTACAGCACCTTTTTGGGCGGCGATAACATCGAACGGGCGGAAGCGATCCAGGTCCCGACCGCGAACGTCATCCACCTCACGGGCTGGACGACTTCCAGCAATTTTCCTACAACCCCAAATGGGTACGACACCACCTACAACAATGCCATGGATGCCTTTGCCGTGAAATTCACCCTGGGGAGTTCTACGTTGACTTATGGGACCTTTCTGGGCGGGGCAGGGGAAGATCGAGCGTATGACCTGGAATTGGATGATGAAGGCAATGCGTATCTCGCGGGGGTCACCGCTTCTAGCAATTTTCCCGCCACTCTGGGGGCTTACGACACGACCTACGCCGGAGGCCCACCCGCCTGCGATGGCCTCCCCTGCCCGGACGCTTTCGGCGCCCGTCTATCGGCGGACGGGCAGACGCTGGATTATGCAACGTTTTTGGGAAATACCGAATGGGATCAGGCCAACGGCATTGCGGTAGACGCGACCGGGCGGGTGTATCTGGTCGGGGAGGTGAATTCCGGCAGTTTTCCGACCACGCCGGATGCCTTCGATACTACCCTGACCGGGGGCCGCGATGCCTTTCTCACCGTGTTTAACAGCACCTTGGATACTCTGGTCTATAGCACCTTTCTTGGCGGAAGCGGGTATGATGTTGCGCTGTCTGTCTGGTTGGGCAAAAATGGTGGGATTTTCATCGGTGGCACGACCATTTCGTCCGATTTTCCGACGACTGCGGGCGCGTACGATCCCAGCATCAATGGAGATTATGATGGTTTTGTGGTTTTGTTTTCTTTACCTATTCATCCCTATATGACCCCCACACCTAGCCCTACCATCACCCCCACCGGAACCATCCCCACCGCAACCCCCACGCCAACCGCGACGCCCGAACCCGAATGGAATCAGTTCATCCCGTTCGTGAAACGTGGAACGTAAAGCGCTCAATCGCCCAATCTTAAAATCTCATGCCTCAAATCGCCTCTCGCCTCTCCAATTTTACCGAGTCCGTTATCCGTGAAATGACCCGTACCGCGAACCAATACGGTGCGATCAACCTGTCGCAGGGGTTCCCGGACTTCGATCCCCCTGCCGAATTGGTGGCCGCGGCCAAACAAGCGTTGGATGACGGGTATCATCAGTATGCCATCACCTGGGGCACAAAAAACTTCCGGCACGCCCTCGCCCGCAAACAAACACACTTTATGGGCCTCGACCTTGACCCGGACGCGCACCTGACCGTCACCTGTGGCAGTACCGAGGCGATGATGGTCGCCATGATGACCGTGTGCAATCCGGGCGATAAAGTGGTGGTATTTTCCCCGTTTTACGAAAATTACAGCGCAGACACCGTTCTGTGTGGCGCACAGCCTGTCTTTGTCCCCCTCCGCCCGCCTGAATTCCACTTTGACCCGGACGAACTGCGTCGCGCCTTCATGCAGGGGCCGAAAGCGATCATCCTCTGTAACCCCGCGAACCCCACCGGAAAGGTGTTCACCCGCGCGGAACTCCAGTTGATCGCCGATCTCGCCCAGGAATTTGACACCTTCGTCGTCACTGATGAGGTGTACGAACACATCGTTTACGAACCCCACCAGCACACCTATATCGCCAGCCTGCCGGGCATGTTCGAACGGACGCTCTCGTGCAGTTCCCTCTCGAAGACGTATGCCATCACCGGATGGCGGTTGGGGTACGTGATTGCCCCGGCATTTGTCACCGCGGGGGCGCGGAAGGTGCATGATTTTTTGACCGTTGGGGCGCCCCACCCCTTGCAGGAAGCCGCGGCGACCGCGTTGTCGCTTCCCCACAGCTATTATGACCAACTCCGCGCGGATTATGCCCACCGTCGCGAAATCTTTCTCGCCTATCTGGATGAGGCCGGGTTGACGTACACCCGTCCGCAAGGGGCGTATTACGTATTGGTGGATATTTCCAGATTCGGGGCCGCGAACGATACGGAATTCTGTCACTGGCTGGCGAAAGAGATCGGGGTCGCGGCGGTCCCGGGGTCAAGCTTTTTCCGTGAACCGGTCAAGCATCTGATCCGCTTTCATTTTGCCAAGCGGGAAGAAACGTTGCGCGCGGCGGGGGAAAGGTTGTTAAGGTTGACGGAAGTGGTATAATCCATTTATCAATCAATTAAATATGGCATCTTTGGATGCCGCCTTCGGGGCAGGGTGCGTGGAGTTTCCAACGAAACTCTGCAATTCCCGATCGGTGGTACAGCCCACGAGTACGTGCAAATTCAGCCATAGACCTGAGTTGCCGTACATGATCCGGTGAAATTCCGGGGCCGACGGTATAGTCCGGATGAAAGAAGGAAAATAAACTTTGCTTTGCCGCGTTATTAAGAACGATGCTTTTAAGGTGAGGTTTATTTAGGCAACAACCTGATGTTGTTTCCGCGCGAATCCCCGAAAACTGATTAAGTTTTCGGGTTTTTTGTTGTATGGGACAATGTATTTGTGTTGTGCTTTATTTCGCCCCGAAGCATCAAGTCTCTTGATGCTTCTTTTTTTGTGACGGCTCAGGCGTATGGAGAGAATCCCCTAGAAAAAAGGATGGGTGGGGGGATTACCATTCCCTCCCCCATCCTTTTTTTCTCGGAACGTCCTACTTTGGGCTGAGTGGTTACCTTTTATTGGAAATTTACAGGTCAGATCGCCGATCTGCCTTGAAAAATTCGGAGTTTGAGATGGATATTGCACACCCAAGAAAATTTGCTTCTGAAAAATCCATGCCTCGCCAGACTGCGGCCTGGTGGTTGTGGATGCCAGTTTCTGTGCTGGTGGGGATAGGGGGGTGGTATCTGGTGACCTTTTGGTCCGATTTCCCGGCGTTTATATTGCCCACACCCCAGTTGGTTTTTGAACGGCTGATCCGCGCACTGGCGGACGGGACTTTGTTGCGCCATACGCTGGTTACGTTGGGAGAGGTGTTGGCTGGGTTGGGTTTGGGGGTGGTGGTGGCGACCCTATTGGGGTACATGCTCGCCAAGTCCCCGAAAATGGAGCGCTTCCTGGCACCGTACATTGTCGCCAGCCAATCTGTTCCGATTGTGGCGATTGCGCCGTTGTTGATCATTTGGTTTGGGCCGGGGTTGTTATCCAAGGTGTTAATTTGTGCGCTGATCGTCTTTTTCCCTGTTTTGATCAATATCGTCGTTGGGTTGCGATCGGTGTCGAAGGATTTACGCGAACTGATGCGCTCGCTTCGGGCCACACGGTGGCAAATGCTGACCCTGCTGGAGATTCCTGCGGCGTTGCCTGTCCTGCTGGGTGGGTTGCGGATCGGGGCGACCCTTTCGGTCATTGGGGCGGTGGTCGGGGAGTATGTGGGGGCGGATCGGGGGCTGGGGTTTTTGATCAATGTGGGGCGCGGCCAGTATGATACCGCGTTGGTCTTTGTCGCCATTTTCGCACTTGTCACGATGGCATTGTCTTTATATGGCATCGTGGTGTTGTTAGAAAATCGTCTGCTTGGTTGGAAACACGTGGAAAATTAGTAAACTCTGCCAGTAGACAAAAATTCAAATCACGCATGGAGATATATAAAACTTATGAAACGGTATATTCTTTTTTTAGGATTTTTCATGATCTTGCTGACGGGATGTCAGGCCACACAAGAGCCTGCTCAAAAAATCAGATTGCCGATGGGGTTTGTCCCCAATGTGCAGTATGCACCTTTTTACGTGGCAGTGGACAAAGGATATTTTGCTGAGGCTGGGATTGAAATCGAGTTCGACTACAGTTTTGAGACGGATGGTGTCGCCCTTGTGGGGGCCAACCAGACGCAATTTGCATTGGTTTCTGGAGAGCAGGTGCTTTTGGCGCGTGCACAAGGGATTCCTGTGGTCAATGTCGTCGGTTGGTATCAGGCTTATCCGATTGCGATTGTGGCGAAGGCGGAAAGCGGGATCAACACCCCGGCGGATTTGGTAGGGAAAAAGGTAGGTTTGCCCGGCTTGTTCGGGGCGTCGTACATCGGTCTGCGCGCCTTACTCGCCCAGGCGGGGGTGGCCGAGAGCGATCTGACGCTGGACTCGATTGGGTTCAATCAGGTGGAAGCGCTCGCCGCGGACCAGGAACAAGCGGTGGTTGGGTATTTTTCGAACGAACCCATTCAACTCCGCGCACAAGGGTACGAGGTGACGGAAATTCTGGTGTCCGACTATGTGCAACTGGCCTCTAACGGCATCATCACCAATGAAGACACGATTGCGAACAACCCGGAATTGGTGCGAGGTATGATCCAGGCCTTTTTACATGGCCTGGCGGATACCATTGCAAACCCTGATGAGGCGTATGAAATCAGCAAAAAATATGTAGAAAACCTGGGGGCGACGGACGAAGCGGTGCAAAAGGAAGTGCTGGCGGCTTCAATTACGTATTGGACAGCGGAAACCCTCGGCTTTTCTGACCCTCAAGCCTGGGAAAATATGCAAGCCGTATTGCTGGAGATGGATTTGTTAACAGAATCTGTGGACCTCAGCAAGGCCTTTACGAACGATTTTATTAAGTAACCCACACGAACCTGAAAAAGGGATCGGGAGGGACCTCCGTGCCTCCTTGTCCCTTTTTTAGGGAATTTCTAAGATGTCAGACCCTGTACTTATTCTTCGCAATCTTTCCGTGACTTTTCCGAATAACGATGGGGGGTTGGAAGCGTTAGAGAATATCAGTTTCTCAGTTTTCCCGCAGGAGTTTGTTTGCCTGTTGGGGCCGTCCGGGAGCGGAAAATCGACCATGCTCCGCATCCTCGCGGGGTTACTGCATCCCAGTACGGGGGAGGTGATTTTTGAGGGGGAAGCGCTGACGGGACCTCGTCAGGGGGTCGGGTTGGTGTTTCAGAGTGCAAACCTGATGCCCTGGCGCAATGTGCTTGGAAATATTGCTTTGCCTTTGGAATTACAACATATTTCTCAGGAACAATCTCAGCTTAAAGCGCAAGAAATGATTGAACTGGTGGGGCTGAGAGGATTTGAGGATGCGCTTCCGCACGATTTGTCTGGGGGGATGGCACAACGCGTGGCGATTGCACGGGCATTGATTCATGACCCGGATTTGCTGTTGTTGGATGAGCCTTTTGGGTCGTTGGATGCGTTGACGCGGGAGCGGATGCGGGTAGAGTTGCTTCGAATTTGGGAGGTGCGCCGGAAAACGGTGTTGATGGTGACGCACTCGATCAATGAGGCGTTATTTCTGGCAGATCGGGTGTTGGTGTTGACGCCGCGCCCTGGCAGGCTCCGGTTGGATTTGCGGGTGGATTTACCCCGTCCTCGCCGGGAGGAGATTGTGTACACGTCGGAATTTGGGGCACTTGCGCGGGAGTTGCGTCAGGCGATTGGGTAAGGTTGATTGTTCGATATGGATATATATGAACATCTGAAGCCTTCGGGTTTCGGATGTTTTGTTTTTTTTACTCATGGTAAGATTCGGACTCAATTTTTATTTTAGGAGAATGTGATGAAATTAAAAAAATTGCAAATTTTCGGTTTGTTAATTTTGTGGGGGTTGATTGGGCTTTTTGCGTGGGCCTCTCCCGGTTATGCACAACAAAATGTCTCGTTTGAATCTTTGCAGATCGATTTGTGGCCGGAATATGATCGCCCCGAAATGTTGGTTGTTTATCGTTTCCAACTGGCAGCGAATGTGCAATTGCCGGTGGAGTTAAATATTCAAATTCCTGCCGCGGCAGGGGAGCCGAACGCAGTGGCCAAAGCGCAAACTGGGGGGCCACTCATGAATCTTGAATTTACTTCCAATGTTCAAGGGGAGTGGAATACGCTTCAGTTAACGGCGGATCAACCTGTGATTCAGATTGAGTATTACGATCCTTCGCTTCAAATTGACGGGACTGACCGAACCTATGTGTATCAATGGGCGGGGGGATACGATATTGCACAGGTTATTGTTCTTGTTCAACAGCCCATTGGGGCACAGGGCATGGAAATCCTCCCTCGTTTGAATGACGTTACTCAGGGGAGTGATGGGATTGTTTATTACAGTGGGGAGATTGGTTCTTTTAAGGCAGATGAAACCTTTGAACGAAGTATCAAGTATCAAAAAGACTCCGAGAGCCTGACGATTGAGTTTTTGGAAATCAATAGTCCGCCGGTGAATGAGG
>WBZL01000714.1_pt1 | contig 37026 bp, 50 predicted proteins | sample 5204291 | NCBI WGS metagenome assembly WBZL01 (sample SAMN12344345, study PRJNA552823) | activated sludge metagenome | biome: Activated sludge suspended growth; feature: Nitrification reactor; material: Wastewater; isolation source: activated sludge from nitrification reactor of wastewater... | reverse complement strand
GACCTACTACTTCGCCAACCGGCGCCGCACCGACATAAGCAACCGCGAGAAGGCGCTGCTCGACGCGCTCGAACGCGCCGGCGCGTACCACGACGACAGCCAGATCGACCGGCATGTGATCGAGCGGGTGATCCGGTACGGCGGTCCGGAGGAGTGTGGGGTGACCATTCGGGAGATCGCCGCTTGACCGACGCTCTGCCAGATCCGCTCGTTCAGGCGGACGTCGACTGCACCGACCTCGATGGGTTCATGCTGAACGTCGAGCGCTTGATGGCGTCGGAGCTCGTCGCGCTGTCATCGCATGAGGTCATCGGCGCCGCCTTGTTGCTGTGGTGCCGGGCGTGGAAGCAGCGGCCGGCGGCGAGCCTGCCGAACGACGACAAAGTGATCGCGGCGTTCGCGCGCATGCCGCTCTCTCGTTTCCGCAAGCTACGCGGCGGAATCATGCGCGGGTTCGTTGCGTGCTCCGACGGCCGGCTCTACCACACGACGCTCGCCGGAGAAGCGAGCAACGCGTACGCGCGCAAACTGGCGTTTCAGCGCAAGCGTGAAGCGGAAGCCGAACGGCTGCGGAACTGGCGCAAGGTGAAGCATGAGGAAACGCCTACTGAAACGCGTTTCACAACGCCAACTGTAACGCGTTCCGAAACGCGTTGCGTACCGGAAGGACAGGGACAGGGACAGGGACAGGGACAGGGACAGGGACAGGGACAAGAAGCTCCTACGCCTTCGGCTTCGGAGCTTCCAACCCCGAAAAGCAACCCCTCTGCGACGGGGGTCGCGAAAACCCCGCGACCACCCGCCGCCGCCGGCCGCACGATCGCGACCTGGGCCGCCTACGCGACGGCGTACCGGCAGCGCTACGGCGTCGACCCACTGCGCAACCGCACCGTCAACGGCCACCTCGCCGCGCTCATCGATCGCGTCGGAGAGGCAGAGGCCCCGAACGTCGCAGCGCACTACGTCCGCAGCAGCCGCGGGCTCTACGTCTCGGCCAAGCACGCGACGAATCTGCTCGTCCGCGACGCCGAGGCGCTGCGCACCGAGTGGGCGACCGACACCCACGGCACCGAGACGCAGGCCAGGCAGGCGGATCGCCAGCAGGCCACTGGCAACGTCTTCGGCCGGCTCATCGCGGAGGTTCGCAATGGCACCGAGGGATGACGTCGTCGAACTGCTGCAGGCGCTCGCCGTAACGGCCGAGCTCACCGGCACCGAGCTGTCCGAGGCGGCAGCTCGCGTCATGGCCGACGACCTCGCCGCGTTTCCGCTGCGCCAAGTCCTCGGTGCGCTCACCCGCTGCCGGCGCGAGCTCAAGGGCCGACTCACAGTCGCCGCGATCGTCGAACGGCTGGACGACGGACGACCAGGTCCGAACGAGGCATGGGCGATGATCCCGCAGGATGAGTCGGGATCGGTCGTCTGGACGAGCGAAATGGCGGAAGCCTACGGCGTCGCTGCACCGCTGCTGGCAGAGGGTCAGGTCATAGCGGCGAGGTCGGCGTTCATCGAAGCCTACGCCGCGAACGTCACGCGCGCTCGGGCCGAACAGCGGACACCGCACTGGTTCCCGTCGCTCGGACACGATCCGCTGACGCGCGCCGCCGCGCTCGACGACGCCGTGCGCAAAGGGCGCCTCGCCGTCGATCATGCGCAATCCCTCCTGCCGGCACCCGACAAGGCTGCGTCTGATCACGCGCTACAGCAGCTCTCCGGCCCGCGGTCACAGATGCCGGAAGAAGCGCGCGCGAAACTGCTCGCCTTCCGCGCCAAGGCCAAGCAATGACCACGCTCGCCGAACGGGCACAGGCCAACGCGCAACGGGCCAGGTCGGCACAGGACGCGCGCGGTGTCACCCGTACGGAAGCCGAGGAACCCAAGCCGCAGCAGGCTCTTCGCTCGCACCAGTGGGCCGTCTGGAAGGCGGACGACACCGTCGTCGAGGTCTGCGTCTACCCGGCATGCACGCGCGCAGAGCTGCGGCACTCGGTCTACCCGGACGCGAAGTCGCTGCTCATGCAGGACGAGCTATGACGCAGCGAATCCGCGGACGGACTCGGCAGGAAATCAGGCGGCAGGTGCTTGAGCGGCAGCCGCTGTGCGTGCTGTGCCTGGAGAAGAAGCCGCAGGTGATCCGGCTAGCGGTCGAGGTCGATCACGTCGTGGCGATCAAGAACGGCGGCGAGGATTCGCTCGACCCATTCGTGAATCGGCAAGGGCTGTGCGTCGAATGCCACGAGGAGAAGACGCGGAAGGATCTCGGCTATCGCGAGGTGACGAAGTTCGGGCCTGACGGCTGGCCGGTGGCATAGGGGGGGTGATGAAGAACTTTTTTCCGTCTCGTCTGTACCCCGGGCGCGAAGACTCGATCAACCCGATTTCGACAAGTCGCCCGCTATGACCGCCCAGCGTAAGCCCAAGTCGGACAGTGTCTCGGCCGCCGTGAAGGCGATGGTCGACGTGGCGAAGGGGCCGCCGGAATTGCCGCCGCATGTGCGTCTGCGCGATGGCGATCGGGCCTTCTGGGACGGGATCATCGCCTCCCGCGCGCGTGACGAGTGGACGCCCGCTGACCTGGTGGTCGCGGCGCAGTTGGCCCGGTGTCAGGCCGACATCGAGCGCGAGTCGGCGTCGCTGGATGCGGAGTCGAGCGTGATCGAAAACGCCCGCGGGACGCCGGTCTGCAATCCGCGCATGACGATCCTGGAGCAACTCGCGCGGCGCGAGATGGCTCTGATGCGGTCGCTGCGCATGGGCGGCCGGATCCTCGGCGACTCGAATGCGCTGACGACCAAGCGGGCTCGGGAGCGCGAGGCGGCGCACTTGCGCAACGAACTGCAAGACGAGGACGAGGATCTGCTCGCCGTATGAGCGCGAAGCTGACCCGCGGCGAGAAGGTCTGCGCGTTCATCGAGCGCTACTGCCTCGTGCCGGAGGGCGACGTGGGCGCGGTCGGCTCGCCGATGCGCCTCGAGCCGTTTCAGCGGAAGTTCATCCTCGACATCTACGACAATCCGTACCGGACGCACACGGCGATCCTGTCGCTTGGCAGGAAGAATGGCAAGACGGCGCTGATCGCGTCGATCCTGCTCGCGCACCTGGTCGGGCCGGAGGCGATCGCGAACACGCAGATCGTCTCCGGTGCGCAGTCGAAGGACCAGGCGGCCGTCGTGTTCGAGCTCGCGCGCAAGATGGTCGAGCTGTCGCCGACCCTGTCGCGCCTCGTGCGGGTGCAGCCGTCCGGGAAGCGGCTGATCGGCCTGACCCGGAATGTACTGTACCGGGCGCTGGCCGCCGAGGGGAAGACGGCCCACGGCCTGTCTCCGGCGCTCGCGATCCTCGACGAGGTCGGGCAGGTCGTGGGGCCGACGGATCGCTTCGTGACCGCGATCACGACGGCGCAGGGCGCCTATCAGAACCCGCTGCTCATCGCGATCTCGACGCAGGCGCCGACCGACGGCGACATGCTGTCGGTGTGGATCGACGCGCAGACGGCGTCCCCGGATCCTCGGGTCGTCTGCCACGTCTACTCGGCGCCGGAGGACTGCGACCTGATGGATCGCAAGGCATGGGCCGCGGCGAACCCGGCGATGGGCAAGTTCCGGTCGATCGACGACATCGAGAAGCAGGCGAAGCAGGCGGTCGCGATGCCGGCGCGCGAGCCGGAGTTTCGGAACCTGATCCTGAATCAGCGGGTAGAGGCGGTGTCGCCGTTCGTGGCGCGCAGCGTGTGGGAGGCAAACGGCGACGCTCCGGGTGAAGCCGCTGGCCGGCCGGTCTGGTGCGGGTTCGACTTGTCGAGTGTTGCCGACCTGACGGCCTTCGTCGCCATCGACGACGCCGGCGGCGTGCACCCGCACTTCTGGCTGCCGAAAGACGGCCTGCGCGAGAAAGCGCGGATGGAGCGGGTGCCGTACGACCTGTGGGAGCGCGACGGGCACCTGCACACGACGGCCGGGCAGTCGATTTCCTACGAGTTCGTCGCGGAATTCATGCGGGGATTTTTCGATCGGCACGATGTGCAGAAGGTCGCGTTCGACCGCGCGCTGATGAATCACTTCAAGCCGTGGCTGGCGAAGGCCGGATTCTCGGACGCCGAGCTCGCCAAGTTCGAGCCGTACGGTCAGGGCACGTTGAGCATGACCCCGGCGCTGCGCGATCTCGAGGTGCTCCTGCTCGATCGGAAGCTGAAGCACGGCAATCACCCGGTGCTCAACATGTGCGCGGCGAACGCCAAGATCGTCGGCGACTCCGGCGCGCGCAAGTTCGACAAGAAGAAGACGCGCGGCCGGATCGACGGCATGGTCGCGCTCGCGATGGCGGTGGCGGCGATGGCGAAGGAGAAGACGCCGGAGCCGGAATTCCAGTTGTTCGTGATCTGAGAGGTGGCGACATGATGCAACGCGGCTACAGCCTGTTCGACGTCAAGTCGTTCGACGACGAGCAGGGGATCATCGAAGGGATCGCGACCACGCCGACGACGGATCGCATGGGCGACGTCGTCGAGCCGAAGGGCGCGCAGTTCCGCCTGCCGATCCCGCTGCTCTGGCAACACAACGCGCGCGAGCCGCTCGGCCATGTGCTGTCGGCCAAGGTGACCGAGGCGGGGATCTCCATCCGCGCCAAGATCGAGCGCGGCGTGCTGCCGGAGATCGACCGCGCCTGGACGCTCATCAAGAGCGGTCTGGTGCGCGGGCTGTCGATCGGCTTTCGCGAAGTCGACGGCGAGGACATCAAGGGCTCGTGGGGCCGACGCTTCACGAAGTGGGAATGGCTCGAACTGTCTGCGGTGACCATCCCGGCGAACGGGGATGCGTCGATCCAGACGATCAAGAGCATCGACGCCGAAGTGCTGCAGCGGGCCGCGTCCGGCCAATCGCTGCGGCGCGAGGGCGTCGTGCGCATGGAGCGGCCCGGCGTCTCGGGCGTGGCGGTACAACGTCAAGGAGCGAAGGGCATGAACCTCACGGAGCAGATGACCGGCTGGGAAGCCAAGCGCCAAGCGAACGTCGCGGCGATGGCGGCACTGGTCAAGGAAGCGGACGGCGCGACGCTGTCGGCCGACCAGCAGGAGCAGTACGACAACCTCGAAGCCGAGGTCACGCAGATCGACGGCCAACTGAAGCGGCTGCGCACGCTGGAGAAGCTGATGCCGGCCGAGGCGAAGGAAGTGCCGGCGGCGGCGGGCACCAGCGAGGACACGTCGCGCAAGGTGCGCGCCGGCGAGGGCGTGTTGCGCCCGAACGCGAACCTGCCGAAGGGCATCGGGCTCGCGCGCTACGTCAAGGCGATCGCCTTCGGCAAGGGCAACAATGCGGCGGCGCAGGAGTACGCGAAGCAGTGGGACACCTCGACGCCCGAGGTCTCGCTGGCGCTGAAGACCGCCATCGCGGCCGGCACGACGAGCGACTCCGCGTGGGCCGGCCCGCTGGTCTACAACGAGAATCTCGCGAGCGAGTTCGTGGAGTACCTGCGGCCGACGACGATCCTCGGCAAGATGGAGGGCTTGCGCCGGGTGCCGTTCAACGTCCGCTACCCGACGCAGACCGCAGGCTCGACGGTCGGCTGGGTCGGCCAGGGCGCCGGCAAGCCGGTCTCGAAGCTGCAGCTCTCCTACGGGACGCTCGGCTTCGCCAAGGCGGCCGGCATCGTGGTCATCACGCAGGAGCTGGCGCGCTTCTCGTCGCCGGCGGCCGAGATGGTGGTCCGTGACGACCTCGCGGCGCAGATGCGCTACTTCCTGGACGCGCAGTTCATCGATCCGGGTGTCGCGGCGGTCGCGAACGTCAATCCGGCGTCGATCCTGAACGGGGCGACCAACGTCCGGCAGGCGGCGGCGGCGTGGACGTCGATGGCGAACGTCAACACCGACATCAAGGCGTTCCTCGAGACGTTCGCGGCGAACAACATCTCCCTGGAGAACTCGTACTGGGTGATGACGCCGGCCGCGGCGCTCGCGCTGTCGATGATCTACACGACCGGCGGCGAGACCCGCGCCTACCCGGACATCATGGTCGGCGGCGGCTCGCTGTTCGGCATCCCGGTCATCACGTCGAACTCGGTGCCGCACTCGGTGTCGGCCGGCTCGATCGTCGCGCTGGTGAAGGCGTCCGAGGTGTTCTTCGCGGACGACGGCGCCATCGCGATCGACGTGTCGACGGAAGCCTCGCTCGAAATGAGCGATGCCCCGGCGAACACGTCGGCGACGCCGACCGCGGCGCAGCTCGTGTCGATGTTCCAGACCAACAGCATCGCGATCCGCTGCGAGCGGATCATCAACTGGTCGCGGCGCCAGACGTACGGCGTCGGCTACATCGACAACATGCACACCAGCTAAGACGGTGCGCAAGCGCAAGCAACGTGAGCGCAAGCAATCCGGCCGGGGCATCGTCCTCGGCCGGGTTGTATCGGCGCGGCAGGATGCGGAGGAGTCGGCAACGCAGGAGTCGGCGCGCGGGCGTTACCAGCGCCGGGACATGAGGGCGAAGGCATGAAGCTCTTCGGATTCGAGATCTCCCTGCGCAAGGCGACGACGTCGGTGGCGCCGAATTACTGGGGCTGGCTGTGGGGCGGCGCGGTGCGCGAGCCGTACGCCGGCGCCTGGCAGCGCAACATCACGCCGGACACTCGCGAGAATCTGCTGGCCTTCTCGGCCGTCTACGCCTGCGTGTCACTGATCGCGGAAGACATCGCGAAGCTGCGGCCGCGACTGATGGAGCAGGAGGCCAGCGGGCACTGGGCCGAGGTCGACCGGGTCTCGCCATTCGCGGCGGTCCTGCGCAAGCCGAACGCGTACCAGACCAGGATTCAGTTCTTCGTTACGTGGGTCGTGATGAAGCTCCTCTACGGCAACGCCTACGTCCTGAAGGAGCGCGACGCGCGCGGCTCGGTGCGGGCGCTGTACGTGCTCGACTCCCGCTTCGTGACGGTGAAGGTGGCCAACTCGGGCGACGTCTTCTACCAGTTGAAGGCCGACAGCCTGTCCGGCCTGCCGGTCGAAGTGACGGTGCCGGCTAGCGAGATCATTCACGACCGCGCCCTGACCCTGTTTCATCCGCTCGTCGGCGTGTCGCCGATCTTCGCCTGCGGCGCGGCGGCGACGCAGGGGATCAGGATCCAGAACAACTCGGCGACGTTCTTCGAGAACATGAGCCGGCCGTCCGGGCACCTGACCGCGCCGGGCCAGATCAGCGACGAGAACGCGCAACGCCTGAAGACCGAGTTCGAGAAGAACTTCTCGAGCGGCAACATCGGTCGTCTGCTGGTCACCGGCGACGGCCTGAAGTACGAGGCGATGACGATCCCGGCGACCGACGCGCAGCTCATCGAGCAGCTCCGCTGGACGGTCGAGGACGTCGCGCGCTGCTTCCGGGTGCCGCTGCACAAGATCGCGAGCGGGGCAAACCCGACCTTCAACAACGTCGCGGCGATGAACCAGGACTACTACTCGCAGACGCTGCAGACGCACATCGAGGCGATCGAAGTGCTGCTCGACGAGGGGCTCGAGCTGTACGGCGTCCGCGACCGGGTCTACGGCGTCGAGTTCGACCTCGAAGGTCTGCTCCGCATGGATCCGGCGACGCGCGCCGACGTGGCGCAGAAGCAGGTCGGCGCCGGCGTGCTCGCGCCGAACGAGGCGCGGCTGCGGGAGAACCTGCCGCCGGTCGACGGCGGCGCGACCCCGTACCTGCAACAGCAGAACTATTCGCTGGCGGCGCTCGCCAAGCGGGACGCGGGCGATCCGTTCGCGCCGCCTCCTGCGCCCCCGCCCGCCGCACCGGCACCGGAGGCGAGCGAGCCGGAAGAGGAAGACGACGACGTGGCCGAGGAAGTGAGCAAGGCGGTCCTGCGCGCGCAGCTCGGCGCGCGTTTCGTGACGGAGGCGTGTCGTGTCAAGAATCCCGCGTGACGGCCGCGATGGTCCGCCGGGGCCGCGCGGGCCGGCGGGTCCGCGGGGGCCGGCTGGCATCGACGGCGTCGACGGCATCAAGGGCGACGTCGGGCCGTCCGGGCCTCCTGGTCCACAGGGGGAGCCGGGACCGCCAGGTCCGGCTGGCGAGCGCGGCGAGAAGGGCGATCCCGGTGCGTCGGGGCCGCAGGGCGAGCAAGGGCCGCCGGGGCCGAAGGGTGACACCGGCGAGCGCGGGCCGGCGGGACGCGACGGCCGGGACGGCGCGACGGTCAAGGCATGGGTGGGCGAAGTGGAGCGGGATCCGATGACCAACCTCATCACGCGGATGCACATCCGCGCGGCGGGCTAACCAGGAAGGGAACAGCAATGGCAGACATCACCATCTACAAGGACGCGGCCGTCACGGTCGAAGTCATCGACGGCCTGCCTCCGGCCGATCAATCCGCGGAGATCGCCGCGCTGCAAGCGCAGGTCAACGACCTTACGGCGAAGATCATCGCCGCGCGCGCTGCGGCGCAGTCTGCCGTGGACCGCGACGCAGCGACGGAAGAAGGTCGGGCTGTTCTGGACGCGCTGGCGTAGCCGTGTCCGTTGTCGTATACGCGCCGGGCCTGTCCGTCGAGGTGATCGACGTGGGCCAGCCGGCGGACACCGCGCCGCCGGAGACGACCATCGTCTCGGGGCCGACCGACGGCACGTCCACGTCGGCCACGATTACGTTCTACGGCACCGACGCAGAGGGCACGGTCACGTTCGAGGGGCGGCTTGATAGCGAGTCGTTTCAGCCGGTGGTGTCGCCGATTGTGCTGTCGAACCTGCCGGTCGGGCCGCACACCTACGAGGTGCGCGCGGTGGATGCCGCCGGCAACGTGGACGGCACGCCGGCCGGGGTGACGTGGAGCGTGCTGCCCGCGACCGAGCCCGTAGCGCTGACACTGGTGCGGCGCTCGCCGAGCTCGCCGCAGGTCGAGTACGGCGGCTACAACTTCCAGTTCAACAAGGCGGCCATCATGGCCGGCGGGAAGATCCACCACGTCTGGAACGGTACGTGGGAGTTCGACCTTGTGACGTTCGCGGCCAGGAAGCTGACCGTCACCAACAGCGACGGTACCACGCCGACGACGCGCCCCGAGAACGCCGACATGGTGTACGTGCCGACCGAGAGCGTGGTCTACGTCGGCAACGGCGCGCCCGTCGGCCCGTCGCACTCGTTCGACCCGGCGACCAACGTCAAGACGATGACCGGATGGGCGCTCGACGGCGACACGCTGCTCGTGTTCGACGCGCCGCGCAATCGCATCCTGTCGATCGGTGGCTACACGCCACCGATGAAGGTGCGCGCGTTCGATCTATCCACCAGACAGTGGTCGTGGATCGCGACGACCAACAACCCGGTGATCTCGCCCGCCGACACGGCGGCGCGACTGTCCCTATACCGGGGCGGCATCTCGTCCCAGGGACGGGTCGGCTTCTTCGCAGAGGGCAACGAGCTGTCGGAGCTAGATGGCGGCGCGACGGACTGGATCAGCCGCCCGACGACGGGGACGAAGCCGCCGCAGTACACGCACTTCGTCTACTACGAGCCGCTGGACAGTTACTTCGGATGGTGCTGCGCGAACGCAGTGGCCGGCGCGCGGACCCCGGTGGTGCAGAAGTTCTACCGGCTGCCGCGCTCGACGTTGGCGTGGGAAGAGCTGAACGTCGCTATGCCGTCGCCGCCGGTCGGCTCCTCCTTGGCTGGCGGCATTCTGCTCGCCGACCCGGAGCGCCAGCAGCTCGTGGTGATGAACGCCTTTGGGTACGTCGAACTGTTCACTCTTGACCTGCGATGGTTACCTTGACGACGCGCGCCGTCATCGTCATCCGTAGGCCGACCCTGCCGCCGCCCGACCCGGTGCCGGCGTGGACACTGTTCGGAATCCCGCTGCCCGCGCTCGGCAACATCGCGCCGTTCAGCAGCAACGGCTCGTCCAAGCATACGAACATGGCGAGCGACGGCAAGCGCATCTATGTCTCCGGGGGCGATTGGACGCATTCCGCGACCGATGGCACTTGGAGCATGAGCCTCGCGGACTATTCGTGGCGGCAGGACCACGCCGGCCCGTCGTGGCCCGCCGTGCCGGCGCCGCACGCCTTGCAGGACGGCGCGGGATTCGCCTTCGTCAAGTCGCGCGGCAAGTTTCTGCTCTGGCCGGGCAGCTACTACCCCTACGAGGCAACCGACGCGCCGATTCGCGCGTTCTCGCGCGGCCTCTGGTGGTTCGACCCGGTGACGAACACCTACGAACAGGATCGTCGGCTGTTCGACGCCATGTATTCGGGCACCGGCTGCCTGTACGGCGGCATCTACGACGACGTGAACGATCACATTGTCGCGTTCGGTGACTCGTCGGGCGGGTTCACCGTCCGGCGATGGAACGTCGAGTCGGCCGGACGGCTGCCTGACGTACCGTTCACGGTACGCACCGATCCCGCTGCGAAGGCGTCCTACTTCGCGCGCAGCCGTCCGGTGAAGATCGGCCGCGAGGTCTACATCATCGGCTACCGCACGAACGGCGAGCGCGCGGGGCAGAAGCCGCTAATGCTGTGCTGGCATCTGGACAATCTCACGATGCGCGAGTGTCCGCCGCCGCCGGTCGGTGGGCCGTCGATGCGCGATCTGGAAACACGCCCGGCGACGAGCAACGGAAAGCTGGTGTTCCCGTTCACCACTGGCCCGGACGGCGAGATTTACGGGATTCACGTCTACGACCTGACGGCGCAGACGTGGACGACGGACAACCAGCAACCGGCAGAGGGCAACCTCGTCGGCAATTCGATCTGCTCGCTGCCCGATGGGCGCGTGGCGTTCTGCGGCTCGGTGTTCGGGCGGCAGTCGACGCATATGTGGTTCATCGAGGCTTGACCCACAACAGAGGATGATGGAATGGCGACCTACCAAGAGCTGATCGAAGCATCCGGCAACAGCGCCCTCATCGGCAAGGTCAGAGTGGCATGCGTGATTGCGGCCGATGCGATCCGCACCAATGGCGCGGCCACCGCCGGGCAGAAGGCGTGGGCCAAGATGATCTTCGACAACCCCGAGAGCGGTCAGCGCGCCGTGCTGTGGTCCGTTCTCGCGCAGAACAAGACGGCGACGCTGGCGCAGATCACCGGCGCGACCGACGCGCAGGTGCAAACGGCGGTCGATGCAGCGGTGCCGCTGCTGACGGAGTAGCGCCATGCCGACCGCATTCGGCAGTCTGTTCGGATCGCGCACAGCGTTCACCATCACGCTCAACTCGCTGGCGAACGTGACCTATGTCGCGGCGACGGCGGTCGATTTGTCCACCCTCGTCGGCAGCGCAGCCGCGCCGCTGGACGTGATCGTGGAGCTGGAGCTGACCCCCGGCACGGTGAGCGGCAACAAGCAGGCGTTGCTGTTCGCGCAGGTCAGCATGGACGGGACCAACTTCTCGACCGGGCCGACCTCGGGCACCACGGTCACGGACCAGCCGAACCTCGAATTCCTCGGGGCGCTGCCTCTCCTGACCAACAGCACGCTGCAACGGCGGGCGTTCTCCGTGCGCTCCAAGCTCGGGTACATCCCCAAGCACATCAAGCCGGTCGTGTTCAACGACTCGGGCGCGGCCATTGCGTCGTCGGGCAACGCGCTCAATTACACCATCATCTACGGCGACGCCCGCTAAGCCATGCCGCGCGATGACGGCCGCTTCCGCCAACCGGGTTCGGGCTTCGGACTGAACGTCGGCAGCGGTCTGCTGCGCGACATCGTCGGCATCATCGCGCCGGACGGGGCAACGTATAGCGAGCGGATCAAGCACCGGCCCCTGACGGTTGGCGGGCAGGTATCGCAAAACGAGCACGGCGTCGGCCGCAAGCTGACCGGCAGCAACGGCATCTATACGCCGACGTACCGCGCGTGGGCGGATTGGGAGCTGACGACAGGGGCGCATTCGTTCGTCGCCCTGATAGAGCTATCGGCATACGCGAGCGCTAGCGGCTTCGTGGGCAACAGCAACGGCTCCAACGGCTACTTCGTCGGGCAGCGGTACGTGGACGGCACGCCCTACGCAATGATCGGCGGCACGGCCGCATTCATTTCCGGGTCGGCGGGGCAGCTACTGCTCAACCGGCCACACGTCATGGGCGTCACCTACTCCGGCACCGGCGCGGGCGTCGCCAAGCTGTACCTCGACGGCAAGTACATCAACCAAGCCACCGGGCTTACTAGCGGCTCCTCTTGGGGCAACTATTGCGCGCCGTTCCTCGGCGCCATGAGCGGCGTCTTCGGCACGCTGACCGGCACCGCGTATTGGGGCGCGTTGTGGGCGCGCGAGCTGACGGCCGAGGATATGCTGGAATTAGCCGCGCGCCCGTGGCAGTTCTGGGTGCCGGATCAAGGGTGGGAGCCCGAAATCATCACGGCCGGGGCACCGACATTCCAACCGGCCTGGGCGGTCAACTCGAACGCGATCATTCAAGCGGGCGTCCTCCATGCGTAAAAACGTAGCCTCTCAAACGATCGGCGCGCAGCTCGTTAGCAAGACGGACGGCAGCGCCGTGACGACCGGGACGACCACGGTCTACGTCACCGGCGACGGCGGCACACAGGCCGCAGGCTCGGTGGGATCTGGCGCGTGCACGCACGAGGGCAACGGCTATTGGAGCTACGCTCCGGCGCAGGCCGAGACGAACTACGACCACATCGCTTGGACGTTCGTCAACACCAACGCGGTCAACGTCACGGTGCAAGTCTTCACCACGTTTCCGCAGACGGGCGACTCCTTCGCGCGGCTTGGCGAGCCTGCGGGGGACAGCGTCATCGCGGATATCGCCGGCCTGCAGTCGGACACGAACGACATTCAGGCGCGCCTCCCGGCGGCGCTCGTTTCCGGCCGGATCGACGCCAGCGTGGGCGCGATGGCCGCCAACGTCGTCACCGCCAGCGCCATCGCCGCCGACGCAATCACCGACGCCAAGGTGGCCGCGGACGTGACCATTGCCAGCGTTACCGGCGCGGTTGGCTCGGTGACTGGCAACGTGGGTGGCAACGTAACCGGGTCGGTCGGGTCGGTCGCTACCGGCGGTATTGTTGCGGCATCGTTTGCTGCCGGGGCGATTGACGCTGCGGCGCTCGCTGCGGACGCATCTGCGGAAATTGCCGATGCGGTGTGGGATGAAGCATTGGCGGGCCATGCAACGGCAGGCTCGGCCGGCAAGGCGTTGTCGGACGCCGGCACTGCGGGCGATCCGTGGTCGACCGCGCTGCCCGGCGCCTACGGTTCCGGCACGGCCGGCAAGATCATCGGCGACAACCTTAACGCAACAGTTGGCTCTCGCGCCACGCAGACGAGCGTGGACACTATTGACGATTTCCTATATACCGAACTCGCCGCTATCCTTGCCGACACGAACGAGCTGCAGACCGACTGGGTCAACGGCGGGCGCCTCGACCTGCTGATCGACGCGATCAAGAGCAAGACCGACAATCTGCCGGCCTCGCCTGCCGCTGCCGGTGACGTGACCGGCGTGTGGACGACGGCCATGACAGAAGCCTACGCGAACGACGGCGCGACCATGACGCCGGCGCAGGCGCTCTACATGATCTGGTCGCTACTCGCCGAGCGCAGCATCGCGAGCACGACGTTGACGGCCAAGAAGCTCGACGGCAGCACGACCGCGATGACCTTCACACTCGACAGCGCCACGACGCCGACGAGCCAAACGCGGGCGACATGAGTGGCAGCTATGTCACATTCGGGTTCGGTCAATCCGCATCCCTCGTCGCGACGCTCGGCCTGCATTCGCCGACGGCCGGCGGCAGCTACATCACGCTGGGGTACGGGCAGTCGGCCTCGCGCGCTGCGATGCTTGGCCTCGGTCCTGCGTCTGGTGCCTTCAGCGGCAGCTACGTCACGTTGGGCCAAGGACAGGACGCGGACGTATACCTCCGGCTCGGCCTGTATCACGGCAGCGCCGGATCGCCGATCGGCTCTCCGACCGGATCGCCGACAGAGCCGACGCCAGAACCGCCGCTGCACACCGTCTACGGCCGGGTGCACTTTGTCATGCCGGTCGACGCATTGCGCGCGCAGCAACTCTCCGAGGACGAGCTTCTCTTCCTCCTGTTCATGCAGGCCGCGGCTTCGGGCGCGTTGAATTGAGGGCAGCCATGACTGACTACGGACAACTGGTCGACACGATCTTCGAGTCGGTCAAGGTATACCTCGACGCGCGGCTCGAGAAGCACGCCGAAGACCTGCGCGCGATCGTGCCGGCCAAGGGTGATCCGGGCGAGCGCGGCGAGGCGGGGGAGCGGGGGGAGAAAGGCGAACCGGGCGAGCCGGGGCCGGGGGTCGATCCCGCGGCCGTGCGCGCGATGCTCGATGAGCTGGTGCGCGGCGCGGTTGCGGACGAGGCGCGGAATCTGCCGACTGCCGACACGATCGCCGACATGGTCGAGACGGCCGTCAAGGCGATCGAGGTCGTCGTGCCGGACCCGATTCCGGGCGCCGACGGCAAGGACGGCCGCGACGGCGTCGACGGGTCGGACGGCCGCGATGGTCGCGATGGACGCGACGGCGTCGACGGGAAGGATGCGGCCGACCTGGTCATCCTCGACGCGATCGAGCCGACGCGCGGCTATCCGCGCGGGACGTGGGCGCGCTGGCGCGGCGGCCTCGTGCAGGCTACCAGGACGACGACGCCGATGGGCGACGCGGAACCGACGGCGGTCGGCTGGCGCGTCGTCGTCGCCGGGGTAGCCGAAGTGCAGGTCGAGCATCCCGACGAGCGGACCTTCGCGATCGGGATCAAGACGACCGACGGCGCGGTGCGCCACACGTTCAGGCTGCCGGTCGTGCTCGACCGCGGGGTCTACGACGAGACGCGCGCCTACGAGCGCGGCGACAGCGTGAGTTGCGACGGGTCGTCGTGGATCGCGCAGGCGGAAACGACGGGCGAGCGGCCCGGCACGTCTCCGGCGTGGCGGCTGTCGACCAAGCGCGGCCGGGACGGGAAAGATGGGGGCCGCGGCGATCCGCCGAAGCCGCAACAGGTGAAACTGCGCTAGGAGGAAGCGTGCTGTTGATCGCTCTAAAGCAAATCCCCGGAACGGTGCAGATCTCGCCGGGCCAGTCGTTCTACGAACAGAACGACGACCAGCGGGCGCAATGGTTGCTCAACGGCTTCGCCCGTCCGGCCGAGATGCAGGCCGTCGAGCCGGTCGCGGCAAAGGGGCCGGCGATGCGCGGCCCGGTGCCGGACTGGACCGGGGCGACGGTCGTGATCGTGGCGAGCGGGCCGAGCCTCACGGTCGAGCAGTGCGACCATGTGATGATGTGGCAGATGACGCCGGCGCCCGAGCTGCGCCGCGTGATCGCGATCAACACGAGCTACCAGCGGGCGCCGTTCGCCGACATGCTGTACGCCTGCGACGGTGCCTGGTGGCGCGCGAAGGTGGCCGACCGTCCATACGTCGAGGCGGCGCGGGCGACGATGCCGCACGCCATGTTCTACACGCAGGACGAGAAAGCAGCGAAGGACTTCGGCCTGCACTACGTCCGCTCGCAGAAGGGCGCCGGCCTCTCGCGCAAGGTCGGCCTGATCCATCAGGGCATGAGCAGCACCTACCAGGCGATGGGGATCGCGTACCACGCCGGCGCGCGGCGGATCGTCCTGCTCGGCGTCGACTGCCGCGGCGGTCACTGGCACGGCAATCATCCGGCGCCGCTGCCGAACAGCCTGCCGCACAAGCAGTGGATCGACCATTTCGTCGGCATCGCGCGGGATCTGAAGGCAGAGGGGATCGAGGTCGTCAACTGCTCGCCGGGGACGGCGGTCACCGCATTCCCGAGCGGCGCCATTGAGGACGCGCTGCCGCTGTGAGGGCCGTCTGCCTCATCCGACAGGAGCCGCACTATCGGCGCGAGGCGTTCGTGCGCGGCCTCGAGCGGGCCGGCTACGCGCTCGCGGCGGGCGGCATGCCGGAACGCGCCGACGATCTTCTCGTGATCTGGAACCGCTACGGTGCGAACGAGACGATGGCGGATGCATGGGAGGCGCGCGGAGGCACGGTGCTCGTCGCCGAGAACGGCTACATCGGCACCGACGCCGAGGGCCGGCAACGGTACGCGCTCGCCGCGCACGGCCACAACGGCAGCGGCTGGTGGCCGCGCGGCGGGCCGGAGCGCCTGGTTGCGCTGGCACTCGATCTCCGGCCGTGGGTGGCGCGGCCGGAAGGATACGCCCTGATCTGCGGCCAGCGCGGGATCGGCTCCCGGCTGATGGCGTCGCCGCAGAACTGGCACTTCGGCGCGGCGCGGCTCATGCCGCCGCCGGTGAAGATGCGCCTGCACCCCGGCGCCAAGCCGAACCCGAACGCGCCAACGCTCGCGTCCGACCTGGCCGGCGCGCGCTGCTGCGTGGTCTGGTCGTCGTCGTCGGGCGTCAAGGCGCTCATCAGCGGCATCCCGGTCTTCTACGATGCCCCGTACTGGATCTGCGCCGACGCGGCGGTTCCGCTGCGGCGGGTGTCGGAGTTCGAGGTGCCGTCGCCGGAGGCTCTGGACGAGCTGCGCGAGCGTGCGCTGGCGGATCTGGCCTGGGCGCAGTGGACCGTCGACGAGCTCGCGTCGGGCGAGCCGTTCGCGATCTTCCGGGACGCAGCGCGGCAAGGGGACATCGCATGGTGACCGCCTACCCGGTGCGCGGCAAGGCGAAATCGGTCGAGATCTGTCGCGCGTTCGTGCAGGGCTGCGGCGGCGCGATCGCGCACAATCCCGACCGGCTGCTGCCGGGGCCGGCGTTCTTTTACGGGGTTGACGCGTCGAACGTTCACCTGTGGAACGAGGCATTCAACTCCGACCAGGACGACCCGGAGCAGGACTTCTATTACTGTGACAATTCCTACTTCGACGCGACCCGGCAGTCGTACTTCCGGGTGACGCGCAACGCGACGCAGTGCTTCGGCAGTGGCAGCACGACCGGCGAGCGATTTGCGGCGCTCGGGATTCCGATCAAGCCGTGGCGCGAACGCGGCGAGCACATCGTGGTCTGCCCGCAATCGGCGCACTTCATGCACACGATCGCGTTCTACGACGGCGACTGGCTGGCCGACACGAAACGCGCGCTCGCGGCGGCTACGAAGCGACCGCTCCGCGTGCGTCACTGGTCGCCCGACAAGGCGGCGCTCGCGGCAACGCTCGAAGACGACCTCGTCGGCGCGCACCTGCTGGTCACCTGGTCGTCGGCCGCGGCAATCACGGCCATCCTCTCCGGCGTGCCGGTTATTACAACAGGCCAAAGTGCGGCCGTAACGATGGGCGCGCGCATGGTCGACGAGTACCGGGTCGAATACCCGCCGATGCCGGACGGCCGCGAGCGGTGGGCCGGGATCCTCGCCGACAATCAGTGGACGCTCGACGAGATGCGCAACGGAAAATGCTGGCGAGACCTCAATGGCGAATAACGCACGCGAGCGGAAATCGGAACGGATGCGCACCCGCGGCTGGTTCGTGTTGCCAGATCGTCCGGGTGACCGCACGTTGCGGCAGCAGCTCGAGGGGCTCGACCCGCTGCTCGCCGAGGTGCGCGGGAAGTCGGTGCTCGACGTCGGGTGCGCCGAGGGGCTGATCTCGCTCGAGGTCGCGGCCGCCGGCGCGACGCACGTCGACGGCGTCGAGATCGTGCCTGGCCACATCGCCATCGCGTCCGGGCTCGCCGGCGAGCGCGGCCTGCCGTGCGCGTTCACGCAGGCCGACGCCGACCAGTACACGCCGTCGCGCATGTACGACGTCGTCCTGCTGCTCGCCATCCTGCACAAGCTGCAGGAGCCGGAGAAGGTGTGCAAGCGGCTCGTCTCGTTCTGCGACGACCTGTGCGTCATCCGCATGAGCCCGGACGGCACTGACGTCATCGTCGACGCGCGGTCGCAGAAGGTACCGCAGTACATCGGCAACGTCATGGCGCACTCCGGGTTCCACGTGGAACGTACGACGATCGGCCCGCTCGGCGAGAAGGTCTGGTACTACCGTCGGCGGAAGGCCGGCTAGCGATGGGACTCGGCGACTGGATCATGGCGACGGCGCAGGTACGCGAGACGAACGAGCGCACCGGGAAGCCGGTCGTCGTGGTCGATCGCATGGGTCGCGTCCGCTGGTCCGAGGCGTTCGAGGGCAATCCGCGGATCGCCCGCAACGTCACGCCGCAGAACTCGTACCAGTTCGCGCGACTGCTCAACGCCGGCGGCGCGCGACCGTACATACGGGCCAAGACCGAGACGCACTGGTACTGGCGCACATGGGACATCAAGCCGGGCGAGCTCTACCTGTCCGACGCGGAGCGCGCCTTCGGTGCCACGCTCGGGCCGGGCGCGATTATCGTCGAGCCTAATACCAAGGTGCGGGACGGCAACAAGGCGTGGCCGTTCGTCCGTTGGGAGGCGCTGGTGCGTGCTCTGCCGGGGCTGAACTGGTGGCAGATCGGCCCGCCGGGGATTAGGATGCTATCCGGGACGCGCTTCCTGGAGACGACGGTGCGGCAGGCGTTCGGGGCTATCGGTTCGGCGCGCTTGTTCGTGGGCACGGACGGCGCGTTGCATCATGCGGCGGCGGCGCTCGGGACTCAGGCGGTCGTGCTGTGGTCGGAGTTCGTCTCGCCTGCGTTCGTCGGCTACGCGACGCAGCGGAACATCCGCAAGACCGCCGGCGTGTGCGGCTCGCGACTGCCGTGCAAGACCTGCCGTGCGTCGATGGACGCGATCACGGTCGACGAGGTCGCCGCAGCGATTCAGGAGGAGCTCGCGAAGTGAAACAGCATCAAGGCGTCTGGTTCCCTGATCACGAGCAGCATCTGCTCGGCTGGATGACGTCGAGCGGCGAACTGGTCGACGGCCGCGGCACCTATCAGATCAAGAAGCTGCGCGCGGCGCTGGCGCGCTGTCGCTCGTTCCGCACGGCGGTCGACGTCGGCGCGCACGTCGGCATGTGGACGATGCAGCTCGCCAAGCGGTTCGCGACCGTGCACTCGTTCGAGCCTGTCGCCGAGCATCGCGCCTGCTTCGCGGCCAACCTCTCGCACGATCACGACTCGCTGCTCGGCGCGATGGGGATCGGCGCCGACATCGGCTTCGTCGGCCGTGAAGGCGCATCGCGGGTGACGCTGCATCCGTGCGCGCTCGGCGATCACGCTGGCAACGTCCGCATGGAAACGGCGCCGACCAGTTCTGGCGACACGCGGATCGGCGGCGACGGCGATATCCCGCTGCGCACGCTCGACTCGTTCGATCTGCGCGATGTGGACTTCATCAAGCTGGACTGCGAGGGCTACGAACTGTTCGCGCTGAAGGGCGGCGAGCAGACGATCCGCCGCGACCTGCCGACGATCATCGTCGAGCAGAAGCCTGGGCACGCACAGCATTTCGGCATCGGCGAGACGGAAGCGGTCAAGTGGTTGCAGGCGCTCGGATACGAGTGCGCGCAGAAGATGAGCGGCGACTTCGTGATGGTGCCGGCATGACGATCGTTTGCTTTGGCGACATCTCCAAGGAGGATGCGCGCGGCATGCTTCAGTCTGCCCCGGTTCGCGCAAGGCGAATAGACGCGCAGTTCGGGTCGTACCTCGACCTGGAGGCGTTCATCGACGGGCGCTGGCGAAATGTGTGCCGCACGGACGCGTTCGACGAGGTCGCAACCGGCAACTGTTTCGATCTGGACACGACAGTCGAGCATATGCGCGCGGAGTATCTCGAATGCATCGTGTGGGGTGCGCGCATCCTGAAGCCGTCGGGATCGTTTGCGTGCATCGACGCACTGACGGATGGCTGACATCATGACTATCGTGGATCGAACCTTTGCCGGGCCGCGATCTTGCCCCTGCGCTGTGTGCGGCAAGGAGATCGGTGAGTACGAGACGCGCCAATTCGGCCCGACCGGCGCCGTCCACTATTGGAAGCCTGGCACGATTGCCGAGTTCTCCGACTGCTTCAACGAAAGCAATCGGCACCTGTACCCCGACCACTACACGGACGGCTGACAATGAGGGTCTTCATCGGCCACGAACAGCGCGAGGCGCGGTCATTCGACCTCGCGATGGCGAGTGCGCGCTGGCAGGGCTTCGACCCGTCGCCGTTGTACGAGGAGCGCCTGCGCACGACCGGCATGCTGACCAGGCCGACCGATCGCCGCGGCCAGATCTGGGACTTTCACAGCAACGCGCCGCAGTCGACAGCGTTCGCGATCGCGCGCTTCTTCACGCCGTTGCTGGCGCACTCCGGCTGGGTGCTGTTCGCCGACTGCGACGTGGTATTCCTGCGGCCGGCGCACGAGGTCGCGCGGCTGGCCGATCCGCGCTATGCCGTGATGGTCGTCAAGCACGCCGTCGGCGAGGTCGGCGGAACGAAGATGGACGGCCAGGTGCAGACGAACTACCCGCGCAAGCTATGGTCGTCCGTGATGCTCTGGAACGTCGACCATCGCGCGAATCAGCGCCTGAATCTCCAGATGCTCAACCAGTGGCCGGGTCGTGACCTGCACGCCTTCAACTGGCTGCACGGCGACGAGATCGGCGCGCTGCCGCCGGAGTGGAACTGGCTCGTCGGGATGCAGGACAAGCCGCCCGCGCCCGCTATTGCGCACTATACGTTAGGCACGCCTGAGCTTCTGACCGAATGCCCGCACGCCGACATCTGGGAGCGCGCGGCCGAGGAGTGCGGGGTATGACCGACACCGTCGCCGGCATCTTCAACCCGACCACGTACCGCTGGCAGCGGGATCTGCGCAATCGCGCCGGCGTCCGCGTCGTCGTGCCTGCGACGACCGAGCCGGTAACGCTGGCGCAGGCGGCCGAGCACCTGCGGATCGACGCCTACGGCAGCCCGGCGACATACCCGGAGGAGACGCTGATCGAGGCGCTGATCACCGCGGCGCGCGAGTACGTCGAGCACGCCTCCGGCCTGACGCTGGCGCCGCAGACGATCGAGATCACCGGCCGGTCGTTCTCCGGGCTGTGCCGGTACGAGGGCGACGACGCGATCGATCTGCGCACGGCGCCGGTGCGCGGGATCGAAAGCGTGACGTACGTCGACACCGCCGGCGCGACGCAGACGCTCTCCAGCGACTCGTACCTGCTCGACGACACGGCCGACCCGCCGACCCTGCATCTGGCCTACGGCGCCTCCGGTTGGCCGAGCGCGCGGCACCAGGCGGCGGCGGTGCGGATCCGCTTCACGGCGGGGTACGACGCGGAGGGCGGGTCGCCGACCGTGGCCGTCCTGCCGATGGCGCTGCGGGCGGCGATCCTGCTCATGGTCGGCCACCTGTACGAGAACCGCGAACAGACGGCGGCCGGGCAGGAGGTGCGCGAGATCCCGCTCGGGATCACCGCGCTGATCGAACGCTGGAAACTGCGGATCGCGCTCGCATGAGAGCCGGGGCGCTCAAGCAGCGGGTCGTGCTCGAGACTGCGGTCGATACGCAGGACGCGACGACCGGCGAGCCGATTCGGACGTGGGCGCTGCTCGCGTCCGTGTGGGCGTCCGTCGAGCCGCTGAAGATGCGGGAGGCGCTGATCGCCGACACCGTGCTGCCGGAGGCCGATACCCGTATCCGCATCCGCTGGGCGCCCGAGCTGGCCGACGTCGGCACCAAGACCCGCGCGCGCTGGACGGACATCGCCGGTCGCCGCGAGCGGCTCTACGACGTGGTCAGCGTGATCGAGCCGAAGGTCGGCCGGCGCGAGTTCGAGCTGCTCTGCAAGTCTGGCGCGAACGAGGGTTAGCCGTGGCCTCCGTCACTGTCAACATCGAGGGATTGGCCGAGCTGAAGCGCAACGTGCAAGAGCTCACGGCGAAGGTGCGCAAGAAAGTGCTCGGTGGAGCGGTCGCGGCCGGTAGTCGCGTGGTCTTGCGCGAGGCGAAGCAGAAGGCGCCAGTGAAAACGGGCGCGCTGCGGGAAGCGATCAAGCAGCGGCGCTCGCGCAAGTTCAGCAAGCAGGATTTTGAAGTGCGCCAGATCGGCGTCTTCAAGGTGAAGGGCGGCAAGTACGCGAACACGCGGGTGAATCGCAGGCTCCGCAGGGTTGGCAAGGAATACGAGAGCGATCCGCCGGAGTTCTACTGGCGGTTCCTGGAATTCGGGACGGTCAAGATGAAGCCGAGGCCGTTCCTGCGGCCAGCATTCGAGGCGCGCAAACGCGAAGCGGCCGACAAGATCGTGAGCGAACTGCGGAAGCGGCTCGACGCTGCGATCAAGGAGCTGCCGCGATGATCGAGGGCGTCGTCTTCACCGCGCTGCGCAGCCTCGTCTCGGACCGCTGCTACCCGAACACGTTCGAGCAGCCGCCGGACGGGCGCCTGCCGACGTGGCCGGCGATCCGCTACACGGTCATCAGCACCGACCCGACGCCGGACATCTGCGGCACGGACAACGTGTCGACCGACGACACGCGGCTGCAGCTCGACCTCGTCGCCAAGACACACGGCGCAGCCCTGACACTGCGCGACCAGGTCATCAACGCCATGATGGGACTCGACCCGCCGGCCACGAGACAGCCGGGCGGCTTCACCGACTACGACGAAGTCACGAAAACATACCGCATCACGATGGACTATCAGTTCAGCGCATCGAGCGTGGCAGGCTCACCGTAAGGCAACCTCGCAAGTCAACCTCGAAAGGATCACGTCATGTCCGCAGGCAAGCGCTACAAGTTCCAGGGTTCGACGTTCAAGGTGCAGACCGCTCTCGGGGCGGCCCAGGAGATCACCGCGATCACCAAGGCAGATCCGGCCGTCGTGTCGTCGACCTCGCACGGCAACGTCACCGGCGACGTGGTCAAGATGACGATCGACTCGGGCAGCATGTACGAGCTGAACGGCAACCTGTACGTGGTCGACAACGAAGCGGCCGGCACGTACGAACTCTCCGGCGTCGATTCGACCGACTACACGACCTTCGCGGCCGGCTCGCCGTTCGACTACGCGCAGAAGGTCACGTTCTCGAACTTCTGCGAGCTGACCGGGGTCAACCAGCAGGACGGCGGCGCGGACGAGATCGAGGTCACGACGATCTGCTCGACCGCGAAGGAATTCGAGCAGGGTCTCTCCGACTCCGGCACGCTGCAGCTCGACTTCAACTGGGCGGGCAACGAGACGGTGCAGGCGGCGCTGCGCACCGCGAAGGTGAGTGGCGACCAGACGGCCTTCAAGATCACGTTCCCCGGCGTCGGCGGATCGGTGATTATGATCGGCACCGTGCAGTCCACGTCGTTCCAGGGTGCCGTGAACGGCGTCTGGACGGCGTCGGCGACGGTCAAGCTGACCGGCGAGATCTACGTCCTGCCGGCGTAAGCGGGGGACGCCGTGAAGCGGGAGGAACTGATCGCAGCGATGCAGGCGACGGCGACGGAAGCGCCGCGCGCCGTGGAGGTGCCGAAGTGGGGCACCGTCTACGTGCGCGACGTGACCGTCGCCGAAGTGGAAGAGCAGACGCAGGACACGGCCGACAAGAAGGACAAGCAGCGGATCGCGCGCGGCGTCGCGCGCATCCTCTGCGACGAGCGCGGCAATCGCCTGTTCGACCCGGACGACCCGGACGACGTCGCGCTGATCGCGAAGCAACCCTGGCGGATGCTCTCGAAGATCATCGCGGCCTCCGAGGGCGGCGAGGGAAACTGACCGAGCGCCAGGTCTTCCTGCACGACCTGGCGCTGGAGCTCGGCATGACGGTACGGCAACTGACGCTGCGGATGAGCGAGCGCGAGCTGGGGCGCTGGCGCCGGTATGCCGGCACGCGCGGCCTGCCGACCGAGCGGCTGCAGGCGCAGATGGCCGTGCTGGCTTACATGGTCTCGTCGGCGTTCGGCGGCAATGCCGAAAGCCTGACCGACTTCATGGTCGGCCGGTCAGGGCCGCGGGAGCAGAAACGGACGACCGTGCAGGATGGCGCGGCGGCGTTCTCGGCCATGTCCGGGCGCGGCGTGCGCGTGCTCGGCCAGAAACGGAAGCGGAAGGGGTAGCGCATGGCCGGATCGCTCGGCAGTCTCGTCGTATCCCTCGGGCTCAATGCGGCCGAGTTCACCTCTGGCCTGACGAAGTCGGAGTACCAGGCGCGGAAGTTCGCCCAGCGGCTCGACACGGAGATCGCGAAGGGGATCGTCAAGGCGCAGGCCGCCATCGAGGCGTTCGGCGCTGCCGTACGCACGGCCTTCGACAAGGCGATCGTCGATGTCGGGAACTTCAAGCAGATTGCCGAGCAGATCGGCGACACGGCGGAAGCGGTCGCGTCGCTCGACAAGGCCGCGGCGACGTCCGGCGTTTCGCTGCAGGAGATCGGCTCACTGTCGGCCCGGCTGGCGGCGACCCTCGCCAAGACCGACGACGAGGGCGACCAGGCGGCGCAGGCGTTGAAGGCGATCGGCCTATCTGTGGCTGACTTCCGGGCGCTGGCCCCGGTCGCGCAGATCGAGGAACTGGCCCGGGCGATGGCGCAGTTCGGCGACAGTTCCGGCAAGACGGCGGTCGCGATCGCGCTGCTCGGCAAATCTGGCGCGCAGGCGCTGCCGTTCCTGAACGACCTCGCCGACCAGGGCGGACGCACCGTCCAGATCACGCAGCAGCAGATCGAGGCGATCGACCGCTACACGAAGACGATGGCGGCCTTCGGGCAGGAGCTGGCGACGGCGGCGCGGATCATCGCATCCGACTTCGTGCAGTGGCTCCAGCGCATGCAGAACGAGTTCCGCGAGGGGATCAATATCGCGGGCTCATTCCTCGGCGCGCTGCGGCTGTTCGGCACGATCGACATCAACCCGCTGACGAGCCTCGAGCAGAAGCTCGGCGACGTCAACGAGCGGCTGCGCGAGGCGAATGCGCTGGCCGCGCAGGGCGGCTTCCTCGGGATGCTGTCGAAGCTCGGCGGCGACTTCGCGCAGCGGGCGGTCGCGGATCTGGAGAAGCAGCGCAAGTTCCTGCTCTACCAGATCGGCCAGAAGGCTTTGGCCGGCCTGACCGACGCTGACCTCGACGCGCGCGACCTGAAGGCGCGGCAGCGGCCGTTCCTCAATTTCCAGGTCGCGGCGGGCGGCGGATCGCGCGGCGGTGCCGGCGCCGACCGGGTCAGCGAGGCGCAGCGCTACCTCGACAGCCTGACCAAGCAGGTCGAGCGCACGCAGGAACTGACTGCCGTCGAGCAGGCGCGGATCGACATCGCGAAGGGTCTGAAGGGGCTGACGCCTGACATCGAGCGGCAGATCGTCGCACTGGCCGAGCAGATCGACCTGGCGCGCGAGCTGAAGACGCAGGAGCAGGATCGCCTGCGGCAGGAGGAAGAGGCAGCGCGCATCCGCGAGCGGACGTCCCAGATGGTCACCAGGCAGGTCGAAGAGGCGCAGCGCGAGGCGCAGGCGATCCGCGACCACAACGAAGGGCTGCGAGAGCAGGTCGTCTTCCTGATCGGCGGCGAGGAAGCACTGCGCAACATGGAGCGCGCGCGGATCGCCAATGCGATCGCAACGAAGGAAGACACGCTCGCCATGCTGCAGAATACGGAAGGCAACACGGCGATGACCGAAGCGATCCGGCAGCAGATCGCCGCGCTGCGCGACCGTCTCGGGCTGATCGACCAGGTCGATGTAGCGGAGAAGATGCGCGTCGAGGTCGAGAAGCTCCAGAACCTGAAGGACTCGTTCTCCGACGCGCTGGTGCAGCCGCTCGTCGACTTCGTCAACCAGACCAAGAGCGCGAAGGACGCGTTCCGCTCGTTCCTCAACTCGATCCAGCAGATGCTGACCGAGAAGGCGGCGCGCGGGCTGGCCGACTATATCTTCGGCGGCAAGACGTCCGGCGGCTTCGACTTCTCGACGATCTTCAAGCTCTTCAGCGGCTTCTTCGGCGGCTCAACGTACCTGCCGGTGACCGATGCCGTGCCGCCCGTATTCGGCGGCTTCGCGCGCGGCACTTCGTTCGCCTACGGCGGGCGGGCGTGGGTCGGCGAGAACGGGCCGGAACTGGTAGACCTGCCGCGCGGGGCGCGCGTGATCCCGAACAAACAGTCGATGCAGATGACCGGCCGGCAGATGGTCTTCAACGTCAACGTGCTGCCGGGTGCGGATACCCGCTCGGCGCGGCAGGCCGGCGAGGCGCTGCGCGACGTCGTCATGCGGTCGATTCGGGAGCGATAGGTGAGCGCGAACTTCCTCGACATCCAGTTCCCGTCGCTGATCTCGTTCGGCGCGGAGGGCGGCGCCGAGTTCCTGACCGACATCGTCATCACGGCCAGCGGATTCGAGTCGCGCAATCAGAACTGGTCGCAGCAGCGGATGCGCTACGACGTGGCGCACGCGGCGCGGCGCGAAGAAGCATGGCGCAAGTTGCAGGCGTTCTTCCTGGTCGTTAAGGGACGCGCGCACTCGTTCCGATTCAAGGACTGGACAGACTACGTCTGCGCGAACGGCAGCGGCGTCTTTCAGGATGCGGACAGCGGCAGTCCGCTCGGCAAGCAGATGTACAAGGTCTACACCTTCGCCGGCCAGACCTACTACCGCAAGATCACCAAGCCGATCAGCGGGAAGATCACGACGGACGCGGTCGGCCTGGACTACACGACCGGGATCGCGGATAGCGGCACGTCGTGGTATGGCGAGTTCGACGTGCACGCGCGCTTCGACACCGACGCCATGCGCTCCGAGACGCTGAACCGGACGCCGGACGGGGAGTTGCTCGTCGGCTGGCAGTCGATCCCGATTGTCGAGGTGCGGGAATGACCAAGAGCATCAGCGTCGCGCTCAAGGCCGAGATGACCGGCGCGCTGTCCAAGCTCGCCACCTGCATGAAGATCACCAGGACGGACGGCACCGTCTACGGCTTCACCGCCTACGACAAGCCGCTGACGATCGACGGCGTCACCTACGAGCCGGCGGCGTCATTCACGCCGACCGACATCGAATCGGGATCGAACCTCGACGCGGACAATTTGAACGTCGACGGCGTGCTGTCGAGCGACAGCATCACCGAGGACGATCTGCGCGCCGGCCGCTGGGACTATGCCGCGTTCCGCATCTTCCAGGTCAACTGGGATGACCTGACGATGGGGGACAAGAAAGACCGGGCCGGCAATCTCGGCGCCGTCACCGTCCACCGGCAGCACTTCGTCGCCGAGCTGATGGGCCTGCTCGATGCCTACGGCGTCAACATCATCGAAATCACCCAGCCTGGCTGTCGGGCTTCGCTCGGCGACTCGCGCTGCGGCGTGGATCTGGCTGGCTCGCCGGACGCGGCGTCGTACACGGTATCGGGCACCGTCGACACCGCCGACACGGATTACTTCACGCTGCACGATGCCGACAGGACGGAACCGGACGGCTACTTCGACGAAGGCGTGATCACGTTCAGCGACGGCCAGAACAGCGGCCTATCGTTCGAGGTCAAAGCCTACGTCGTCGGGACGTGGATCACCAAGACGCCATTCCCCTACGACGCGACGGGCGCAACCTACACCATGACGCGCGGGTGCAATCGCCAGTTCAGCACCTGCCGCGACACGTTCAACAACGCTGCGAACTTCCGCGGAGAGCCGTGGCTGCGCGGGCCGGACGCTGCGATGCAGATCGGACGCAAGACGTGATCACGCCGGACGACATCGTGGCCGAGGCGCGGACGTGGATCGGCACGCCGTGGCGGCACCAGGCGCGGGTCAAGGGCGTCGGGGTGGACTGCATCGGATTCGTCGGCGGCGTCGGCGTGGCGCTCGGGCTGGCCGAGGCGCTCGAGTGGCGCGCGGATCGCTCGCTGCGCGGGTACGGCCGGACGCCGGTACCGGAGACGCTGCTCGACGCCTGCAATCGCTTCCTAGACCGGGTGCCGCTGCTCGAGCGGCGTCTCGGTGACGTCCTGGTGATGGGCTTCACTGCCGGCCCGCAGCACTTCGCCATCGTCTCGCGGCAGTCGCCGGACTGCATCATCCACGCCTACGCGCAGCGCCGGGCCGTGGTCGAGACGCCGTCCGACATTACCGGCGCGCAAGTCTTGCGTGCGTACCGTTTCCGCGGGGTCCGGTAGATGGCGTCGCTGATCATCGGGACGGCCGGGAGCATCGTCGGCGGCATGGTAGGAGGTCCTATCGGCGCGCAGCTCGGCTGGCTGGTCGGCTCGTTCGTCGGGAACCTGATCGACCCGCCGAAGATCGAGGGTCCGCGCCGGACGGATCTCAAGCTGCAGCGCGCCGAGTACGGGACGCCGATCCCGCGCGTCTGGGGCACCGGCCGGATCGCCGGCGTCATCATCGACCAGACGGACCTCGAAGAACACAAGGAAACGTCGGGCGGCAAGGGCGGGCCGGAAGTCACGACGTATACCTACAGCGCAAGCTTCGACATCGCGCTATGCGTCGGGCCGATTGCCGGCATCCTGCGCATCTGGGCTGACGGCCGGCTGATCTACAACATCGACAATGGCGACTCGCTGCCGTGCACGATCTACCTCGGCACCGAGACGCAAGAGCCGGACCCGACCTTCGAGGCGATTCACGGCGTCGGCAGCGTGCCGGCGTATCGCGGCATCGCGCATGTGGTCTTCTCGGACTACATGCTGACGGACTACGGCGACCGGATCCCGCTGCTGGAGTTCGAGGTCTTCACGAACGGCGGCGACATTCCATGGCGCGTCGCGTCGTTCGACTGGCAGGTGCTGAATTACAACACGCAACAGGTCGTTCAGTTGGAAGACGGCAACTTCCGCATCTACATGAGCGGCGGCACCGGCTACACGTCGACCTACGTCAAGGAATACGACCGCGCCGGCAATCAGGTCGGCAACACGATCTTCGCAGACGCGACAGCGCCGCAGACGAATTGGGGGCCGCAGAACCTCAACGTCCTGAACTGCCGCGTTGGCCCGACCGACTACATCTGGTACATCTGGAACGAAAATCTGCGCGCGTGGGAGCAGGGATTCGACGCGTCGTCGTACTACTCAACGCACCTGACGACCGGGCGCTCGATCTACAAAAACGGCTTCATCTACGCCATCAGCGGCACGACGACGATTGCCGGCAGTCCGGGCGGGGACACGGACACTGTCGTGCGGCTGGTGCGGTGGGCCTGTCCGGGCGGGATCCCCGGCGCACCGGATGGCGTGACCGGAAACGTCTATACCAATAACACGGCCTCCAATTACTACTTCGGCGACTCGGACGACGAGTACATCTACGTCGTATCTGGCGCAACGTCCGGCAACATCGACGGCCTCTACAAGTTCAATTCCGAACTGGAGTTGGTCTACTACTGGGACGCGGCGGCGATCGCTGGCTACAACATCGGCGACTACTACACCGGGACGTTCGTCGTCTATGGCGGCCTGATCGCCGCCTGCACGTCCGTTGCGTCGAACGTCTACAACATCGCGCTTACCCGCATCAACGAAGACCACACGTTGACCGATGAAGGCGTGCTGCTGTCGCAGACGCAGGGCAACATGTGGTACATCGGCAACGGCCTCGGTCTCGACCAGACCGGCATCTTCAGTCTGAACCCGCCGCCCGAAGCGGTGACGCTGGCGCAGGTCGTCGCCGACCTGTCCGACCTGACGTCCGTGCCGTCGTACGACGTGTCGGAACTGGAGGACGATACCGTCCGCTGGTTCCAGGTCGGCAACCAGATGACCGTACGTAACGCGATCGAGACGCTGCGGCGCGGCTATCAGTTCGACGCGGTCGAGTCGGACGATACGGTGAAGTTCCGGAAGCGCGGCGCAACCGACAGCGTGGTGACGCTCGACGACGATGACCTCGTCGCGCGCGAGTACGGGACTGAAGGCGGCGCGCCGCTGGTCACGACTCGGAAGAAAGAGCAGGGGATGCCGCGCAACCTGACGTTGCGCTACATCGACGTCGATCAGGACTACAACACCGGCGCGCAGAACTCGCCGCGGCTCACGACGTTGTCCGACACGGACGTGACGCTCGACCTGTCCATCGGATTCACGGCCGACGAGGCGAAGCAGATCGCGTGGAAGCTCCAGCTTTCCGACTGGATCGAGCGCGAATCGTTCTCGTGGCAGACCACGCGCAAGTATGCGTGGGTCGAACCCTGCGACGTCGTGACGGTACGCGGCCGGGTGATCCGGATCACGAAGCGCACCGAGGCGCCAAACGGCGTCATCAGTTGGGAAGGCGTGCTGCACCGCGCGTCCGTCTACACGCAGGAAGCGACAGGCGCTCCGGCCTCCGGCTTCGTGGAGCAGACCACGTCGGCCGATGTCGTCGCCACGCAGACGGTCCTGCTGGACATCCCGATCCTGTCGCAAGCGGACTCGCCATTCGGCTTCTATGCCGCGATGGGACCGGCGACGGCGGGGAACTGGCGCGGCGCGGCGCTGTACAAGTCGCTGGACGGGGGCGTCAACTACACGTCGGTCGCGTGGACGCGCACACCGGCGGTCATCGGCAACACCGTCTCCTCGGACAGCGGTTCGCCGGTCGGCTCCCCGACGATCTCCGGCGCGCTGGGATCGTACTCCGGCGACACGGTCGACGAGTCGTCGATCTGCGTGCGGCTCACTGATCCTGACGCGGAGCTGTCGTCGTGCACCGCAACGGCGCTCGCGAATGGCGCGAACTATTGCGCGATCTCGTTCGGCAACGCGGGCGGCTCGCCTGTGCAGCAGACGTGGGAGCTTTGCCAGTTCCGCGACGCGACGCTGATCGAGCCGCAGACGTACATCCTCTCTGGCTTCATGCGTGGCCGCAAGGGAACCTCGACATCCGGCCACGCTGCGGGCGACGTGTTCGTGCTGTTGTCGACGGTCGTCAACGTCGATGCGCCAGAGTCGGAACTCAACCTGACGCTGCTGTACAAGGGCGTGACGTTCGGTCGCTCGCTCGCGCAGACGCCGGCGCAGGAGTTCTGCAATACCGGACTCGGCGCCGAGGAGTACTTCGAGACGGAGGTCACGCACTTCCCGATCTACGGCGAGAACCCGCTGGAAGGCTCGCCGAGCGGGCAGGGCGCCGGTCTGGTGCCGCCGATCGAGGGCGTGTGCGACTCCGACTACTTCCTGAACCAGTGCGGCGCGTGGGCGATCCCGACGCCGGCGGCGCAGGTCAAGGTGATCCAGTGCGCCTGCTCCGACCAGACGAGCGCGCTCTCGGCGGGTAACGCGAAGGTGACGTTCCGCATGCCTTACGCGATGACGCTGACCGACGTCCGCGCGTCGCTGAAGACCGCCGCCAGCGGTAGCCCGACCATCACGACGCAGATCGACATCAACGAGAGCAACTCGTCGATCCTGAGCACGAAGTTGACCATCGACCACGGCGAGACGACGAGCACGACGGCCGCGACGCCGGTCGTGATCTCGGACACCGCGCTGGCCGACGACGCGGAGATCACGATCGACCTCGACACCGTCGGCGGCGGCGCCGTCGGCCTCGTCGTGACGCTGATCGGAACCTGACCGTGCACTTCATCATCGACCCGTACCGCTTCGGCGAGACAGACCCGCTGTCGGCATACGTGACGATCCTGCTGCATTGCAACGGGGCAGACGGCGGCTACGTGTTCACCGAAGAGTCGGGCCGGACGGTGACGCTGCTCGGCGCAGGTACGGGCGGCTCCTATGGTGCCTTCACCTCGACGACGCAGATCAAGCTCGGTAGCGCGAGCGGACGTTTCCAGAATAGCGACCTCGGCAGCCACGGCGGTCTGAACATCGCAAGCACCACCAACCCGGTCGGCTTCGGTCTTGCCGACTACTGCATCGAGTTCTGGGGGAAGCCGGATGCCGTGGCCGGCGAGAAATGCCCGATTGATCTTCGTTCATCCGCGACGCCTGGTGTGACGGGCGGCCCGCTTTTCTTCCCGAGCGCAGCCGGAACGATGCGGATCTACACCGGGAACAACACGCTGCGCCTGACCGCCGGCACGCTCACGACCAACTGGCAGCACTGGGCGCTCGATGCGTACACTGATCCCGGCTCGCCGACGCAGCGGGTAGCCACCCTATACCTGGACGGCACCTCGGTCGGATCGTTCGTCGACACGGTCAACTACTCGTCGTCCAACCAGTTCCACGCCGCGCGCAGCGTCAACAACACGCGTTTCTGGACCGGATACCTGGACGAGATCCGCATCACCAATGGCATGAGCCGCTACCAAGGCTCGAACTTCACGCCGCAGACCGCCGAGTTCCCATACCCATGATCCTCCAGACGATGCAGTGCCGATTCTGCGAGGCGGTCGGACGACTCCTCGACAACCCATACCAGTACAGCGGGCAGGTGCTCGCCAAGCTGTGCGTGAACGTGGCGACGATCATCTGGGCGCTCGTCGTGCTCGTGAAGCCGGGCGCGCTGCGCGTGTGGCCGGGCGCGCTCTTCTCTGGCGACCAAAGCGGAGAGGACGTGCTCGCCATCGTCCTGCTCCTGCTGTGCGCTGCCGCGCTGTGGCGCCTGTTGAAACGATCGCGACCGCTCACCGCAGGCGCGTGTGTCTATGGGGTGCTGCTGCTGCTGTGGCTCTACACGTTCGCGACGCTGCTAGTCGCGGTGCATACCGGCCTGACGGCCCCACGACCGGGTCAGTTGGCAGGCGTGACGGTCGTCACCGCGCTCGCCATGTTCGCGTTCATCTCCAACCCGAAACGGCGCCGCGATGGATCTCCCATCGCTTGAAAACAATGAGCCAGGCTGGATCGCCGCGATCCTCTTTCTCGCGTCCGTACTCTGGAAGGTCTGGTTGCGCATCAAGCGCGACAGCCGGGAGGACCGGGCCGAGACGCGGGAGCATGCCGCCGAAGGCGACGTCATCACCGTCCTGCGCGACGAGATCGCGCGGATCTCCGAACGGGTGCGCGCGCTCGAAGGCGACCTCGAGCATGAGCGCGCGAAGCGGTACATCGCAGAGCGGCAGTCGGCATCGTTGCAGACGCGGGTCGACGCACTCGAGCACCGGCTGCGCACACTAGGAGAAGAACCATGAGCGACGACCCGACCGGACGTGACCTGCGCGTGATGTGGCAGACGGTCGTCGTGATCGTGCTCGCCGTGTCGGCGGTCGTCGGCGGGATCATCAGCGCGGTCGTGTGGGCGGTGCGGCACGACGCGCGGCTGGAGCAGGTCGAACGCTGGCAGGCCGAGAAAGACCGCATGGCCGTGCGCGAGCTGTGGCGCCGGGAACGCGACGGGGGCAAGCGATGAGCGATGACTTGGAACCCGACGACAGCACGCCGACGCTGGAATTCGCGGCGCTGATCGTGATCGTGTGCATCCTGGGCGCGGTCGCGGTGATCGCAGCGTCAGCGCTGTGGAGGGCGTTCGCATGAGGCTCGCCTGGGGCGCCCGCGTCTCCCCGGAGTTCCGGCGGCGCGTGGTCGGCATCGCCGGACTGCTGCGGATCGACCCGTCGTGGCTGATGGCGTGCATCGCGTTCGAGACGGGCCGCGCGTTCGACCCGGCCATCCGCAACGCCGCCGGCAGCGGCGCGACCGGGCTGATCCAGTTCATGCCGAGCACTGCCCGCCGGCTCGGCACGACGACCGACGCGCTCGCGGCGCTGACGGCCGAGGAGCAGCTCGCGTTCGTGGAGCAGTACTTCCGGGAGTTCGCCGGCCGGCTGCACTCGCTGGCGGACACCTACATGGCGATCCTGTGGCCGCGCGCTGTGGGGCAGCCGGACGACTATTCCATCGCCACCAGCGCCGACGGGAACACCTACCTGCAGAACCGCGGGCTGGATGTTGACGCGGACGGCCGAATCACGAAGGCCGAGGCCGCGGCGAAGGTCGCGCGCCTGCTCGACGAAGGGCTGGAGCCGGGCAACGTGTATGACGACGGCGAGCAGCCTGCCGCCCCGATTGACGACCACAGCACGGAGTACCAGGAGCCGGCCGCGCCGGCGACGACGACGGAGGAACCGATGGGAGCCATCGCACTACCGCTACTGGCGCAACTGATTCCACAGGTGCTCGGGCTGTTCACGGCCCGCGCGCAGACCAAGATCGCAGAGAAGACCGGAGCCGACCCGCGGGTGGCGGCCGATTTCATGCAGGCGCTCATCGCGCAGGTCGGGCACACGGTCGGCGTTCCGGTGCTCGACAACGCGAGCGCGACGCAGGCGGTCGCGGCGTTGACGGCGGCCCCGCCAGAGACACGGGCGGCGAAGGTGCAGGCGCTGGAGTCGCAGGCGCTCGCCACGCTCGACGCGCTGCTGAAGGCGGGCGACAAAATGGCCGAGTGGGATGCCGCAATGTGGGCCGCGCAGCTCGCCGGCCGGCAGGTGGCGTCGACCATCGCCATCGAGGAACGCAAGGCGGGCTTGTGGGACATGACACCGGTGCTGGTCTACGGCGCGACGATCCTGCTCGGCATCGTGTCGATCGGCCTGCTCGCGGCGATCCTGGTGCAGGCGATGACCGGCGACCGGGCGATCAATTCTGCGCTGATCGGGCTGGCCGGGCCGATCTGGACGGGCGCGGTGGTGAGCGGCTTCGTGTCGATGGTCGCGTACCGCTTCGACGGGACGAAGGAAAGCACCGAGCAGTCGAAGGCGGTCGCGGACGTGATCCGGCAGCGGGGAGCGCAGCAATGAGCGACCGCTTCGACGCCTCGATCAAACGCGGGCACCAGGTAACCCTGTCGAACGTGATGGGACGCCTGCAGGCCGGAAACGTGTTCTCCCTGACGCCGCAGGAGTTCACGGACCTGTCGGACCTCGCCGGGGCGCTCAACTACTGGGCCGCGCAGGTGCCGGAGACGCCGCTCAACATGCACGGCGAGATCGCGGTCGGCGACTTCGTCCGCAGGACGTGGCAGGCGTCGGTCGGCGTGATCGACGTGTTCCCGTTCAGGATGCCGTCCCCGCCCTATGCGAACGGCACCGGGCAGTTCTACATGAGCGCGGCCGAGTTCCAGGGCGATCCGTGGCTGCGGCGGCTGACGGTATCGCCGGTCGCCGGCGACATGGACGCGGGGCTGTCCTCGGACGGCAAGCAGGCGACGCTGCACCTGGACGCGCGCGTCGACTTCTCCGCAGGCACGCTCCTGTTCGCCAACCTGCTGCTGCTCGAGGATGCCCCGCCGGGCACCGCCGGCAGCGGCTTCTCCATCGTCTGGCCCTAGGAGGTTCCATGCCCCGCAGACCGCAAGGCCCGCCGCGCCTGCAACACGGCATTCCCCTCACCCCGCCGCGGCCGTCAACGCCGCCGCCGGCCGCCTACACGCCGCCCGCCGGCTTCCCGGCCGACCCGCAGGAGATGCTGGCGTACCTCCGCGTCGGGCAGTTCACCGACGAGCAGGTGCGCTACCTGCGCTCGATCGCGCTGACGCAGTACGTCACGGCGATCAACACCGCCCGCGCGATGCCGGGCATGGAGGCGACGGTCGCGCTCGGCGACCAGATCATCGCCGCGTGGCTCGCTCGGCTCGCGGAACTCGGCCCGCCGCCGCCGGCCACCAACCCGTTCAACCCGTGATGGACGCGCTCGCCGGCCTCATCGCCGGGCTGGGCACGATCGGCTGGATCGTCGCGCTGGCGATCCTCGGCGCCGCGCTCGCGGTGGCGTGGATCGGGTTTATCGCGTGGCGGTTTCTGAAGGTGCTGCGGCATTGAGCACCGACCCCGACTTCGGCCGAGGCGACGGCGACCCGCTCGGCGGGCCGACGCTGCCGGTCGCGGATGAGCCGGCGCTGCCCGACCTCTACGCGGCGAAGATCGAGTTCAAGGTGGCGCGCGTCGGCTGGGCAGTCCAGACCGTGGTGATCAACTTCAACGACCCGACCGGCGAGGCCGAACAGCACCTGCTCGCGCTGTGGCGACTGTGGCACGCGGCCGCCGTCGAACGGGCGCAGCTCGCGGGCGGCGCCGGCGACATTCCGCTGCTCTGACCGATCCGGCCGAAAAGGCGACTTCCTCCCGCCCTGCCGCTACCTCAGCGGATAGGCCGACCTGGCGCGATTCCATGTAGAAGTGCTGGCAGTTGCACCGCTTCGAATATGCCTGATATTCAAAGCGTTGCGTTAATTTTCGCGCGTCTTGCCGGGTCAAAATCGTGTTATTGCGCCGGCCTTGATTCGCCGCGGCTTTTGGCCGCGATCCTGTAGAAGCTCTACATGCCGGGAAGCGGCGGATTCTACCCGCGCTTGAGCTTCAGCGGCTCGACAGTGGTGATCTTGCGGCCGCGCAGGTAGGTGCGCGTCGTCCGCGGGTCGGCGTGCCCGAGCAGGGCCTGCGCATTGCCGCCGTCGGCGTCGCGGTCGGTGCCGGCCTTAGCCCGTATGTCGTGCCAGCGCGCGTCGGCCACGCCGGCCGCCCGGCACGCGCGCCGCCACCAGCCCCCGACCGTATGCCGCCGCAGCGGCTGCCCGCCGCGGCCGGAAAGCACGTACAGGCTCGCCAGGCGGGCCTGTAGCGAACGCGCCGAGGTGAGGACGGCTCTGAGGTCATCCGTGAGCAGGAAACGCTGCCTGACGCCCGTTTTCGCGTTCTCGATGACGCCAGCCTCGACGAACTGGTCCCAGCGGACGGCGACCAGGTCGGAGATCCGCAGGGCGGTCAGGTAGGCTAGGTCGATCGCGACCTGCAGCACCGGCGACGCCTGCGCGCGGATCGCGGCCAGCTCGGTGTCGGTCAGGTAGCGGTCCCGGCGGGCGCGTGGCTTCGGGCAGCGCACGCCGATGCAGGGATTGAAGGTCAGGCGCTGCTCGACCAGGGCGTGCTGATACGCCGACGACAGCAGGGAGATCTCGCCGCGGGCGCTGGTGCGCGTGCACCGCGCGAGGTAGACGGCGATGTCGCCCTGCGTGACGTCCGCCGGCGCCATGTCGCCGAACACGGCGGACAGGTGCACCGCCCAGCCGCGGTAGAGCTCGAGCGACACCGGGCGAATCGGCCTACCGAAGGCGCCGGCGCCGCCGCCGGCCAGGTGCGCGAGATAGTCGGCGACCATGCGGTCGACGGTGCCCGCCTTCCCGCGGCGGTCGACCAGCTCGCGGTACCGCCGCAGGGCGAGCGCCTCGTCTGTGCCCAGCGGGATCCAGCGGCGGGGCCGCTCCTGCGTGTCGAAGTACCAGGCGCGGCCCTTGCGGCGAAGCTGCGGGGTCGGGGACTTCGGCATTGGTCAGGCGTTC
>WBZL01000242.1_pt2 | contig 37038 bp, 32 predicted proteins | sample 5204291 | NCBI WGS metagenome assembly WBZL01 (sample SAMN12344345, study PRJNA552823) | activated sludge metagenome | biome: Activated sludge suspended growth; feature: Nitrification reactor; material: Wastewater; isolation source: activated sludge from nitrification reactor of wastewater... | reverse complement strand
ACGGAATTCAGCAGGTGTTCATTGTCCCAGGGCTTGCTGATGAAATCCCTGGCGCCGGCTTTCATGCCTTCGACGGCCAGTTGCAGGGTGCTCCATCCGGTAATCAGGATCACGGGAATGCCCGGGTCGTATTCCAGGATGCGCCTCAGCAGCGCAAGGCCTTCCCTGCCGGAAGTATCCACGCTGAAATTCATGTCCAGCAAAACAAGGTCAGGGCGGTTTTCCCGGATATGATCCATAGCCGTCTGAGGTGTTTTTGCACCGGCGCTTTCCAGCCCGTTCTGCAAAAACAACAACCTCAGAGAAGCCAGTACTGCTTGTTCATCATCAATAATGAGGATCATACGCTGTTGCCGCCGAATACGGCGGGTTGATTCGGATATCCCGGATTTCAAGTGAAATTATACAAAAAACAACAGGTTTTATCCATGAGCCGGCTTTTAATCGGTAAATCATCCGTCTGCGGCTTATTCGTCCCTCAATGCGACAGCCGGGTGCATCCGGGCGGCCTGAAGGCTTGGGAAAAAAGAACAAAGAAAAACCAGGGAATAAATAACGAGCATGCCGGCCAGAATGGCGGCAATATAGACCTCTGTTGCGACCTTGAAGACGTGTAAAAGCGGAAACTGAACGGCAAAAAAGACACCCAGCAGCAGGCTCAGGGTTGCGAGCACGGTCATTTCCCCGATAAATTGGGAAGCAATCTCTTTTTGGGTGGATCCCATGGCGCGCCGCACGCCGATCTCCTCGCGCCGTTTGCCGATATTCTGCCAGAGCACCCCAAACAGGCCGAGCGCCACATTAAAGACCAGGAACAGCCCGATTATGCCGAAGGCGATCAGCGGGATCAGGCGCTGCCTGATATTGGTCCGGCGCATTTCCTCCATGTATTTGATCTCGATCGACCAACCCGGCGCCAGCCGCTGGAAATCCTTCAGCAATTTGGCCTCAAATGCCGCGCCTGCCGACGATTTCACCTTCAACAGCATCCGGGGCGCCGGTTGCCGGGTGGCCATTCTTAAAAAAACGCTGTTGTTGCGGCCTTCCAGGTCGCCGCCGAACCGAAAATCATCCACAACGCCGATGATCTTTCTTTGGGTATTATCGCCTTCAATGATCGATTTTCCAAGCGGCGAATCCGTGCCGAACATCGCCTTGCCGAACGACCGGGTGACAACCGCCGGCAGAACCGGAGCGCTTTCATCCTCCTCCTCAAACCACCGCCCTTCCTGCAGGTGCATGCCCATGGTCTGGAAATAGCGGTCATCTGCAGTGAACACATAGGCGCCTTCGCTCTTTTCTTCCGTTTTGAATCCGGTGAAATTGATGTAGTTGGCAAACGGCATGACCTCATTGGAAAAAGCAAACCGTTCAATTTCCACGTGCCCCTTCAACTGATCAACCATCGCCTGCTGAATGGTTTCCACGTCTTCTCCCGGCGTATCGTTCCAGTTCAGGAAAACCGCCCACCTGTCTTTGTATTCAAACCCCAGCGGCTGCAGATAAAACCTGAGGTAAAAGAACCCAAAAGTGAAAACCGCGAAAAGGACCATATAGGAAAACAGGATCTCAAACAGAATTCCCAGGTTTTTCCGCTTTTGGTTCCAGATCAGTTTGAACAAGTGCCGGATCATAGTTCGTGGTCTTTTAAGGCGTTAACAATCTTGAGCTTGGACATTTGGAAAGCGGGCAGCACCCCCGAAAGGATACCGAAGAAAAAGCAGAGGATCACGGCGACGAGGAAGATCCTGAAATTGATCGACAAGCTTGCGTAGGGGATCAACCCGCTCCCTTCAACCCATTCCAGGATGCCGGCTGCCAGGACCAGCGCAATGATGCCGCCGACCAGGGTCAGCAGGATATTTTCTACGATGAACTGCACGACCAGGGTTGAAGAGGTGGCGCCGAAAGCCTTGCGCACGCCGATCTCAGAAGAGCGCTCCATGATCCTGCTGGAATTCAGGTTGACCAGGTTCAAGGCGGGCAGCGACATGAACAGCACCATAGCTGTCACCAGAATAGCTGTTAATTTGGCTACCGGCGAGTTGTCTTCCCCGAAAACGGTCGATGCGATCATTTCATACGGGGTGGATACTTTCGACACCAGGAACTTGTATTCTTTGCGCCAGTCTTCCAGCGGGGGTATTTCAATCCGGCTGACCATGGATTGGAACTCCTCCCGGATCCTGGGCAGATCGGATTTGCTGCGCGCCAGGATGATCCCGAAGTAGGGCCCCAGGAAGATCTTTTCGTCCAGGTTGGATTTGGAAGTATTGTACGGCGCATAGATGTCGGAAAAGGTGATGAACCTGGCCTGGGAAACGTTCCTGACCACCCCCGAAACCCGGTAACGGGTATTATCGGTCTCGATCCACTGTCCTGCCGCCTTTTGTCCTTTGCCGAAATAGGCGTCCCGGGTAGCTTCGGAGATCACCGCGACATATTCGTTATTGTCGATCTGTTGCTTGTCGTACGGGCGCCCTTCCAGAAAATCGAAATCATTCGCCTTCCAGAAATTCTCACAGGTATACTTCAGGGTCAGCGACAGTTTTTTGTTGCCCACAAAAGTGTTGGTCAGCTCGCCATGCGAAATGAGGGCGACGACCTCGGGCGTTTTCAATTGTTTCACATAATGGTCGAGGTAATAAAAACTGGCCTGCTCCTGCCAGGACCCGTCCTTGCCGTTATCCATACGCACGCGAAGCACATTGAGGGTCCTGTCCCTGAAAGTCTCCGGATAATGGGCCCCCAGGGCATGATCGATCAATGCCGCCAGCACCAGCAGGATCGCAATGGTCAGGCTGATGCCGAACAAACTGACGAACGTGAAGAACGGATTGCGTTTCAACACCTTCCAGGCTATTTTGAGATAATTGCGCAGCATATTCAACTGATAAAGGATTAATAAATTCGCCGCTATCGCCTCCCGGATAACCGCTCAACCTCGCGGGTTCATGCCTCATAAGCCCCCCCTTACGACTCACAAGGCATGCGGGCTTACGACTTACGACTTACAACTTACGACTTACAACTTACGACTTACAACTTACGACTCCCAATCACATCACCTGGCTGCCGTCGAACAACCGGACGATGCGGTGGGCCTGGCGGGCCATGGTTTCGTCGTGGGTCACCATGACGATGGTCGTCCCGTTTTCCTGGTTGAGCTGGAGCAGGATTTCCATGATCTCCGCGCCCATGACGCTGTCGAGGTTTCCGGTCGGTTCGTCGGCAAGGATGATGGACGGCTGGCCTACGATGGCCCTGGCGATGGCGACCCGTTGGCACTGGCCGCCGGAAAGCTGGGTCGGAAAATGCTCCATCCGGTTGCGCAGGCCCACCCTGGAGAGGGCTTCTGCCGCCAGTTGCCGCCGCTCCTTCCCGGATACCCGCCTGTACAGCAACGGGATCTCCACATTGTCCATCACCTGGAGGTCGTTGATCAGGTGGTAGCTCTGGAAAACAAACCCGATATGCTTGTTCCGGAACCGGGCGAGCTGTTTGTCGGAATAGCCTTTGAGGTCCGAGGCGTTGATCGATACCGCGCCGTCGGTCGGCTCATCCAGCAGGCCCATGATGTTGAGGAGTGTACTTTTGCCGCACCCGGAGGGCCCCATGATGGCCAGGAATTCCCCGCCCGCGACCTCCAGGTTGATCCGGTTCAACGCCACCGTTTCAATGGATTTGGTCTGGTAGACCTTATTGACGTTCTGCAAAGCGATCATGCTGATTGCGTTTATTTTAATTTTTGTGCCTTTTCAAAATCATAAAGCGTGAACAGGCGGACGAGGTAATAACTCCGCCAGTAATCCCGCAGCGAAAGGACATAATCCCGTTTGGCGCGGTCTTTTTCCTGCAGCGCGATCACCAGTTCGGTGATGCCGAGGTTTCCGGCGATGAAGCGGTCCTGGGCGATCTGATAGCGATCCTGGGCCAGCTCATCTACTTCCCTGTTGAGGTCCACCTGGGTATAAAACCGGTGAAACCTGCCGACCTCGGTCAGCAATTGCTGCTCAAAATTGATCCGGTCCTGTTCTATTTCCGTCAGCGCCAGTTGTTGGTTGGCCCTGGCAGTTTCCAGTTGCGACCTGGAACGCCCCCAATCTACGATCGGAAAATTAAAGGTCAAAGAAAGGGTTTGCTGGTCGGGCGGATTCCGGTAAATATCGCCGATCCTGTCGCCTGTTTTGGCAAATCCCAGCGTTCCGGTCAGGCCGGCAGAGAACCCTGTGCTGCCCTTGGCCTGCGCAACTTCCTTTTCCGCCTCCAGGTCCCGGCGGGCAAAGGAAATGGCTTCCGGCCGGTTTTCCAGGGCTTCTTTCAGGGCGGTTTCTTCCCGGACGTCCACTTCCCGGATGTTTTCCGGAAGGACCAACCGCACGTCCGTCAAGTCCCGGAATCCGATATAGGATCCCAGGTCCAGTTCGGCGGTCTTCAGGTCCTGCTGTGCCTGGGCCAGCGCCTTGGCGGCCTTCAGTTTTTCAAGTTTCAGCTGCAGCAAGTCATTCCTGGACACCTTGCCGAGGTCGTATTTCTCGCTGGTGATGCGGAATATGGTGTCGGTATTGGCCACATTTGTTGCTGCGATGGCATAATCGATCTGAGCGATCTGCAGGTTGAAAAAATAATCCAGGGCCGTCACCCCGACCTCTTCCATATTGGCAACATAAGCCTGTTGGGATTCCCGGTACCGGAGCGGTTCGATCCGTTTATCCCATTTCAGGGGGTTGTACGCAAATATGGGCTGGCTGATGCCGAGTTGAAGCGGTATGCCGTTGTAGAGGGTATTGTCCTGGTTCAGGTCGTCAAAACGCTGCAGATAAGTACCGATGAAGAGGGCGCCGCCCGTAAACGCGATGGGTTGGCTGAGGCTGACCTGGCTGATGTAATTGTTCTGGGAGATGGATTGGAACCTGACCGTACCGTCGGGTTGAATGACTTCCTTGGAAGTCCGGCTGAAGGCCGGCGCCTGGCCGCTCCAGGTGATGCTGGGCCGGTAGTTGGATTTGAAGGCCCGCCATTCCCAATAACGGGTCACTTTTACGGTATTGGCCTTCCGGGCGGCTACCGATTGCTCCCGGGCCAGATCGATTGTGCGCTCCAGGCTCAGGGTGCGGGTTTGGGGCCAGACCGTTATCCGGACCAACAGCAGCAGCAGGATCAGGTAGCCTCGTTTCATGGCCGGTTTATCTTTAGCTGGGTGAGGTGTTCGTAACGGGTCATATCGCTGATGATGACCTCTTCGCCTTCCCGGATATTCTGCTCAATCTCGACGAAGTCAAAATTGCTCAACCCGACCTGCACCGTTCGGCGTACGGCCCGGTCGCCCTGGATGACAAACAAGGCTTGGGTCGGATTTCCGTTGAACGCAGGCCCGTTGGCCACCCGGACGGCCGCTTGTTTCGAGCCCGTGACAATATAGATCTCCACCCGCATATTGGGCCGGAGTTGCGGATGATCCGGCCGGTCCAGTTTGACTTCAAAAGTCAGGATATTGTTCTCAACGGTCGGCCGAACGGTAGAGACCGTCCCTTCCGTTCGTTCATCCCCGTTGAGTTGCACGATTACGGGCATGCCGGCATGGATCCGCTCGGCATAGGCGTTCGAACAGGTACCGACGATCTTGAACCTGCTGAGATCGGCAATCCTGGCCAGCACGTCGCCTTCATTGACCGCCGTGCCCAGGTTTTCATTCACCCAGGTGATCACCCCGCTGCGGGAGGCCACTACGTTTGCGCGCTGCAGTTTTTCTTCCATGGTTTTGAGAGAACTGCCCTGGATCTCGGATTGAAGTTGCAGTTCCCGGATGCTGGTTTCTGTTTGCTGGCGGTCGATACCCAGCCCGAATTCGAGCTTTCGCTTTTCGAGCCGCGCCATTTTGAGCTTGTTGACCTTGAGATCCACCTCTTCCTGGGTGCCGCCGCCGATCTGCAGCAGTCGTTTGGCGTCTTCCAGCTCCGTTTCCATCTGCAGGATTTCCAAGGCCTTGATGGAATCGGTGATCTGCAGGTCGAACGAGTTCTTTTGCAATTCCAGCCGGAGTTTAGTGATCCCGTTCTCTTTCAGCTCCTTCTCCTGCCGGAGTTTTTCGTAATCCAGCAGGGCAAAAGACCGGTCGAGCGCCAATATCGCGTTCCCCGGTTCAACCCTGGAACCGGCGCTCTTCAGGACCTCATCGATGTTTGCCTGGATCGGACTGGTGATCACCTGCTCAAATTCGGGAATGACTTCCCCGGTAGCGGTCACGGAGCTTTCTACCGGACCTGTCTCCGCCACAGCCGTCAGGATCTGGCGCGGGTCGAGGCGGCTTTCAAACGCCTTGCGAAGCCCCCATATCAGCACCAGCAGGAGGAGCAATCCGATGCCGGTAAAAGCTATCAGCCTGATCTTCCTTTTCCTTTTGGTAATGTCCGACAATTCTCTGTCCATACGCCGTTTTGATGTTGAACAGATAAGTACCAAAGGCGTGCCACAATTTAATAAATTGACTATTAATTATTTACAAATAACAAACATTGTTCTTTTTGCCCGGAATCGGATACTTTGTCCGGAATCGGAAAGTATTGGGTCCCGCAATATGCGCTTTGATCGCGCTTTGCGCCCGGGGTGCATTTATGGATTACGAAACAACGGGTTATCTTAGCCTGGCAAAAAAACGCTTATGCATTTAGACCAGAACAATACGAAAGAACTGACCGGTTATCTTCGTCATACCGGCCTGATCCTGCCCGGCGAAACGCTGACCGGCGCGGAAAAGGCAGGGGAGGGCAATATGAACTACACCTTGCGCATCCGGACCGCAGACCGGACCTTCATTCTGAAACAGGCTCGTCCGTATGTCGAAAAATATCCTTCCATTCCTGCGCCGGTGGAGCGCGCCGGTATGGAAGCGGCCTTTTTTAAGGTGGCCGGAGCCTGGGCCGGGGTCGGCGAATTGCTCCCTTCACTCCTTTTTTTCGACCCTGAGAATCATATCCAGGCCATCGAAGACCTGGGAGAAGGCGCCGATTTCACGGCGTATTATAAACGGGAAAATCCCTTTCCGGAAGCCGTACTGGGCACTTTGACCGGTTTTCTGAGGGCGTTGCATTCCAATAGCGCGGCAGCTTCACCCGGGGTCGACTTTTCCAACCGGGCCATGCGGGAGCTCAACCACCTGCATATTTTCGATTTCCCCTTCCAGCCCGATAACAAATTCCCGCTGGAGGATATCCAACCCGGATTGCAGGCCGCAGCGGCGCGCACCATTTTCAGTCAACCCGGCCTCCGCGAGCGTACCCTGGCCCTGGGGCAGCGCTACCTTGCCGATGGCGACACCCTGCTGCACGGTGATTTTTTTCCCGGCAGCTGGCTTTGGACCGATAACGGCGTATTTGTGATTGACCCTGAATTCTGTTTCCGCGGCGAATCGGCTTTCGACCTCGGGGTATTCCTGGCGCACCTCCGCTTTTGCGGGATAGAATGGCCTCGCGCCATAGCGGCGCTGGAAACCGGATACGGTGCGTTTGACCGCAAGGCCGTGCAGGCGTTTGCAGCCGTTGAAATCCTGCGCCGGCTGTACGGCGTAGCCCAGTTGCCGCTGGATATGACGCCGGAGGAAAAGGAGGCGTTGACGCACGAAGTGCTGCCGCATCTGGCCGCCTGAAAGCGCAATATTTGGTGATTCTATATTTTTGGAGGTATCTTTTTCAACTGCTGCAGAGACTAATAAAAGGGGATGGCTGAGTTGAGCGACCGGCAATTATTGGATGGTCTGGCGCGATCGGAGGGCCAGGTGATCGACCATTTCTACCGGCAATTCCTGCCGGGCCTGATCCGGTATGTCACCAGCCGGGGAGGAAAGGAAGCCGACGCCAGGGATATTTTTCAGGAAGTACTCCTGGCGCTGTTCAGAAAAGTGCGGAGCGACGCGAATTTCGAGATCAGGGCCGGTTTGCAAACCTACCTGTTTTCCGCCGGGAAATACCAATGGTTTACGCGGCAACGCAGGACGCAAAAAATTGAGCCGCTGGAGGAAAACCCCGGGGATTGGCACGTGCCGGAGGACATCCGGGACACGCTCCTGGAGGCCGAACGCTTTCAATTGTTCCACACTTGCCTGGAAAAATTGGGGGATACCTGCCGGAAAATTCTCGGGTTGTATTTTCAGCGGCAATCAACGGATGAAATTGCCGGAAAGCTTGATTTCTCTCCGGGGTATGTGAAAAAGAAAAAATTCGAATGCAAGCAGGCATTGAAAGAAGCCATGCAAAAGGATCCCAGGTTCCCGTTTTTATAAATATCACAGCATGCAGCAACAACAGGACGAAACGATCGAGAAATACATGACCGGCGCAATGAACAACGACGAGCGCCGGGCTTTCGAAGAGCAGATGGCCGGCGACCCGGAACTGGCCGAAGCAATCCGGGTCGAAAAATGGATGCAGGCTGCCGCTGCGGATCAGGAATGGATCGCCCTGCGCCGGCAACTGCAGCAAGCGGATCAAAGGAGGGCCGGCACAAAGCGGCCCTTTTTAAGACCGGTCTGGATCTGGACGTCGGCTGCGGCTGCGATCCTGCTGTTGGCGGTCTGGAGCATCCTTCACATTGGCCGGCTGGCTTCTCCGCCTGACTATACCGCCTATTTTGAACCCTATCCGCTTGTGCTGCAACAACGCGGCGAAACCAGTGACCGCCCCGGATTGCAGGAGGCCTACAGGTCGGGAGATTTTCAAAAAGCCGTTCTCCTGCTGGAACAATGGGCCGGTCAGGACCCCGGCGATATTACCCCCGTATTCTACCTCGGCATTGCCCAATTGGCCGACAATCACCCTGAAAAAGCGACCGGCTACCTCCAAAAAGCAGCCGCCTCCGAGACAGCATTCGCCGAACAGGCGGGGTGGTACCTCGCCCTGGCCTGGCTCGGAAGCGGCCGGCAGGAAGAAGCCGTCACTCAATTGCAGGCGATCATCCGGGCCAAATCCTACCACTGGGAAAAAGCCCTGGAATTGCTTGCTGTTATTGAGTCGTAAGTTGTAAGTCGTAAGTTGTAAGTTGTAAGTCGTAAGTCGTAAGTTGTAAGTCGTAAGTCGTAAGTTGTAAGTCGTAAGTTGTAAGTCGTAAGGCGACGGCGGGCAGCATGCCAGTCTTTCAGTTGGCAGTCTTTCAGTTGGCAGTCCCAGCATCAAGCAACCAGCATCCACCACGCCTCAGCGCAGCAGCATCCCCCGCCCGCCATAGCCCTGAGGCGACGGCGGGCAGCAACCAGTATCCAGTATCAAGCAACCAGTATCCACCACGCCTCAGCGCAGCAGTATCCAGTATCCAGCATCCACCACGCCTCGGCGTGGCAGCATCCCCCGCCCGCCATAGCCCTGAGGCGACGGCGGGCAGCAACCAGTATCCAGCACCCAGCATCCGCTATCCAGCATCCAGAAACCAGCTTCCTACTCCATCGGCACTTCCATCAGCAGCAAGCGCGCATCCGAATCCGCCGAAATGGTGATTTTATCCGTATCCCAGACGCCGAAGCCGTCGCGCGGGGCGAGATGCCGGTCTTCAATGCTGACCTCGCCGTCCAGCACAAAAGCGTAGACGCCGTTCTCTTTTCCGTGCAGGGCATATTCTCCCGTGTATCCTTTTTCCAGGTTGCCCATGTGAAACCAGGCGTTCTGGTGGATCCACACGCCGTCGTCCTCCGGGTTGGGAGAAAGGACCTGGAACAGCTGGTTTTTCAATCGGCTGTTCTGCAGGGTGATCTGGTCGTACCGGGGTTTGACGTTTGCTTTATCGGGAAATACCCAGATCTGGAGGAATTTCACCTCTTTGTCGGCATTCTTGTTGTATTCGCTGTGGAAGATGCCCGTTCCGGCGCTCATAACCTGTACGTCGCCTTCCCGGATCACAGTCGTATTGCCCATGCTGTCCTTGTGTTCGAGGTCGCCTTCCAGCGGTATGGAAATGATTTCCATATTGTCGTGCGGGTGGGTGCCAAACCCTTTGCCCGGCGCTACCCGGTCGTCGTTCAGCACGCGCAGCGCTCCGAAATGGACGCGTTCGGGGTTGTAATAATTGGCAAAGCTGAAGGTATGACGGCTAACCAGCCATCCGTGGTCGGCCAGTCCTCTCGTATCGGCTTTATGCAGTATGGATTTCATATCTGTTCCTTTTAATGATTGAAATTGATACTGCAAATTTCGGCCGAAACGCACCCTGGATAAATAGAAAAAACCGGGAAAGGATTGTAAAAATCAGGGATGCGAAGCCGTTTTGAAGGCCTGCGCGGACTGGCCGGTCATTTTTTTGAAGAAATTGCTGAAATAGGCCGGATCGGAAAACCCCAGTTCAAAGCCGATCTGTTTTGTGTTCAAATCGGAAAAAAAGAGCAACCGGCGGGCTTCGGTAGCGATCCTTTCCTGGATGAATTCCTTGGCGGTTTTGCCTGTAAGCGCCTTGACCGTATCGTTCAGGTGACCCGCGGTTACGGCCAGCCGTCGGGCGTAGAAACCGACCTGGTGCCGGCTTTGGAAGTTTTCTTCGACCAGTTGTTTGAAATTGCGCAAAATGCTGATGCCGGCTTGCACGGTTTGGGTGTTCTCCTCCCTGACGAGCGTACAGGCGTTGTTGCAGATGATCAGGAACAGCTTCAGACAGGCGCCGATCGCCTGGTAACTGAACCGGTCAGCGCTCCGCTGATATCCGGCCATTTTGGCGGCCAATGCCGTCAGCTCTTCCATTTGAACGGGCGTCACTTCCAGCGGGGGTGAAAACCCATAGGCATTGAACAGGTTGATATCCGTGATGAAACAGTCGTCAATGCCGTTTTGAAGCAAAAATCCCGGCGAGAAAGCGATGACGCTTCCCACGGGTTGCCGCTTTGCAACCAGTTGGTGCACCTGACCCGGCGTGATGAAATACACCTGCGATCCGGCCAATGCAAATTCGTTGAAATCGACAATATGCCTGCCCTCGCCGGATTCTACCAGGATGATGGTATAATACCCATGCCGGTGCGGCGCGTCCGGCCGGCCGTCAGCTTTCTCGAAGATGGCCTCCATCCTTTTCAGTTCAAAGGTCAGGTTGCCGTCTTCCGGATTAATGTCGGCGTAGGTCTTGATCATCCAGTCTGATTTCTTCGCAACAAATTTAACAGATTAGGCCGATTTGTTAACACGCTTAGCTTGCAAATAATTAGTAAAACAATTAATTTTGTCGTACCAAAACCCTCACAACCATCCATGCATGCCAGACAAAAAAGCTGAACAATCCGGTTTTATCCTGGAACGGACCGCCAAGCGCATGAAGCAGCATATCCAGCAGCAATTGGCGGCCGCAGCAGCCGATATCACCGTCGACCAGTGGATACTGATGCAGGAATTGGAAAAAACGCCGGGCGTCAGCCAGCTGGAACTGGCCCGGGCAACCTTCAAAGACGCGCCCACCGTCACCCGGATCATTGATCTGCTGTGTGCGAAAGGGTTGGCCACCAGAACCCCCGACCCCAATGACCGGCGCCGGTTTATCATCCAGCTGACATCGGCCGGACGCCAAAAAATCGAAGCGGTTCTGCCCATAGTCAAAGCCGCCCGCCTGAAAGCCTGGGCCGGCCTCGACGACCGGCAAATGGACCAACTCACCGAAATCCTGAACCGCGTTTTTGAAAACCTGAACCCCGGCGACAACGGATCAATGTAAATCGAATCAAATAAAGCCATGAAACAAGATACTTTTCCAATCAAAGGCACCGATCATATCGAATTTTATGTCGGCAATGCCAAACAAGCAGCACATTATTACCAAACCGCCTTCGGTTTCAAACTCACCGCTTACCAGGGGCCTGAAACCGGCGTCCGCGACCGGGCTTCCTACGTGCTGGAACAGGACAAGATCCGCTTTGTCCTGACCTCGGCGCTTGATCCGGATCATGCGATTGCACGCCACGTTGCCCTGCATGGCGACGGGGTCAAGGTGCTGGCCCTCTGGGTCGACGACGCCGAATACGCCTTTCATACCGCCCTGGCCCGGGGCGCCCGTCAGGCAAGACCCCTGGAAACCTTCCACGATGAGTTCGGCGAGGTCACCACGGCTTCCATCCATACCTACGGCGATACGCTCCATACCTTTGTGGAGCGGTCGAAATACAACGGCCCGTTTATGCCTGGGTTTGAAGCCCGCACAAGTACCATGAAAACGGAACCCATCGGACTGAAATACGTCGATCACTGTGTCGGTAACGTCGAATTGGGCAAAATGAACGAATGGGTGAATTTCTACCAGGATGTGATGGGCTTCAAACTGCTGGTCACGTTTGACGACAAGGACATCTCCACCGAATATACCGCCCTGATGAGCAAGGTCGTGTCCAACGGCAACGGCTTTATCAAATTTCCCATCAACGAACCGGCGGACGGCCGCAAGAAATCACAGATCGAAGAATACCTCGATTTTTATCACGGTGCGGGAGTCCAGCACATCGCCGTGGCCACCGACGATATCATCCATACCGTTGACGAGCTCCGCAACCGCGGCGTGGATTTCCTTTACGTGCCGGAAACCTACTACGAAACCGTAGTGGAACGGGTGGGTCATATCGACGAGGACCTGGAAGACCTCCAACGGCTCAACATCCTGATCGACCGAGACGAAGAAGGTTACCTGCTGCAGATCTTCACAAAACCCGTACAGGACCGCCCGACCGTTTTTTATGAGATCATCCAGCGGGTCGGCGCCACTTCGTTCGGCAAAGGCAACTTCAAGGCTTTGTTCGAGGCCATTGAGCGGGAACAGGAGCTTCGGGGCACGCTTTGAGTGAGGAATCGAGGAATCGAGGAATTGAGGAATTGAGGAATCGAGGAACTGAATTGGGTCGGTTCCTCGATTCTCGTTTATTTGATGATGTCGAATACGCGGGAATATTTGATCGCAAAATTGCGGCCGCTGATCCCGAATTCATCGCGGCCTTCGTTGTACACCACAAACAGGCCGGTGTTGGCCTGTTGCAGCCATCCGAACCGGATATTGGCCGACCAGACCTCGATGACGCTGTTGTATTGCACCAGGCTTTGGACGAAAATACGGGGAGTGAATGAGTAGGACAACCGGCCGCCGAAGAGGAAGGTGGAAAAATCGCCGCCGGGCAGGCTGATGTCGTTATGACTGAGCGTGAATGCCGAATTGAACCGGTCGCCGAAACGCACCCGCATTGTCCCGCTGTTGGCCAGGCGCCGGCCGCCGAAAAAACCGCCCAGTACCGAACGGGTATCAAAAGAGATCCGCTTGCTGGGGTTGGTGATGAACAGGATCTGGGCCTCCCGGTGGCGGTAGGCGCCCGCTGGGATGGTCACCCCCTTCGAGATCTCAAACGGTTCCAGAACGCCTTCCGTTGTAAAATTGATGCCGGTATGGATCTCCAGTCCGCTTTCGAATTCCCAGTGATTGTCGACATGCAGGAAGCCGGTTACCAGGAAGCCGTTGAAATCGGTGTACTGCCGGTAGGAAACGTGGGGCCTTAATTCCAGTAAACCGAATTTGCCGTTGGGTCGCAACCGGTACAGGACCAGGACCTCGGGTTTGCGGAAGGATTGCCGGAGCAGGAATCCGACCTCAGGGTTGAAACCCTCTCCGACTTCGGTATAGGCCAGGTTGACATTGAGCTGGTTCCAGTCGTAGGTCGCCTGGAATTTGAAAGCGTGTTCGTTGTCGTCGATGCCGGGAGTTTGACTATGGGCATAAAACCCGGAAAGGAGCGCTTTTTTGCCCAGCCCGACCTTGCCGTCGGCGGCATAGGTGCGGTTGTAATCGCCGGAATCTTCACCCAAACCTTCCCGGGTGATGAACGCCGCGCCAACAGCCGATCGCTTGGCGAATTCCTGGCTGACGCGGGCCACGGTAAAGTTATTGGGCTGGATCTCAGCTTCGGAAACATCATCCGTAAACATGCTCAGAAAGCCTACGTTGGTTCGTTTTACCTTGCCGGACAACCTGGCGCCGCCGATGATGGGTACCTGCTGCCCGTTGTCGCCGATCCCGATGCGGCGGCTGAAAAACAGGTCTACCTCACCGGGACTTCCGACGCTGAACAGGCCGGCGTTTTCCAGAAAGAAGGGCCGTTTTTCGGGGAAAAAGAGATTGAACCGGTCGAGATTGACCTGCTGGTCATCCACTTCCACTTGCGCAAAATCCGTGTTATAGGTCAGGTCCAGGGTCAGTGCAGGGGTGATGCTGTACTTCAGGTCGGCGCCCGCTTCGGGTTTGAATTCCGTTTTGACGGGCGACTTTTTATAATCCCTTACGGCTTGTCCGAGCACATAAGGGATCAGTTTGAGGTTGCCGGGGCTTACGAGGTCGAGCCCGGTAAGGCTGCCGGCCAGTGAAAGGCGATTGAGGTCGAACCCGAGGGGCATGGGCGCCCAGAAAACGATTTCGTTGGTCTTTCGGATATTGCGCTGGAAATTGACGCCCCAGGTCTGGTTTTTACCCGGCGCATAGCGCAAGGTGCGGAAGGGGATGGCGAACTCCGCGCTCCACCCGTAGTCGCCTACCTGCGTTCTGACCTCCCAGGAGGCGTCCCAATTGATGTTCACACCGCCGATCGTGCCGCCTTGCTGGCGGTTGGCGTTGTTGTTGCCGACGCCTTCGTTATTGATCTGCGCGTCGTATTCCACACCGATGGAGTTGGTGCCGAAGACAAATCCGTTCTGGTTGTCGCGGTAGGTGTCGAGGATGAACTGGAAGCTGTCTGTATCGTCCAGAATAGCATCTCTTCTGGCGTCGGACACCACCAGTTGTTGCGGTTTGGCGTCGTAACAAACGACGGCCAGGTAAAAGGTCTCTACCGAGTAGGCGATATAAATGGCTGTTTTTTCCGTAGCCGGCCGGCCTGCATTCGGCTGCAGCTGGATCAGCTGGCCGAAAGAAGGTACATTCTGCCAGGCTGCGTCGTTCAGGACTTCGCCGTCGACGGCAGGCAACTGTTCCAGAAAAACGGCCTGGACCGATGGGCGCTCGGTTTTGCCGAGATCATACATGGCGGGTTGGGAAACAGCTGAAAAAGGCAAGCTGGACGCCAGCAGGGCGCAGCTTAGTAAGGTGTTTCGGTGCATGGTTTCGTTTCGTTTTGACCTATCCTGTATGCTGTCTGTTCAAATACCGAAAGGTATCCGGAAACGAAAATAACCAAATATTTAATTATCTCAGGATCATTTTTCCGGTGGTCCAACGCCCGTCGCGGTCCGTGATCCGGTAGATATAGAGGCCGGCCGGCAGGTTTTTCCGCTCAAAGTAGTAGGTCTGATCCGTTATGGCTTCCGGTGCGCCGACCCTGCGCCCTGAGCTGTCATAAACCGACAGGGTTGCTCCCCGGATGCCCGGATCGAGGTGAAAATACGCGCCGTCCAGAACCGGGTTGGGGATTACCTGAACGGGCGCAAGCCGGTCCGCGGGAGTGGAAACAGCGTTCACCAATCCGGTCGTATCGGTTGTGAACATGGCTACCATGACCATCATTTCGTCGTTGGAGGTCGGGCCGAAATTGACCGATGCCGGGCCGTCGTTCATCCAGGTGGCTTCCTGGATCAGGCCGTGGTTTGAATCGATCGTAAGGGGCGCCAGCGGCGAAAAGTACCGCATGGGAATATGCTGGTAGTTGAAGAACGGCGACACGCAACCGGGTATTCCCAGGGGGCAGGAGGCATCGTAGATGAGCTCGCCTTTTTGTCCGCCGGGCAGGCGTTTGAATACTTTGTAGCCGGTACCGTATTTATGGGTATGCCCCATGATGCCCCAGACGAAGATCTCGCCGAAATTGATATTGATGGTTTGGCTGTGGGTGATCAGGTCGCCGTTGTTCGGGATCGGAATGTTGTAGTTCGGGATCAGTTGGGTATGCATTTCCTGGATGGCTGTTCCATGGGGTTGGGTATAGATGTTGACATAAGCCTCGGCCTGGTAGGGCAATACGGAAGAGTAATTGATATAGTGTGAATTGAGGTCGAGCACCAGATCTTTGTCCCAGGGAAAAGCGGTTCCCTTGGGCAGGTCCAGGTCGATGGATTCCTGTACGGCGGCTACGAGGCTGATATTGGAGTGGTCGGCGTTGAGGCGGTAGCCGGCCGGGATGCCGGTGCTGCCGCCGGGCATGAAGTCATAAATGATGAAGTGGTGGGAATACGACCCCATCATGATCTCCAGCCGGGTAACCTCGAGGTTTTCGGGCAGGTCCAGTTCGTGTTTCAGAAAATATTCAAGCTCGCCGCCGGGCGGCAGGTAGAACGGGCCCATTTTGAGCTGGAAGCCTTCATCGGGGGCAGGGGCTTCGGGGGCGCCGGCTGGAAATGCCCGGAGGCCGCCGTTGTTGTAATAGTTGGTCAGCAAGGCTTCACTGACCACCTCTCCGTTTGCAGGCGCCCCATAAAGGACCCATTGGCGGATCAGCTCCTTTTCGACGTCGGTCAGCGCCGGCTGGTTGTCGGCCGGCATCGGCTGCATTTCCTGCGCATGCAGTTGGATGGTGGTTTCCAGGCCGTTATTGATCTTGCGAAAAAGGAAACTGCGGTCGGGCCTGCCGGGGTAGATATACTTATACCCTTTTCCTGCCGCATAGGTATTGGCCGGCGTTTTCAGGTACAGGTTATTGTAGACACTCTGGGCCCTTGCCGCCTCGGTGGCGCCGGCTCCTTCGAGGTCGAGGCCTGCTTCGGGGCTTGCGTGATCATGGCAGCTTGCGCATTTTTGCTGGAAGATCTGATAAACGCGAAGTTGGGTAGCGGTTTGTGCCCGCAGGAGAGGCAACAGTGCGGCAGTGAGCGCAAGGCAGAGCAGTGCTTTTTTCATCTTTTCAGTTTTGAAGATCTCATGGAGGAGCATGAAACGGATTCCCTTTATTTAGACCTTCCCGGCGCAGGGAGCGTTTAACCGGCGGGCCTTTTATGGCTGTTTTGCCCCTAATTTCCCTTTTCGGGCCTCATAGTCCTGGATGAACTCAGCCACGATATCATCGATAATATCTTTCAGCATGGCTTTTTCGAGGCGGGCGATGGTGCGCAGTTTTTCCAGTTTTGAGGGATCAAAGGCGAAGGTGACGCGTCGGGTATTCGGGTCTTTTACGTCTACGCTGGCCGGTTCGAGCGTACTTCGGATGAGCATGTCCAGGCTGCTGCGCGGCCGTTTGGGCCTCGGCGTTTTTGGGGCCGGATCAGCCAGTTGGTTTTCAAGGGATTCTTCAAAAGCTTCGGCCAGGAAGGACTGAAGGCTGGCGGTAAAATCCTTTTGGGCGTTCTTTCTGGCATTATGCTGCGATTCGTCGGCTTCGGCTCCGGAAACGCTGACCCCGGGCGAAGCGGACTGTTCCTGTTCCACATCGCTGAACAGGTCCATGAGGTTATCCGTAAATCGCTTTTTAGCCATATATATTCAAAAATACAAAATTATTCCACAGGTTGACTGGTCCGGCTCAAAATTTCCTGGCAGACCGCCAGGTAATCCTCGGCGCCGGCGCTGGTCGGGTTATAGGAAAAAATATCCTGTTGCTGCGCCGGGGCTTCGGCCAGGGCCACATTGTCCCGGACGTAAGATTCGAAAACCAGCTCGCCGAAATACTTTTTGATGGTTTCGACGATATCCCTGTTCAGCACCTTCCGGCTGTCGTACATGGTAGGGATAACGCCGCCGATCTCCAGTTTCTTGTTAAGGCGCAGTTTGACCTTCTGAATGACCTGCTTGATCTTGGCCAGCCCCTGCATCGCCAGAAATTCGGTTTGCAGCGGGATCAGCACGAAATCACTGCAGGTCAGCGCGTTCAGGGTCAGCAGCCCCAGCGAAGGCGGGCAATCGATAATGATAAAATCATAGGCATCCTGCATGGGCTCGAACAGCTCCCGCAGGATGTATTCCCTGCCGGCCTCGTTGATCAATTCCATTTCGGCGCCGGACAGGTCAAGGTTGGACGGAATGACATCCAGGCCCGGCCTGACGGTAACGGGCGCCAGATCCGCTTCACCGCGCATGGCGTCGTACAGGCTCGTTGGCTGGCGGCCGATACCCAGCGAAAGAGACAGGTTGGCTTGCGGATCCAGATCGACCAACAGGACGCGTTTGCCCAAAACCACCATGCCGGCGCCGATATTGATCGCGCTGGTGGTCTTTCCGACACCGCCCTTGTGATTTAATAAAGAAAGAATAATTCCCATAAAATCCTTGTCGTTACAGGCACGAAAATCCGGCCTATTATTCCCGGGTTTCGCCGCACGTTCCGGGCTTAAAACCCGGCAAATATAAGGTAAAAATATCCTTTATAAAAAAAAGTTGGTTTTATGCAATAAGGCCTTGAAATTTGGAGTTTTAAGAAATGTAACAAAAACAACAACCTTTTGCCAATCAAAGCCATATCTATGCAGCAAAGCTTTACATCTGAACAACTTATCCAATACCTTTATCACGAAACCTCTGCCGCTGACACACTGGCGATCAGCGATGCATTGGACAGCAACTTCGAGTTGCGCGAAGAATATGAGGATCTCTTCCAGGCATACCTGGAGCTGCCGAAAGTTCAATTCGGCGCCAACCCGAAAATCCTCAAAAACATCCTTTGCTACAGTGAAATGACGGCCGTAGAACGTCACTGCTAGGATTCGGATAATCCAGGTATCAAGAAAAAGCCCTTCCGCGTTTGTGGAAGGGCTTTTTTGTTTAAAAAGAATTCCGGGAGATCCTGATCCGGTGAACCGGCGCTCCCGGAGGCGCTTCGTGGGATTATTTTAAATTGTTCAATTTCTTCTTGACATCCTCGACGGTCTTCTTCTGCAATTCGATCAGGTCCTGGGTCGCTTCCTGATCTTTTTCATTTTTGGCAATCTCTTCTTCCGCCTTGCGGATCGCATCGCGCGCCTTTTCGATCTCCTTATGGTAGCGGTCGTTGGCGTTTTGCAGTTTCCGCATTTCATTTTCCAGGCGGCTCAATTCCTTCTCCTGGTTGTCCAGATCGACCTTTACAGAAGCCTTGGCCACTTCCAGGGAATACCGGATCAGCATTTTTTCAGCGTCGGTGTACCGTTCGGGATAATTGCGGGAAGACAGGAATTCGCTGCCGAGATCTACCCAAAGCGCAATTTCAACCGCATTCTTGCTTTCCTTGAAGACCGTATACAGATCGACGGACTGACCCTTGCCCAATGCCGTAATCTCGGCATCGTCCGCCAGCCATTCACCGGTCTTACGGTTCCATTTCACCTTGGAATCGTAAAAATCGTTCATGTAATCCTGCCAGATCTTGTTGGCGAATTTTTCGTCCGTATTCGGCAATTCCAGCACAAGGGCGGTCTGCCTGCCGAGGCTCATGTCCCGGGCCTCTTCCCTGACTTGGGCATTCGAGGGGGAAAGGGTCAACAAACTTGCGGCAACTCCTGCCAGAGTAGTCAATATTATTTTCTTCATAGTAAACGCATTTTGAGCATAGTTACAAATTTTAGACGGGCCAGGTTGAGGTCAGGTCACATTTAGGACCGGTTATCTTTCTGCGGGACGATGATCTTCAGGGCCGTCGGCAACAGGCTGATCCGAACGGGCGTCTCGCCCAGAAACTCGCCGTCGGCTTCCACCAGCGTCGGCATTTCACCCGGGGCGGTCTCCACCCTGATCTCCCGGCAATGGTGGGTATGGATGCGCGGATGTTGCCCCAGAGAGCCGTTGTAAAACCGCCAGGTATTGATCACCACCGTCCATTTGGATACATTTTCGGCGTAGGTCAGGGCCAGCAATCCGTCGTCGGTGACGGCATGCGGAACCAGTTGCATGCCGCCGCCGGAATACCGGCCGATGCCGGCGTTGATGGTGTAGAAACGGTCTTCCACGGTCCGGTCGTCGAACGTCAACCGGGCCTTCCGGAGTTTGTACAGGAACAGGCACCGAAAGATCATGAAGAGGTAATAAAGGCGGTTGAGTACCGGGCTTCGCCTCGCGCCGACAAACCGGACCACAAACCCGTCGTAACCCAGCCCGGCGACATTGACGAAAAATCGCTGATCCTGCCGGCCGTCCCTGAAAAAGCTAACCAGGCCCACATCCTGGAACGTGGTATGCCCGGCTTCGACCATGGCGATCCATGGTTCCGTTTCAATGGGGATCCGGTGGGTGCGCCGCCAGTCATTGCCCGTCCCGAAAGGCAGCAGGCAATAGGTGACTTCGGCGGGCGGCACGTGTTTTTGGCGGAGGATGCCGTTGGCGGCTTCGTGGTTGATGCCGTCGCCGCCGACGGCGATGATGCGGCGGAAGCCCCGGGCAACGGCCTCTTCTGCGAGTTGGGCGGCGTGCCCCGGGCCGTTGGTCATGGCGAATTCCAGGTCGGGCCAGGTTTGCCGGAGCCGCCGCTCAAGGGCGGGCCACCGGCGGGCTGCTGCGCCGTTACCGGCTACCGGATTGACGATGAAGAACCAGTTGTTGTCCGCTTGGGCCATAGGTGTGTCGAACCGGGTTTTTAGCCGGCTTCCGTATGCTCGATCAGGATTTCCAGGATTTTTTTCGCTGCAAAGGCGATTTTGGTGCCGGGGCCGAAAATGCCGGCTACGCCATGTTGGTAGAGGAAGTCATAATCGGCGGGCGGAACAATGCCGCCCACAACGACGAGGATATCTTCCCTGCCCAGTTTTTCGAGTTCCCGGATGGTTTCCGGCGCCAGGGTTTTATGGGCGCCGGCCAGCGAGGAAATGCCCAGGATGTGGACGTCGTTCTCGGCAGCCTGCCGGGCCGCTTCCGACGGGGTTTGAAACAGCGGCCCGATATCGACGTCGAACCCGAGGTCGGCAAAACTGGTTGCGATCACTTTGGCGCCCCGGTCGTGGCCGTCCTGGCCCAGTTTGGCCACCATGATCCGCGGCCGCCTGCCGTCCAGTCCGGCGAAACGATCGGCCAGCGCGCGCGCCGCCAGAAAGTCGTCCTCCTGGCTGATCTCCCGGGCATACACGCCGCTGACTGTCCGCGATACCGGTTGGAACCGGCCGAATTCTTTTTCCATAGCCATGGATATTTCGCCCAAAGTCGCCCGGTGGCGGGCTGCTTCGATGGCCAGTTCGAGCAAATTGCCTGTTCCGGTTGCTGCGCATTCCGAGAGGGCGGCCAACGCTCCCGCAACGGCCTGTTCATCCCTGGAGGCCCTTATGTTTGCCAGCCGCCGGATCTGGGATTCCCGTACGGCGCTGTTGTCCACCTCCAGCAGTTCCAGGGGCGTTTCTTCGGGCGGCGGGAAAATATTGACCCCCACTATATGATCCTTTCCGGCGTCGATGCGGGCCTGTTTTCTGGCCGCGGCCTCTTCGATCCGCAATTTGGGCAATCCGTTTTCCAGTGCTTTGGCCATGCCGCCCAGGGCTTCCACTTCTTCGATAAGCGTCCAGGCTTTGCGCACCAGTTGCCCGGTCAGGTATTCCACGTAATACGACCCGGCCCAGGGGTCGATCGCCCGGGTAACATCCGTTTCCTGTTGGAGGTATAATTGGGTATCGCGCGCAATTTTGGCGGAAAAATCGGTCGGCAGGGCGATCGCTTCGTCCAGGGCATTGGTATGCAGCGACTGGGTGCCGCCCAAGGCTGCGGCCAGCCCCTCTACGCAGGTGCGTGCGATATTGTTGTACGGATCCTGGGCCGTCAGGCTCCACCCGGAAGTCTGGCAGTGGGTCCTGAGCGCCATCGATTTGGCCTTTTTGGGGTTGAATTGCTGCACGATCCGGGCCCAAAGCAGTCGCCCGGCCCGCATTTTGGCGATCTCCATGAAATGGTTCATGCCGATGGCCCAGAAAAAAGAAAGCCTCGGGGCGAAATCATCGATGTCGAGCCCGGCAGCTACCCCTGTGCGCAGGTATTCCAGCCCATCGGCCAGGGTGTAGGCCAGCTCGATATCGGCGGGCGCGCCCGCTTCGTGCATATGGTACCCGCTGATGCTGATGGAATTGAACCTCGGCATCCGGCGGGCGGTATAGCCAAAAATATCGGCGATGATGCGCATGGACGGCCCGGGGGGATAAATAAACGTATTGCGGACCATGAACTCTTTGAGGATATCGTTCTGGATGGTGCCGCTGAGGGCTTCCGGGGGCGCCCCTTGTTCTTCAGCCGCGACGATATAAAAGGCCATGATGGGGATTACAGCGCCGTTCATGGTCATGGACACCGACATTTTGTCCAGCGGAATGCCCTCAAAAAGGATCTTCATGTCCTCCACGCTGTCGATGGCAACGCCGGCCTTGCCCACGTCGCCCCGTACGCGTTCATGGTCGGAGTCGTAGCCCCGGTGGGTGGCCAGGTCGAAAGCGACGGACAGCCCCTTTTGGCCCTGAGCGAGGTTGCGGCGGTAGAAGGCATTGCTTTCTTCGGCGGTGGAAAAACCGGCATACTGACGGATCGTCCAGGGGCGGATGGTGTACATGGACCCGTACGGTCCGCCCAGGAAAGGCGGTAAACCCGGCGGAAAACCAGGATGATCGAACCCTTCGAGGTCGCCTGCCGAGAAGGGCGAATGAATGGGGATGCCTTCGGCGGTTGCGGCCTGTTCGCCGGCTTCCGGCGTTCCGGTGGTTGGCCGCCGGAACGGCTGATCGGTCAAATCTGGTCTCGGCATAGGGCTGTACAGTTATCACCCAAAGGTATAAAATTTGTATTGGACGGTCATTCGTTGCCCAAAAAGCCTTTAATGATCTGCCCGACGGTTGACGCCAGGCCGCTGTTGACGGCAATGACCTGGCGGCCGTGCAGGTATTGGTCGCCCAGGTTGAAATCATATACCTTCCCGCCGGCCTCTTCAACCAGGAAGGCGCCCGCCGCCACATCCCAGGGGCTGAGGCCGTACTCGAAAAATGCATCAAACCTGCCGGCGGCTACGTAAGCCAGGTCGGTAGCCGCCGACCCCAGCCGCCGGATGCCCCGGGTATGCTGCTGGAAATAGGCGAGAGCCTCAAGGTGGCGCGCGCCCCGGCCGTCATCCTGGTAGGGAAAGCCCGTTCCGATCAGGGCATCGCCCAGTTCGGCGGTATCGGTTACGGAGATCCTTCTTTCGTTGCACCAGGCGCCGCTGCCGGAATAGGCCCAGAAACATTCCCTTCGGTTGATCTCATAAACAATGCCCAGAACGGGCTTTTGGCGGACCAGAAGGGCTATGCTGACCGAAAAAACAGGCACCTGATGCAGGAAATTTGTGGTCCCGTCCAGCGGGTCGATGATCCATTGCAAGTCTCCGCCGCCTTGTTCTACCGTACCTTCTTCCGTGAGGAAAACAGCCGCGGGAAGCAGGGCGCCCAGTGCGTGGACAAGCAGTTTTTCGGCTTGCTGGTCTACGTAACTGACCAGGCTGTTCAGGCTTTTGGTTTCAATCTGTCCGTCTTCCACCTGGCCCAGTTCACCCCGGATGAAGGTCGCCGCTTGTTCGGCGATAGCCCGGGTGTCCTGACAGATGGCTGCAAGATCCAATTCCATTTTTTGCTGCCAAGTTGCAGAAAAAATCCGGGTATTCCAACCAACCCGCAGGGGTAAACGGGCGCTCTTTGATCAAAACATTGCGTACACCTGAGTGAACAAAGTATCGGATCCCTGAGAACGGGGTTCGATACTTGTTTTTTGATCAATGCTCAACCAATACCCGAGGGTGGGACAGCGCCGTATAGCCTACACCGTACAGCAAAACGGCTGTAGCCACTGCCACGAAGTAGTCCGCTTCCATCCTGTATGATCTGCTGACCAGCAGGAAAACCAGCGATACCGTATAAAAGATGACAAAACCGAAAAATAACCGGGTCGCTTTTTTCAGCCCCTCCAGTTTTATCCGGTTTTCGCCAGAACGGGAGCCGGCCGGAGAAAGCTCTTCCCGCCTGATGACGGCCAGGGAAAAAAACAGGTACAAGCCGATTTGGGCGGTCTGCAGGTACATGACGGCAAACTGCGCGGCGGGCGCCTGTTCGAAATTATAGACTGCCGCTGTCAGGAAAAAACGGATCTTTTCACCTGCCGGCTGAGCGTAAAAAGGCGCCATCAACAGTAAAAAGAGCAGCGCTGGTAAAAAATGGGCCGGCCGTTTCCATCCCTCCCCTGAAGGTTGCCCCAGGAGGGTCCGTACATACAGATAGTACAAAGGCCCGATCACAAAAAGCAACGGGTAGGTGGTAAACATGAGATGCGGCGCCTTGAATAAAAAACCCGATATGGTCAGGGTATATTCCAGTAAGTGGAGTGCAACGGCTGCAAGCAGCGCGGCAAAGATCCTGTTGGCCGCCCGGTTTTCCTTTTTCCGGCCGAGCACAAGCGCCAGCAACAGGCCGTGAACTGCGGACATGAAGATCAGAATCGCCCAGATGTTCAATTGCATAGTTTGAATTAGGATGAGTGTTTAGGCTTGGACTTAGCGTAAAAAAACCATGCCATTTTGTAAAATCCGCAGCCGGCAGGGGCCTGCCCTGCCCGGGAAACCCCGTCAGGAAGGCCCGGAATTGTCTGATTTCGAACACTTTCTGTTCAATTTTGAACAAATTTTGATCACCCTTAAATATTTAAATTGCTTATTACCAATCGTTTAAACCTAAGGGCATGAATTTTGAGGCTATTTTTGTACGGCAACCTGCTCAGCAGAGGGCAACTTAAACAACCAAAAGGTGTCTTTTCGAAGCAGGGTAAATGCTTAAAATCCGACTGTTTATGATCCGCAACCTGATCGTGACTGCCTTCCGCAGCCTCCGGAAAAACAAATTTTTTTCCCTGTTGAACATATTCGGCCTGGCGATGGGTATGGCCGTTTTCTTACTGATCGCACAGTACGTCCGTTTTGAGCGCAGTTATGAGGCGTTCATTCCGGACGCCGGGCGGATCTACAGGGTGACCCTGGCTTCCTATCTCAACAACGACCTGGTGTTTGAAAGCGCGGAAAACTATCCGGGCGCCGGCCCGGCCCTCAAACGGGAACTCGGGGAAGTGGAGGACTATGCCCGGCTGTACAACCTGGGATATAAGAACAACGTGATCATCACCAACAGGGAGGCCCAACCCGAGCCGATCGCTTTCAAGCACCGGCGATTTCTTTATGCGGACTCTTCCTTTCTGATGATGATGGGATACCCTATGCTCAAAGGCGACCCGGTCACAGCCCTGGCGGAGCCCCTGACGGCCGTTATTTCCGAAAAATACGCAAGGCTCTATTTCGGCGATCAGGATCCGATCGGCAAAACCCTTTTGATGGAGGATGATGATTTCAACAACGAGCTGGTCCGGGTTACCGGCGTATTCAAGGATCTTCCGCCCAATACCCATTTGAAATTTGACGTATTGTTTTCCTACAAAACCCTTTTCGGTCGTTTTGAACGCGCCCCGGCGCGGTACGACCAGAGCTGGCAACGCAAGGATATGTATACCTTCATCCGGGTCAAACCCGGTACGGATATCGCAGCGCTGGCAGCCAAATTCCCCGGAATTATCGACAAATACAGCCCCGGCCTGGGGGAGCACAACAGGAAAGACGTACTGGCCCTTCAGCCGCTGAAAAGCATACACCTCGACTCAGACTTGTCGGAAGAGCCGGAAACCAACGGCGACAGCCGGATCGTGTTCTTTCTCGGGCTGATCGGCTTGTTTGTCCTGATCATTGCCTGGATCAATTACGTCAACCTCTCCACCGCAAGAGCCGTTGAACGCTCCCGGGAGGTCGGCGTCCGCAAAGTGGTCGGCGCCTTGAAGGGGCATCTGATCAATCAGTTTTTGGTAGAATCGGCGCTCATCAACCTGATCGCGGTTTTGCTGGCGCTGGGGTTCACCTTGATCGCCTTGCCCTATTTCAACAATATTTCCGGGCTTTCACTGGATTATTCCTACCTGGTCCGGCCGTGGTTTCTGGCTCTGCTGCTCGGGCTCTGGGTCACCGGAACCCTGCTTTCCGGCATCTACCCGGCCCTGGTATTGTCGTCGTTCAGGCCCATCATGGTGTTGAAAGGCCGGTTCAAAAACAGCTCCGGCGGCGTACTTCTGCGCAAGGGGCTGGTGGTCCTCCAGTTCATGACCTCGGTAGGCCTCATCGCCGGGACCTTCGTCATTTACCGGCAGCTGAAATACATGATCAACCAGGATATCGGGATGGATATCGACCAGGTCCTGGTGGTAGAGCGCCCGGGTATTGCCCCGAGAGACCGGCAGGCATTCAATTCGGCAATCGACGTTTTTCGGGCGGAAACCCTGAAAGATCCCTCCATCGAGGGCGTTTCAGCGTCAGTGACCATTCCCGGGAAACAACGCGAATACAAATCAGGCGTCAAGCGGCTCGGCGCGCCGGACAACGAGGAAGTGACCGTCCGGCTCAACAGCATGGACTACGATTTTCAGGACGTTTACAAGATGAAAACGATTGCCGGGCGGGCGTTCGGTCCGGAATTTCCCAGCGACCCCGACACCTCCGTCATCCTGACGGAATCGGCCGCCAGGCTCATCGGTTTTGAAAAACCGGAAGACGCCATCGGGAAAACCCTGGCCGTTCCGCAGTTCCAATGGAATCCGATCGTGGTGGGGGTCGTCAATGATTATCACCAGGTTTCACTGAAAAAAGCCCTGGATCCGATGGCGTTCTACTGTACGCTGTACGGCGGCGAGTACTATTCCATCCGGTTGCATACCGCCGACCTGCCCGGAACGATCAGCCATATCCGGCAGTCCTGGGAAAAAGCTTTTCCGGGTAATCCGTTCGAACATTTTTTTCTGGACGAATATTTCAACCGGCAATACGAGAACGAGCGCAAATTCGGGAAACTGTTTACTACCTTCGCCGTACTGGCCATCCTGATCGGGTGCCTGGGGCTGCTGGGGTTGTCCGCCTATACCATCGCCCAGCGGACCAAAGAGATCGGGGTGCGCAAGGTGCTGGGCGCAACTACGGCAGGCATCACCGCTTTGCTGGCCCGCGACTTTCTCCGGCTGGTCCTCATCGCAATTGTGATCGCTACCCCGCTGGCGTGGTGGATCATGAACAACTGGCTGCAGGATTTCGCTTCCCGCATCAGCATCCCCTGGTGGATATTTGCAGTTTCCGGCGGGCTGGCGGTGGTCGTGGCCTTCCTGACGGTGAGCTTCCAGTCGGTGAAGGCGGCGCTGGCGAATCCTGCCGAGAGTTTGAAAAATGAATAGCAACCTTTTTCTGAAACCTTGTTATATTTGGAGAGTATTTTCCAAAAATAAAACAAGTCCATGCAGGGTCGTCGTCCTTCCGGCACAATTAAGCTTTCCTCTTTTGCCATCACGAGCAATCCTGAAGAAGCGGATAATGGTCAACATTATCCCGATGAGATCAACCAAATCCTTGTAAGGACTCAAAAATTGGTGGGTAAGAAAAAAACCCGCGTTATTCCTGATTTATTGAAGCTGATTGAAAAATACCCCCATATTCCGGCGTTTAAAAATTATCTGTCTTCTTACTATCGGCTCCTTGGCAAGCCGGAAAAGTCCTATGAAGTAAATCATTGGACCCTGAAAGAACACCCCGATTACCTCTTCGGGAAACTCAACCTGGCCGTTGAGTACATGGAAAAGCAACAACCTGAAAAGGTCCTGGAGATATTGGGCGAAAGCCTGGGTTTGCAGGAGCTTTATCCTGAGCGCAAGGTATTCTTTGTTCAAGAGTACATTTCCTTTTATACCGTGAGTTGTCGCTACCTCATTCAGTCTGACGAACTGGAAGCTGCTGAGAGTCGGATCAGCATGATGGAACAGGTTCTGAACGAACATCCGATCATTGAAGAACTTCGAAGCCTGATTGCTGGAAAACGCCTGAATAATTTCATCGATCGCTTGGATGAAATGCTGGAAGAGCGGGGAGAAGAAGAACTTGGCGAGAGCGGATATGATGAATCCGTTCAGACAGACACGCCACCTACCTTTCACCATCAGGAGATCTGGGCGCTGTATGAAAACGACTTGAATATAGATCATGCTGTTCTTCGAAAAATTCTCGCCTTACCGAGGGAAACCCTCATAGCGGATCTTGAGCGCGTATTAAATGACAGCATCCGGCGATACGACTTTTTCCGTTCCCTGATTGATGAGGCGGAGGAATGGGACGAGGCTAAAATGAGTTTTCCCATCCATTCCCTGTTTATGCTTTCCGAACTGAAGGCAACCGAAAAACTGCCTTTTATATTGGACTATTTCCGGCAAGGATGGGATTTTCTGGAATTTTGGTTTACCGATCACGCCTTGGAGACCTTTTGGCACTTCATCTACCGCCTTGGATCCAATCAATTGGGCCTGCTGCAAGAATTCATGCAGGAGCCTTATATCCATTATTATACCCGGACAAATATATCCAAAGCCGTTTCTCAGGTAGCCTTTCACCATCCGGAAAGAAAACCCGAAGTTTTAGATTGGTATTCCGAGTTGCTGGATTTTCTGCTGCTGAATCAGGATGACCCAAAGATTTTGTCTCCGGAATTCAACGGTTTCCTGGTCGCCGACCTGATTGATCTCCAGGCAATCGGTCTCCTTCCAGCCGTCAAAGCCTTGTATGGATTGGATTTGGTTGACCCTGAAATACCGGGTGATTATCCGGAAGTAGAAAGAGAAATGAAAGACAAGCATTCCTCTTTTGTCCCTAAGGTTGAGCTTTTCCCGGATATTTTTGAACACTACTCTTACATTGCCACAAAATGGTATGGAGAATTCACTGATGCGGAACGCCTTGAATTGGAAGCAAAAATCAAGGAAAATGAAAAAAAGATTGAGGCATTGAAAATGGAATTGGAGAAAAAACGGAAAGAATTCAAGCAGAAAGAGATTCAGAAAGCCCACCTGTATTCGAAAATATTCAGCCCGCAAAATGGATCCTTACAGCCTAAGGTTGGGAGAAATGAATCTTGCCCCTGCGGAAGCGGTAAAAAGTATAAGCATTGCTGCGGAAAGAGCTGATAATTACATATCAACAAAAAATAAGGCCTTCCACTGCCTCGCGATTGTCCGCTTGCGAACAAGATTGTTCGGAACCGAACACTGTTTCGGCCTGCATGTCTTTATAAAAACCTGATAAATAAATCCTTATACCCAGGCACAATTCTTGTAGTACGAAATCCTACGTAAATCACCCATTATGTTCACAAATCACCTTGCCGTTGCGATTCGCAACCTACGGCGCCAACCGGGTTATACGGTCCTGAATATTCTGGGCCTCACAATCGGTATTGCCGCCACGCTTTTTATTCTGATGTACATTGCCGATGAGACCCGGTTTGATGCCTATAACAGCAAAGCCGACCGGATCTACCGCGTTTCCGCGGACATCACCGAGCCCGACGATCATTTCCGGTGGGCCCAGACCCAGGCCCCGCTGGCCCCTCAGTTGAAGGAGGATTATCCGGAAGTGGAGGAATTCGTGCGGTTTGTGCCCAACGGCAAAACCCGCTTTCAGTACAGCGACCGGTATTATTTCGAAGACCGGACCTTCCTGGTGGATTCTACCGTTTTTTCCGTGTTCGACTTTGATTTTTTGCAGGGCAGTCCATCCGATGCGCTGAAGGCGCCGAATTCCGTCGTTTTGAGCAAATCGCTTGCGCAAAAGATCTTCGGCAACAACAACCCCATGGGCGAAGTCCTGAAAACGGTCAGCGGCCGGGATTACAAGGTAACCGGGGTATACAAGGACATGCCTTCCAGCGCCCACCTGATCGCCAACGCCATGATCTCGGCCAATACCTTCCCTTTCCTGACCAACCCCGATCCGGGGTCCTGGGGCGGTTTCGGCAATTACAATTTTGTGCTGTTGAAGGAAGGCACGGATGCCCGGGCTTTCGCTGCCAAGTTGCCGGAGGTGGTCGAGAAATACGTCGCCGTCATTTTCGACGAGCTCAACATTAAGGTCAGGTACGAACTGATCGCGTTGAAGGACATTCACCTCCATTCCAATTTTGAAAATGAACCGGAACCGACCGGCCAGGTGGGCTTTCTGTACATTTTCGGCGCGGTCGGGTTATTCCTGCTCCTGATCGCCTGCATCAACTACATGAACCTGGCAACAGCCCGCGCCACCAAACGCGCGCTGGAGGTCGGCATCCGCAAAGTGCTGGGCTCCGAACGCCGGCAGTTGATCGGCCAGTTCCTTTTCGAGTCGGTTTTGTTTACGCTGGTTGCCCTGGTATTGAGCTTCAGCCTGGTCTTCCTGGCTGTTCCGCTGTTCAACAACGCATTTGACCTGCACCTCGACCGGTCGCTGCTCTGGTCGCCGCAGATCCTGACGGGCGCCCTGGCCATCGTACTGCTGACGGGCATTGCCGGGGGCAGCTATCCGGCTTTTTTCCTGTCGGCCTTCCAACCGATCAAGGTGTTGAAAGGGACCCTCTCCAAAGGATCGGGCAACCCCAACCTGCGCAAAGCCCTGGTAGCTGTGCAGTTCGGCATCACGTTGTTCATGATCATCGGCACCGGCATCATTTACGATCAGATGCATTACCTGCGCACCAAAGACCTCGGTTTCAACAAGGATCATGTTCTGACCTTCCAGCTGCAGGGGCGCGAAGGCCGGGAGAAATATCCGGCTCTCCGGGAAAAACTCCTCCAGAATCCGAGATTCGCGCAAGTGGCTACCTCCACCACTTCGCCGGGCGTGCAGGATTACGGCAAAGCCGTCATGAACATTGAGAAGGCCGACGGCACAATGGACCAGTACGGGGTGGACAACTACGGCGTAGACTACGATTTTTTCCCGACCATGGGCATGACCCTGGTGGCGGGCCGCAATTTCAGCCGGGAATACGGTACGGACAGCCTCGACGCCGTAATGGTCAACGAGGCCATGGTCAGGCGAATGGGGTGGGATGATCCGATCGGCCGGAAATTCCAGTTCGGTACCGAAGATACCATCCCGTTTGTCAAGGTAGTGGGTGTGGTGAAGGATTTTCACCAGCGGTCGTTGTACGATCCCATTGAGCCCATTCTGTTCTACCCGAGGAGCAACAACGGCGTTGTGCATGCCCGCATATCAGCGAATAACCCGTCGGAGGTTACACAGGCCATAACCGCCGCGGAACAAGTCTGGCGGGAGGTATTTCCCAACGTGCCTTTTGAGTATGACTTCATCGACGCGTCGTTCATGGAGCTGTACCACGCCGATCAGATCCGGGCCCGGATCTTTACCCTGTTCAGCGTGTTGATGATCTTTATCGCCTGCCTGGGCTTGCTGGGGCTGGCATCCTTCACCGCTGAGCAAAGGACCAAGGAGATCGGCATCCGGAAAGTGCTGGGCGCCGGTACAGGGGATCTCATATACCTGCTGACGCGAAGCTTTGTATTTTTAGTGCTGTTGGCCGCATTGCCGGCTTTCGGGGCTGCCTGGTATTTCATGACAAAATGGCTGAATACCTTCGCTTACCACACCAATATGAATTACTGGCTGTACGGACTGGCCTTTGTGATGGTGGTGCTGATCACGCTGTTTACAACGGGCTATCATGCGATAAAAGCGGCTTTTTTGAACCCGGTTAAGTCTTTACGGACCGAATAACCGTCTGTAGGGAGAGGGTGAGAGAGAGGGAGAGAGAGGGTGAGAGAGGTGAGAGGGTGAGAGAGGTGAGAGGGTGAGAGAGGTGAGAGAGGTGAGAGAGGTGAGAGGGAAAATCTGATCAAAGGACATAAACAGGAAGACCATGCTGAAGAACTACATCAAGATCGCGATGCGCAATTTCATGCGCCACAAGCTCTATTCGTTCATCAACGTTTTTGGGTTGGCTGCCGGATTGGCCTTCATCATTCTGATCTATCTGTTTATCCGGCATGAGTTTTCCTACGACCGGTTTCATGAGAACGCCGCCAATATCTACCGGCTGAACGAACGCGAGTTGCGCAAAGCCGGGGGGCAGGAGGAAAAAGACCTGCTCGGATATTACAAAACGACCGGGGACGTCTTCAAATCCGCGTACCTGCCGTTGCCGCTGGGGCCGGCGCTGAAGGAAGCCTTCCCGGAGGTGCAGCAATATTGCCGGCGCGACTATTCCGACCTGGTATTCATGCAGGACAACAAGGTGTTCAAGGAAAAGGTCATGCTGACCGATGCGGGCTTTTTCCAGGTTTTCTCCTTCCCGGTGCTCGACGGCGACCCGGAAACCGTATTGAACGAAAAGAACAAGATCGTCCTGACGCCGGAGATTGCCCGCAAATATTTCGGCCGGACCAACTCGGTCGGCAAGTCCCTGACGGTGGTGTTCGGCAACGAAGAAAAATTGTTTACCGTTTCGGGTATCGCAGCAGCGCCGCCCAGCAATTCGAGCCTTCAGTTCTCGGCCGTTATACCCATTGAGAACAAGACCAATTACGACCAGAATATGGAGCGGTGGGGCTCGTTCAATACCACCTTGTTCCTGGAACTGGCCGACGGCACTTCTCCGGCAGCTTTCGAAAGCAAGCTCAAGGATTTTTCCAGGGACCGGTTTCAGGGTACCGTCGACTGGATCACCAGCCGGACCGGTCTCACTGCAGCCGACGACCCGTTCAGCATTACCCTCACACCCCTCACCGGCATCCACCTCGATGCTTCCGTCGACTGGCCCGATACCGGTAATACCCGGAACATTTTGATCCTGAGCGGTATTGCCCTGCTCATTCTGGTGATCGCTTGCCTGAACTACATTGCGCTGGCGCTCACCAGCGCGTCGGGCCGCGTGCAGGAAGTGGGTGTCCGGAAGGTGCTGGGTTCAAGCCGCACGCAGGTTGCCCGCCAATTCTGGGCGGAAGCTCAGTTCCTGGTCCTGGTATCGATCCTGGTCGGGATCCTGCTGACGCGCCTGTTCCTGCCGGTCTTCAACGGTTTTGTCAAGCGCGAACTGGTGCTGAACTTGTTGCAGCAGCCCGGCATTCTCATCGCGCTGGCCGTGATCGCGCTGCTCACCGGCCTGGTGGCCGGCGGATATCCGGCAGCCGTATTTTCCCGCTCGAAACCGGTAACGGCGCTCAAGGGGCATTCCACCTGGCGATTACGGCCCAACTTTATGCGGGGTACGGTGCTTACCCAGTTCACCCTGTCGGGGTTTCTCATCATCTCCAGCCTGATCATGTACCGGCAGATGCAATTCATCAACCAGCAGGATCTGGGGTACAACAAGGAGCAGGTCCTGGTCCTGGAAACCAATACAGGTTGGACGGACGAGGGCGAGCGCCTGAAGGATCAGCTCCGCAACGAACTTGCGGCGAACAATGAGGTCCTCAGCGTCAGCGGCACCACCAGCAGCTTCAACCGTGGCTGGGACATCAACGGGTACGAAACGCCGGACGGAGAGAACAAGATGACGTTTGTGTACCGGATCGATTACGACTACCTGAAAACGCTGGGGATCGAACTGGCCGATGGCCGGAATTTCTCACCAGACAACCCGTCGGATATCACCGAAGGCATCCTCGTGAACGAAGCCCTGGTGAAAGACATGAACCTCGAATCGCCCATCGGCGCCAAGGTGCCCTGGCGCAAGGACCACAACCAGACCATTATCGGCGTGATGAAGGACTATTATTTCATGTCGCTCGACTCGAAGATGATGCCCGTAGTCCTGCACATCAATCCCGAAGAAGGAAAGATCGTCCATATCCTGGTGAAACTGGCGCCCGGGCAACTGCCCGAGGGCATGCAGGCCGTAGAAAAAGCCTGGAAAAAGGTGGCGCCCGAAAAGCCTTTCGAATACACCTTTCTGGACGAGGATGTGGCCGGCCAGTACGAAAGTTATACCCGCTGGATGAACATCGTCGGCATCTCCACGATCTTCGCCATTTTCATCGCCTGCCTGGGCCTGTTCGGACTCGCCGGCATCATGGCTGTGAACAAGACCAAGGAAATCGGCATCCGCAAGGTGCTCGGCGCGACGGTGGCCAATGTTGTAGGCCTGTTATCCAAGGAATTTGTGCTGATCGTCAGTATTGCGATGGTGATCGCCACGCCGGCGGCCTGGTACGCCATGGACAAGTGGCTCGGTAATTTCGCCAACCACATCGACCTCGGCGGCTGGGGGTTTGCCCGCATTGCGCTGACGGCCGTAGCGGCTGCCGCCCTGATCGCCGGGCTGACCGTCGGCGCGCAAAGCGTGAAGGCGGCGCTGGGAAATCCGGTGGACAGCCTGCGGGATGAATGACTTTTCACGGCTGTTCGGGAATATTTCTTGACCCGTGCAACCTTCACAAGTCAAAAACATAGAACATTTCCGCCCCGATCTGGATTGACCGCTCATCGTAACCCGCCGTTTCCTCCGGTGTGCCGTCGAAGGCCTTCGGATCTTCGTAATGAAGCGGTATCCTTATTTCCGCCCCCGGAATGTAAGGGCAATGCTCGTCGGCATCCGAGCAGGTCATGACGGCCGCAAACGGGCCTTTTCGGTTGACGGGATCGTCAAAAAGTTTGGAAAAAGCCTGGATCGGGGCGCCGTCGCCGGAATGGAAAACGCTGTAAACCGGATTAGGCCCGCCCGGGTCAACCACTTTGAAGCCGCTCCTGAGGATAGCCGCAACCGCCCTTTCGTTGAAGGCCGTGACCTCTACCCCGCCGGAGCTGCAGGTAGCCGGGATCCCGAAAAAATCCGCCGCCGTTTGAGCCCATATCTGGGCAAACTGACTCCTGCGCGAGTTGTGGGTGCAGATGAAATTCAGCTTTATTCCTTGCCCCTGATCGACCTTGTTTTTCAGGTAGCCGATCAGGGGTTGAAGAGCCTTTTTTCGTTCATCCGCGACAGGACGCGCCCGCATTTTCTCAATGGTGACAAGCAGTTCCGGCAGCATGGGAAATGGCTTTTGCTCGTTTAACAACAACCTGGGTCGCAGCATGCTTTCTCAACCTGGGCGGCGTCTTCAGCTTTTTCCCGCTTACCGCCCGGTTTTTCCGCATATACCGTGATGCTGAATATGCCGGTTCCACCCTTGTTGAAGTGTTCAATCCCTTCCGGGGAGAGGTATTTGCCCAGGATATCTTCCGGGATGACAATCGGCTTCTCCTTTTGCAGGGTGATCTGCCGGAAACCGGCATCCCGGATGAATTGGAGGTAATCCGCTTGTTGAATGGCGCCCGCCACGCACCCGGCGTACATTTCGGCGTCTGCGCGCAAGGCATCCGGAAGATCTCCAACCAGGACAATGTCCGAAATGCTGAAATGGCCGCCCGGTTTCAGCACCCTGAAAATTTCGCCGATCACTTTTTTCTTGTCGGGCACCAGGTTGAGCACGCAGTTGCTGACAATGACATCGGCCACATTATCGCTGACCGGCATTTCATCGATATCGCCTTCGCGGAATTCGACGTTGTTGTAGCCCAGTTTTTCGGCATTCATCCGCGCTTTCCGGATCATGGCAGGCGTGAAATCAATGCCGATCACTTTTCCTGCAGCGCCCGTTTCATGTCGGGCCACAAAACAATCATTCCCGGCCCCGGAGCCCAGGTCAATTACCGTATCGCCGGGCTGTATTTGGGCAAACCGGGTGGGCAGGCCGCAACCCAGACCCAGGTCGGCATCCTCCACATAACCCTCCGTCCCGGAGTAGTCGTCCATCATGATGTTGTATACCTTGTTGGACGGCGTAGTAGCCCCGCAGCAGGAAGCGGCATTCTCGGCTTTACCCTGTTCGGCTATCCGGGCGTAACGCTCCTTCACTGCATTCTTCAGTTCTTGTTCCGTATTCATGGCTTTGTATTATTGCAATATTACGATGAAAAATGAAAAATTTTTTTAGCAACAACCGCCGGGGTCGCAAGATTTATACTGGTCAAAAAGCGCATTGAACTGGTCTTTGACCTCTGCCCAGCGGACCGGATTGATGCAATAGTTCAAACGGGTCCCTTCAACCGTTCCCTGGATGATGCCGATGTCCTTGAGCTCCCTCAGGTGCTGGCTGATGGTGGCCTGGGCCAGGCCCAGTTCCTGCACCAGATCGCTGTTGATGCAGGCATCGGCCTTCAGCAGGTATTGGACGATGGCCACCCGGGCGGGGTGGGCAAACGCCTTGGCCGCCAGTGCGATCTCGTTTTGCGTGTCAGAGAAAAGGTCCGTTTTGGTGACGCCCATATTTTGTTATTTCATTGCAATATTACGATGAATATTCCGATTCGCCAAATTATTTTTTTTGCCATTTGAACACGCCCCGGACATTCTCCATTTGAAGCATGTTATCCTGCATGGTCAGTGCAAACGGCAGGGAAGTCTGCCCAAGGTGGTATCCGCAAAACGACATCCACACATAATCCTTCTCCGATTCGATGTTGCGGCTCCACTTTACGCTCGTTCCCCCGGCAATGCCTTTGATCTTGCTTTCAGACAGGTCAAATTCCCCTTTGCAGGTAATGCCGGAGATCGGATTGCCGGTCTCGTCCTTGGCCTGGAGGGCTAATTCCCAGGCGATTTCACCTGTCGGAGAGACGGTCAATTGACCGCTTTTCGCATTTATACCGAGCGCCTCGCCTGATTGCGTATTTTCGGTCCAGGATACCAGGTCGTATGTGCCTGCTATTGACTCCAACGTTAGAGCGGCGCCCGGAGGAACCGGTGGGGGTGGAGGTGGTGTTTCATTCTCGCTGGAACTGGTGGCAAAGAGATAAATCGTAATGCCTCCGGCGATTATGCCTACTAATATCCCTGTGATCTCTAATATCCGTTTCATTTTTCGCTCATTATAGTATACCGTCTGCGCAAATCCTCAATATCCGAGCTCAAGGTAAACACCTTTTCCCCGGTTTCCCACACCAGTTCGGCGTAATTTTTGAGGGTTTCCCGGTGCTTTTTTGTTTTGTCCAGTTCAAAAATGGTGATGATCGATTCCATCATTCTGATGATCACCGAAGGGCTGGAGGCGCCGAATTGCCGGATCTGGTCAAAAGAGGCCTTCAGGTAGCCCTCAAATGAATTGTTGTTGGCCATGATCAGCACCCGGCCGTTATCGTCTTTAACGGTCGCATCGGGGATATAGGCGTTCACCAGCAGGCATAAGGCCGAGGTCAGGTTGTCGATGCAATTGATGGCCGTATTGGGGTCGTTGATGCCGGGGGATAAGGCCTTTGACGCGATTTCAACGATCTGCTGGATAGCGAATTCCGTATCCTGAAAAAACGAT
>WBZL01000713.1_pt1 | contig 37077 bp, 28 predicted proteins | sample 5204291 | NCBI WGS metagenome assembly WBZL01 (sample SAMN12344345, study PRJNA552823) | activated sludge metagenome | biome: Activated sludge suspended growth; feature: Nitrification reactor; material: Wastewater; isolation source: activated sludge from nitrification reactor of wastewater... | reverse complement strand
ATGGTCTTGCCGAGGCCGACTTCGTCGGCGAGCAAGACGCCCTTGGACAGAGGCGACGCCAGCGCGAAGAGCGCGGCGTCCACCTGATGCGGGTTCATGTCCACGCGCGCGGTCGAGAGAGATTGCGCCAGCGCGTCTTCCCCCGTGCCTTCCAACGTGATGCGGTGGGCGAAGAAGGTGCCCTGTTGCGGGGAATAGTGCGCGTTGGGGAGCGTGGTCTCGGCGGGCGGCTCCGGCGCTACGTCCGCGCCGTCATTGGCGGCGATGTCGGCGGCGCTCTGATTCTTGAGCCAGAGCGTAATCGTGGCGCGGTCAAACCGCCACGACCCGCCGACCTTCATGCCCGGAATTTTGGAGGCGGCGGCGAGCTTGTAGACCGTCTTTTCGTTGATCTTCAGAAGGTCAGCCACCTCCCGAATCGTTAGAACGCTTTCCATCATGCTCACACTCTAGCACAGGGTGACGGAAAGAAAGAGAAAAATAGAGAAAATTAGAGAAAGTAAATATTATCCTAAAGAATCAGTAGCTTATATCTATATCCACCGCTTCGCGCTCTTCGATCCATAACCTCAATGTGCGTAGTGCGGTTGCACAGGGGAGAAAGTGCTCGGTCAAAAGGGGGCTCTATGCCCTCACTTGGAGGCGATTTGGCTATAATCTCACCCGGTGCCGAGAGTTGTCCGATGCCGGCTTGATGCGGTCAATTTCTCAGTCAGTTCTCCTGGGGGTATTTCTTGGGGTACCGAAATTCGGTGTCCGAGAGAACTTTGGGAGAATCAGTAGGTTGGGGAGCGGTGTGGATGCCTCTCTCCCGCCAGAGTCGTTTCGAAAGAGAATCGCGCGCCCGTAGCTCAGTTGGATAGAGCGTCTGGCTACGAACCAGAAGGTCGGAGGTTCGAATCCTTCCGGGCGCGCCATTTTCACGCAGGCCGTGGTGAATATTCGCCCGGGTGGTGAATATTCACGACCGCGGCTTCGCTCTCATCGGCGGCCTCGCGCTCGTCTCCCACAAGGTCGGGCGTGCGACCCAGGATATCGACCGGCTGACGGATGCGGACAAGGCTGATGTCATCCATCGGGCCATGATCGGGCCCGGCTATCGATGCCTGCACCGAAGTCCCGACGCGGCCAATCTCCTGCGCGGTGGCGAACGGGTGGGCTTCATCTTCGCGCGTCGCCCTGCCGCGGTTCGCATGCTCGCGGGTGCGCCGGCCGTGCATACGGTGTTTGGCGAGTCGCGGGTCGTCAGCGCCGAAGCATTGATCGGCCTGAAACTCCAGGGCTTCGTCAACGATCCGCGACGCACCCAGGACCTGGAGGACATTCGCGCGCTGATTGCTGCCAATCGTGCCGAGATCGGGATCGACGAGGTACGCGAGTACTTCCGCCTGTTCGGCCGCGAATCCCTGCTGGACGAACTCCTTCGATGAGCGCGCCCGCGGGCGCGGATCAGCCTCTCGTTCGTGATGGTGGTTTGCCTGATGCCGGGTTTGCCGCCGACCGCGATCCGTTCGAGGCTCTCGACGATCTGATGACGGTCGTCGAGGCGCCCTGTCCGGTCTGGCCGCGACGCGGGGCTGTCGCGGATTCCTCGAGATTCCTGCTCCGGCCTTTGAAACAGGCGACTCCAGCGTTGCCGGCGTTTCGGCAGGACCCGACCGCGCACTCTCCGGTCTGGTTAGAATTGCCGAGGTCGACGACCTCGGTGGGGTGTATCCCTTCCTCGCCAGGGATCAGAGCCGGCCGGTGCCGGACAATCGCTCGACGTCGACGGTGGGCGGCGCACCGGCTTCCGTCGGGACGTTATCGCCAGTCTTGCGGACTGGAAGATCCTTCAGGAGATTCGGCATGCGTGACTATGGTCAATTCTACATCGACGGCCAGTGGGTCGAGCCCGCGCAGGCGAAGGCCAGAACGTTCGACGTGGTCAACCCCGCGACCGAAAAGGTCGCCGGCACCATTTCGCTCGGCAGCGCCGCGGACGTCGACCGGGCCGTTGCCGCGGCGCGTCGCGCATTCGAGGGCTATTCGCAGACCACGCGCGAGCAGCGCATGGCACTGCTCGAAAAGATCATCGAGGTCTACAAGACCCGGCTCGCCGACCTGGCCCAGGCCATCTCCGAGGAGATGGGTGCGCCGCTCGCAAAGATCGCGCTGCCGATGCAGGCGCCCGCCGGTCTCGGCCACTTCATGGTTGCGCTCGGCGTGCTGAAGGACTTCGAGTTCGAGAAGCTGCAGGGCACCACCGGCATCGTCCGCGAGCCGGTTGGCGTCTGCGGCCTGATCACGCCGTGGAACTGGCCTGCCAACCAGATCGCCTGCAAGGTGGCGCCCGCGCTCGCCGTCGGCTGCACCATGGTGCTCAAACCGAGCGAGCTGGCGCCGTTCTCGGCGCACATCATCGCCGAGATCCTGCACGAAGCCGGCGTGCCGAAGGGTGTGTTCAACCTCGTCGACGGTGACGGTCCCACTGTCGGCGCATCGATCGCCTCGCACCCCGAGGTCGACATGGTGTCGTTCACGGGGTCGACGCGCGCCGGCGTGCTGGTCGACAAGGCGGCCGCCGACACCGTGAAAAAGGTCGCGCTGGAACTCGGTGGCAAGTCGCCGAACGTCATCCTCGCCGGCGCGCCGCTGCCGGAGGCGGTCGGTCATGGCGTGATGGTGATGATGAACAACACGGGGCAGAGCTGTAACGCTCCGTCGCGGATGCTCGTGCCGCGCCAGCAACTCGCCGAGGCCGAGGCCATCGCCGCGGCGGTTGCCGCACAGGTCGTCGTCGGCGATCCGGCCGATCCCAGATCCGACATGGGTCCGCAGGCCAATCAGAATCAGTGGCGTCGCGTGCAGAGCCTGATCAACCAGGGCATCCAGGAAGGCGCCAAGCTCGTCTGCGGCGGCCCGGGCCGACCGGCGGGCATCGGCGGCGGGTTCTATACGCGGCCGACGGTGTTCAGCGAGGTGCGCAACGACATGACGATCGCCCGCGAGGAGATCTTCGGCCCGGTGCTCTGCATCCTGCCGTACGACACCGAGGAGGAAGCGATCCGCATCGCCAACGACACGCCCTACGGGCTCTCGGCCTACGTGTTCGGCCCGACCGTGGACAAGGCCCGCAAGGTGGGCACACGCCTGCGTGCGGGCAACGTGCACATCAACGGCGCGAGTCTCGACGTGTCCGCCTCGTTCGGCGGCTACAAGCAGTCCGGCCTGGGCCGGGAGTGGGGCGCGTTCGGCTTCGAGGAATTCCTCGAGACCAAGTCGGTGTTCGGCGCGGTCGGCGCGGTCGAGCCTGGGCTCGCGAAGTTGCCGGTGTAGCCGTCACGGCGTCACGCCCCGCCGGCCGACCGGCTCGCACAGCTGCGAACGGCGCCCGTCGGCCAGTTCCAGCCCGCGCAACAGGCAGTTGCGCAAATCGCGCGGATCGATGACGTCGTCGTAGCCCATGATGCTCGCGAGCTGATACGCGCCGCCGGCCTGTCGGGCCGCGATGCGCGCCTGCGCGTCCGCATCGAGCTTGGCCGACTCTGCCACGCTGGCCACCGGCATGGCGCCGAGTGTCACGGCCGGGAAGGCCACGGACAGCGTCTGCCCGTCGAACGGGTTCATCGCCATGATCGACGAACCGAAGCCGAAGGCTTTGCGCAGCGTGACGTGGAGCTTCGGCACCCGCAATCGATGCTGCGCGACGAACAGGCGCGCCGCATGACGCAGCGTGCCCTGGCGTTCGGCGGCCGTGCCGCTCATGACGCCAGGATTGTCGGCCAGGAAAACGACCGGCAGGTGGAACGCGCCGGCGAGTTCGAGGAAGTGCGTCGCCTTGTCGGCGCCATTGGCGTCGATGGTGCCCGCGAGCACGCCCGGGTCGTTGGCGACGATGGCGACGCTGTGTCCCCCGAGTCGGGCCAGCGCGGTGATGATGCAGGCGCCGAACTCGGGCTGGACCTCGAGCAGGCTGCCGGCATCGACCAGCAGGTCGAGAACAGGGCGCATCCTGTAGGGATGGCGCGGGTTCGGGTCGATCAGGTCGAGGATGGCATCAAGACGTCGTGGCGCGATCCCGGGCCCGTCGAGCCGCGGTGCGCGTTGCCAGGCATTGAGCGGAAAATAGGACAGGTAGCGACGCGCCAGAGCGATGGCGCTCGCGTCGTCATCTACCAGGTTGTGTGCGACGCCGGAGACTGCGACGTGGACCTGCGGGCCGCCGAGCGTCTGTCGGTCGACATCCTCGCCGATTGCCGCCTTGACCAGCGGCGGTCCCGCGACGAACAGTGCCGCCTGCCGCGTCATGACGACGAAGTCCGACAACGGCGCGGTCAATGCTCCGTGACCTGCAGAAGCTCCCATCACGAGACAGACGATCGGGACCTGGCCCGACAGCTCGGCGAGCCCCTGCAGGTCATTGGGGCGGCGGCCTGCGTGCGTGTTGGTCAACCGATGCCCGGCGCCTTCCAGCATGAACACGAGCGGTACGCGCTCCTGTGCAGCGAGCTGCGTCAGGCGATAGCGCTTGTCGGCGCCGGCGTCGCCGATCGAGCCGCCGAGCACGGTGAAGTCCTCGGCGGCCGCCAGGACCGTCCGCCCGTCGATCTGGCCGAATCCCGCGATCAGGCCGTCGGCCGGGGCCGGATCGCTGCCTACGGCCGGGACTGCTCCCGCGAGCGCGCCGATCTCATGGAACGTGCCTGCCTCGAACAGGCGACCGATCCGCTGGCGGGCGTCGAGCCTGCCCGACTGGTGTTGCCGGGCCAGCCGATCGGTGCCCCCCATGGCCTCGGCGAGGGCGCGACGCCGTTCCAGCTCCTTGAGTATGGATTGCCAACGGTCCACGCCGTCCATCGCGCCGCTCCCCGGGATTCTCGTGGCGCCCATGATGCCTGCGTCGGCGTCACGGCGTAGCCCGGTGAGACGAAGCGGCGGAGGGCGGGGGCCGGTCAGTGGCGCGGTGCGGGCCCCGGCCGCGAGATCGAGCGTGCCTGGCGGCGCCAGTCGTCCCAGCGCCTGCCGGGCCCCAGGCGTCGATCAGTCAGCACGGTCTGGCGCCACGCATGGAACGCGTCTCCGGCGCTGTGCCGGCGCGGTACGCCACCGCGCCGCTCCGGATGCACGGCGGGATCCCAGCGTTCGCGGTACGGGCGGTTCGCGGACAACTCGGAGCTCCCCCTGTGGCGAGGGCCGAATATACCGCATCCCGGACCCTCACCCAAACGGGTGATTTCTGCGCGGGTCGGTCGGCGCGCCCGCCCGGTGTCGGGCCGGTTGGCAACACGGGGCGTCATCACGCCGGCGATCACGGCGGGGTCCGAGTCCATGAAGCGGCGTGCTGCGGCCTTGTCGGCGGCTTCGATCGCCCGTCCGGCGAGCACGGCCTTGCCCGCTGCGGTTGCCGCTTTCAGGTGCTCGAAATGGTGCCCGACGGCTGCTTTGTCTGCCTCGGGCCAGGTGTCGTCGGCATACAGACCGGCACTCCAGACCAGAGGCCGAGCAGTTCCCGTCCGTACGCGGCGACGTCGTCCCAATCCGTGTAATCGATGATCGCCGTCCGGTCCGTCGGGCCGTGCGTGAACTTCATGATCATCTGGATCATGAGCTGCTCGTGCCACGGCCAGGACGGGTAGTCCACCTTGCCGGCGACGACCTTCAGGTGCCGCGGCCGCCACGGCGAGAGCTGCAGGAACTTCTGCATGTAGCGGTTGCCCTCGACCGTCGCCTTCTGCGGAGTGCGTGCGACGACCGAGACGTTGAAGAACGAGTTCGGTTTGGTCTCGAGTGGTGACCGGTAGCGCGTGACGAAGTCGAACACGCTCCTGTCGTAGGTGCCGTAGAGCACCGGCGCACCGAGCGCGACGATGTCGTAGCGGGACCAGTCGACGCCTTCCTTGTCGGCCTCGAGCAGGCTCATCATGTCGGCGCGGCCCCCGGCGGTGACGATGCTCTCGCAGACACGGCGCGCGATGCGGGCAGTGTGGCCACCGCGGCTCATGTACAGGACCAGCACGGACTTGGGCATGGGCGCAGGATACCGCCCCCGGCAACGGCACAGCAGCAAGGAAATCCGACGCTTTCCCGGACGGCCAGCAACGTGGCAGGATGGCGCGCATGGCGACGGCGGTCCCCTATTCGCGCGCGGAGGAAATTGCGAGCTGCGCTGTCCACGGCGTCGGCATCTTCGCGTGCCTGTTCGCGACGCCCTGGCTGGTCAGGTCGGCGCTGCGCACCGACGATCCCTGGCTGCTCGCGGGCGCCCTCGCGTTCGGTTCGAGCGCCTTGCTGATGTTCACGACCTCGGTGCTGTATCACGCCTCGACCCGCCCGGCATCGCGACTGCTGCTGCGGCGCATGGACCATGCCGCGATCTACCTGCTGATCGCGGGCACTTACACGCCGTTCACGCTCGGCGTGCTGAAGGACGCCTGGGGCTGGTCCCTCGCGAGCATCGTGTGGGGGCTGGCGGTGCTGGGAATCGTCTTCAAGACGACGTCGCTCGGGTTTCGTTTTCACCGCACGTCGGTGATGCTGTATGTCGCGATGGGCTGGATCGTCGTGGTCGCCATCGAGCCGCTGCGGCAGCGTCTCGACGGCTTCGAACTGGGCTGGCTGCTGGCCGGCGGGCTCTGTTACACGGGCGGCGTCGCGTTTTACCTCTGGAAGAGCCGTCCGTACACGCACGCCGTATGGCACGTGTTCGTGCTCGCGGGGGTCGCCTGCCACTTCGTGGCGGTGTCCAGCGTCACGCTGACCGGCTGAGCGCGTGCCGCGCGGCTTCCTGGCGCCCTCCACGGCCGCGATCGGGAGACCCTGCCCACGACCTGCCAAGCCACCGGGCCTTGGCCGAGGCCCGGCATCGTCGGCTGGCCGGTGCGCGGCCCGTGGACCCGCACCGGCTCGAGCGCCTGCGCCGGTTCCTATTCCTTTTCGATATGGATCCGCACGCCCTTGACGCTGGATTCGACCAGCACCAGGGCGAAGTCCGGGCCCGCACGCTTCTTGACGAGCACGTCCTCACCGTCGTCGACCTCCGCGTGGAATTCCTTCGGATTGAGCGTGGACTTCATCGCGTCGCGGATGTCGTCCGCGACGTTGTTTTCGCCTCGACCCTTCTTGATCGCTACGGCCACGTCCGTGGCGGTGCCGTCTTTCGGCGTCACGCGGAACAGGATGGTGCCATCCGAGTTCGCGCCTTCACTGACCTCGATGCGCCACTTGTTCGAGTAGCTTGGAGCATTCTGCTGCGCGATGCTTGCGCCGGCGAGGAGCATGAGCGCACTGGCGGCGGCGAACAGGCCTGACTTGCGGATATTCATGTCTGATGGCTCTCGTGGGGTGTCTGACCAGGTTGCCCTTCCGGATCGCACCGGGTGGGGACATGGATCGCGGTGAACTCTACCGCTTTCGCGCGGTCGCATCCAACGGGCGGCATCGTCGGGCGCAGGTCCCCGGTCGTTGCTGCAGGTGCGGGTGACGTTGATAAGGAGGTCGACAGTCATGGCCAATGAGAGCAATCAGGGCGGCAACCCCGGGGGGGGCGGCAAGGCGAGTCGCGGTTTCGCGGCGATGGAGCCCGCAAAGCAGCGCGAGATCGCGAGCAAGGGCGGCTCGGCATCGGGTGGCAACTTCGCGAACGATCCCGAGCGCGCACGCGAGGCAGGCCGCAAGGGCGGCGAGGTCTCCGGCGGCAATTTCGCAAACTCCCCCGAACGCGCGTCGGCGGCTGGGCGCAAGGGCGGTGAAGCCTCGCGCGAGCGTCGCAGTGGCGGTGGCAATCCGGGTGGCGCTGGTGAGGGCAATCGCTGACCTTGCGCAGGCGAGCGCCGCCAACAGGAAGCCGGCGACGACGGCCGTCAGGTTCCTGCGAGGATCTCCGTCAGCAGCACGTCGTCGATGTTGCCGCCGGAGAGGGTCACAGCCACCGTGCGGTTGCGCACGTCGAGCTTGCCGCTTGCGATGGCGGCGAGCGCGACGGCGCCACCCGGCTCGACGACGAGTCTGAGCCGACGCACCGCGAACGCGATCGCCCGCCGAACTTCGGCGTCGGAGACGGCGAGACCGCCCGCCAGCCGCGGCTGGTTGATCGCGAACGTGAGCGCGCCGGGCATGGGCGCGAGCAGCGCATCGCAGAACGATTCCGGCACGCCGGGTTCGTTGCGCTGGCGCCGTCCCGCGGCGAGCGACCGGCGGTGGTCGTCGTAGTACTCGGGCTCCGCGGTCCAGATGCGCGCCTGGGGCGCGAGCTGCCCGAGCGCGAGTACGATGCCGGCCGTCAGCCCGCCGCCGCTGCAGCAGACGACGACGTCGTCGAGCGTGAGCCCGAGGTCGGCCGCCTGCTCGACGATCTCGAGCCCCACCGTGCCCTGCCCGGCGACGATGTCCGGATCGTCGAAGGAGGGCACGAGCGTCGCCCGGCGCTCTTCGGCAATGGCCATGGCGATTTTCTCTCGGCTCTCATGCGTCCTGTCGTATTCCACTACCTCGGCACCCAGGTCGCGGGTGTTCTGCAGCTTCACGCGCGGCGCATCATCCGGCATGACGATGGTCGCGCGGATGCCGAGACGTCGGGCGGCTTCGGCGACGCCCTGGGCGTGGCTGCCGGAGGAGAAGGCGACGACACCGGCGGCGCGCTGTGCGGAGTCGAGCTGCGCGAGGCGGTTCCATGCGCCGCGGAACTTGAACGAGCCGGTGTGCTGCAGCGTCTCGAGCTTGAGCAGGATGCGGCCGCCGGTCAGCGCATCGAGCGGCGTGTCGGCCAGCAGCGGCGTGCGGCGAGCCTGACCGGCGATGCGCCGGGCCGCCGCCTTCACGTCCTCGAATGCCGGGATCCGGGTCATGGTCGCCATAGGCCTGTGCGCGACGGCCGATCCGTCGCACCATGGGCAGGTGAGCCTACACCAATCGCTTCCGGCCAGATGCGAGCCGGCCTGCCACGGTTGCCGGCACCGCACCCTGACGCCCGAGGCAAGTCTGGCGCAGAAGCAGCATTACCTGGGCGTGGTGCTCGCGCCCTGGGCAGACCGGCTGCAACCGGCGCATTCCGTGCCGCCCGACCAGCGCTTCGGTTACCGCGATCGCGTGACGCTCAACGCGCGCTGGGACGCCATGCGGGGCTGGCGCTTCGGGCTCATGCGTCGCGACGAGCTGATCGCCATTCACGACTGTCCGGTGCACAGCGCGCGTGTGAACCGGCTCGTGCATTGCCTGCGTGAGCACGCGTCGCCGCACGCCGACTTCCCGCTTGCATACCTGCACGTCGCCGGGGGACAGGCGACGCTGGTCGTCAAGAACCGCCGACTCGACCCGGGCGTGTTTGAAGCACTCATCGAACAGGTGCCGCAGGTCGGGCTGGACGGCCTCTGGCTGCACCTGCATCCCGCGGCCGGTCGCCGGCTCTTTGCGCGGCGCGGATGGCAGTTGCTCTGGGGTGCGCCGCGGTCGGTCGGGCCCGGCGGAATCGTGCATGGCCCGACGGCGTTCCAGCAACTGCTGCCGCGCCTGCACGCAGTCTCGCTGGACGTCGCGGCCCGCCACCTCGTGCGCAGCCCCGGCGCCTCGGTGCTCGATCTCTATTGCGGGATCGGCGTGTCGTTGCGGCGCTGGCTCGTGGCCGGCGCCGCGACGCTCGGCGTCGAACTCGCCGGCGGCGCCGTGGACTGCATCGCCGACAATGCGCCGGGCGCCGCCGTGCTGCGCGGCACGTGCGTGCAGCGACTGCCGCAGATCCGCGAGTGGTGGGGCAGGCAGGCAGCATGGCGCGCCGCCTACGTCAATCCGCCGCGCCGGGGGCTCGAGCGGGAGGTGCTGGCGGCGCTCGCGCACGAGCTGCGGCCGCAGCGGCTCGCCTACCTGTCGTGCAGCGCCGGCACCCTCGCGCGCGACCTCGGCGAGTTCCAGCGCGCCGGCTACGTAGTCACCGGCCTCGTGCCGTTCGACTTCTTTCCCGGCACGCATCACGTCGAGTGCCTGGCGCTGCTCGAGACGTCCGACTCGGGCCCCTGAACGGGCTGCGGTAAGATTCATCGCAAGCCGGTCCGCGAAACCGGCCGAGGAGCTTCCGTGCGGCGAATGGCGCGACGTTGCCTGTTGCCACTGGCGCTGGCAGGTGCCGGTGCTACGGTTTCGGAAACAGCCGTATCTGCCGCAGCCGGTGCCGGTGTTACGGCTTCGGTCGTTGCCGAAACCGTAACACCCGCACCGCGTCCGCGGATCGGTCTCGCGCTCGGCGGCGGCGGGGCCAAGGGCGCGGCGCACGTCGGCGTGCTGACGCTGCTCGAGGACATGCGCATTCCGGTCGACTGCGTGGTGGGCACGAGCATGGGTGCGCTCGTCGGCGGCACCTATGCCTCGGGCATGAGCGCGGCCGAGGTGGAGCAGGCGATCGAAGCCATCTCGTGGTCGGAGACGATCGGCTTCGAGGGTCGCCGCGAGAAGCTGCCGATGCGCCGCAAGCTCACCGGGCGCACGTACAGCAACAGTCTCGAGTTCGGCTTCCGCGACGGCGCCGTGGCCGCGCCAACGGGCTTCATCAACACGCAGCTCGTCGAGCAGACGATCCGCAATCTCGTGGCGCGCAGCCTCGGCACGACCGACTTCCAGCGCCTGCCGATCCCGTTCCGTGCCGTCGCGACGGACATGATGACGGGCGAGATGGTCGTGCTCTCCGCCGGCGACCTCGCGCAGGCCATGCGCGCGAGCATGGCGGTGCCTGGGGTGTTCGCCCCGGTGCAGATCGACGGGCGCACGCTCGGCGACGGCGGTCTCACGCGCAACCTGCCGGTCGACATCGCGCGACAGACCTGCGCCGACGTGGTCATCGCCGTCTCCGTGCCGACGCCGCCACCCCCGCCCGAGGCGCTGCGGTCGCCGCTCACCATGGTCTCGCGCACGCTCGACGTGCTGATCGGGGCGAACGAGCGGGCGCAGATCGATTCGCTGGGACCGCAGGACGTCAAGATCGTCGTGCCCATGGGAGACATCGGCTCGAGTTCCTTCGACCGCACGTCCGACGCGATTCCGCTCGGACGCCGTGCGGCGGAGGAGCAGCGCGAATCGCTGCGGCGCTACTCGCTGCCGGCCGCGGAGTACGCAGCCTGGCGGGAGGCGACGCACCGCTCCGAGGCAGGCAGCGTGCAGCTCGCCGCCATCGACGTCCTGGGCCTCGACCGCGTGCAGGAGCAGTACGTGCGGTCGAACCTCGGGCTGGAGCCCGGACAACGCGTGAGTCACCGACAGCTCGCCGACGCCATCAACGGCGTGTTCGCGCTCGGCGACTTCGACGGCGTGCAGTACTCCCTCGTGGGCGATCCGGCCCGGCCCTCGTTGCAGGTCGAGGTCACCGAGAAGGCGCTCGGGCCGAACATCCTGCGCTTCGATCTCGGTCTCGAGATCGGCAGCGAGGGCGTCAACGCCTTCGTGCTCGCCGCCGACTACCTGCGGCCGTGGATCAACGATCGCGGCGGGGAGGTGCATGGCCTCGTGCAGTTCGGCCGAACGTCGCTGCTCGACCTGTCGCTGTACCAGCCCGTCGATGCGAATCACCGCTGGTTCGTCGAGCCGGGCGCGCAGCTCGCCCGCTCGACCGAGGATCTCTACATCGGCGACGAGCCCGCCACGCGCTACGATTTCGACCGCGCCTATGTCTACCTCGATGCGGGTCGTACGCTGGGAACGACGGCCGAGATGCGCGTCGGCGTCCGCAGCGGCCTGCAATCAGCGGACCGCCAGATTGCGTTTCCCGGCCTGCCGGAGGTGAGCGACGAAGGTTACGGCGGCCTGTCCGCGTCGTTCACTTACGACGACCGCGACCTCGACGCGCTCGCGACGCATGGCTGGCTCGGGCGCCTGCGCTACTACCGCGGTCTGGACTCGCTCGGCTCGGAAAGCGAGTACGATCGGCTCGAGGGGCTGATCGCGGGGTCGTGGTCGGTCGACGGCGACGTGCTGACGCTGCGCGCGACGGGTGGCGCGAATCCCGTGGGCGAGTTGCCATTCTACGATCTTTTCACGCTCGGCGGGCCGATCAGCTTCCCGGGGCTCGGGCTCGGGCAACTGCGCGGCACGTCGTACTGGACGACCTCGGCGACCTACCTGCATCGGATCGCCGACATCAGTCCGCTGTTCGGGCAGAGGATCTACCTGGGCGCCAGCCTGACGGGAGGCGACATGGCCGGACGTCCCGACGGCATCGACGAGGAACCGATGGTGGGCGCGTCGCTGCTGTTCGGGGGTCGCACGCTGCTCGGGCCGATGACTCTGTCGGTGGCGGCCACGAGCACCGACGACTGGAGCCTGATGCTCACGCTGGGGCGTCCGATCGAGGAACGCAACGTCGCGGACCCGGACTGGTGAGCCGACCGTCCCGATCGAGGCCGGCCCTGGGGCTGCGGCTGCCTATTGCACGCCCGGCAGCCAGTGCTCCGCAGGCGAGTGTTGTCGCGGATGCCTCGTCTCGCGCGCGGCGTCCGGTTTGAACGCTTCGCCGGCTGTGTCCGCCGCGATCAGGCTGCGGCAGGCGCCGTTGGCCAGCCAGTACAAAGCTTCCTGCACGAGACGGTCGTCGACGGAGCCGAGCGGCGCGTCGGGCGTATCGGTCGCCGCGCAGGCATGGCGCACCACGGGCGCGAGACCGGCGTAGTAGTCGCCCTCGCCGAGCGAGTTCACCGTCTTGAAGGCGACGAGACGCAGCCGGTCCTCGCAGCCCGAAAGGTCGAAAGCGAGCTGCCCGACGGGCTTGCCGAGCGTGTTGCCGCCGACGAGCGCCACCTCGACGTACGGCTGCATCGCATTGACGTTGATCTCGCTGGCCGAGGCCGTGGTTTCGGTCGTCAGGAACGCGATGCGTACCGGCCGCACCGACTGCGCCTGGGGCGCGAATCGCACGGTCGCGTCCTGGTTCGACCGCGCCGCGTTGTGGACGAGCGCGAACTGCACGTCGGCGGTGGAGCGCGCGGCTCCGAGCAAGTTGTCGATCAGTTCGGCCGTGCTGACGAGACCGCCACCGTTGTAGCGCAGGTCGACGATGAAGTCGTCGAGGCCGCGCGCACGAAAGTCCGCGAAGGCTGCCCGTAACTGCGCATCCGCCGTCGAGACGTAGCTGCGCAGGTGCAGGTAGCCGACGCCCGTGGTGCCCGCGAGCGGCAGAACTGACGCGCCGTACGCGTCTGGCACGGGGTCGAGGCTCACCGTGCGCTTCGTCATCCGGGCATCGAACGTGGTTCCGTTGCGCAGCAGACGCAGGCCACGCGTCAGGCCGGCTGTCGCCGGCCCCAGCAGGTCCGACAGTGTGCTGCCGCCCGCCAGCGATTCGGACACCGGCACGTAACCGCGGCCTTCGTCGACGGCGACGATCTCGTCGCCACGCAGCAGGCCGGCATCGGCCGCCGGGCTCGCGTCGAAGACGTCGAGGATGATCGGCCGGTTGCCCGGGTCGGTGCGGTTGCGGAAGCCGAAGCCGACGAATTCTCCTTCGCCGAGCAGCGAGTTCTCCGCGGCGCGGGTCGTCAGGTAGCTGAAGTGGCGGTCCTTGCCTTGCGCCCGCGCATTCGCCGTGAGTCCGTCGAGCAAGGCCTCGGCCGTGGCATAGGACGACAGATCGATGCTGGCGGGCAGGGTCTCGGGGAACAGGTACCAGTCGCGCGCGACGTTCAGCACCCACTGCTTGCGCGCGGTTTCGCCGCACGCGCCCGTGCCGCCGTCGCCGTCGCCGTCGCCGTCACCGGAACCGCCACCACCGCCACCGCAGCCGGCGAGCAGCGTGAGCAGCGCGGTGCCGACGAACGCTGCGACGCCGCAACTGCGGCCGGGTGATGCGCTGGCGTTCAATCGAGCAGCTCCTGCATGCGCGGCCGGCTCGCCGCGAAGCGCCGATGCACGTCGACGTAAGTGGCCTCGAACAGTGCATCCACCTCGCGTGGCGGCGCGAAGTGCGACATGAAGCCGGGGCACTCGGGCTCGAGGGCGATCGCGGCCGCCTGCATCAGGTGCGCGAGCAGCGCACGCGGGTCTTCGTCGCCCACCGCGATGCGGATCGTCGTCAGCGAGATGCCGGCCTCCCGCAGTGCCTCGGCGGACAGTTCGGAGTGGCTCGTGAGCGCGGGGCAGACGACCACGGTGTTCGACTGGCCGAGCGTCACCTGCAGCCCGAACGCCGGCTCGAGACAGTCGAAGAACCGCTGGAAGGCATGCCGGCCGATGCGACGCCCCATCTCCGTGTCGAAGTCGATCGTGAACAGCGGCGCCGGCAGGCCGAGGAACATCAACCGCTTGCGCAGATCGAAGTTCTCGTTGCCCTCGACGGCGCCGCAGCGCACGCCGATGGCCGGATGCGACGCCAGCGCGCGCGACAGCACCAGCGTATTGATCGCCTTGTGCACCACGCGCAGCTCCACCGTGCGCATGCCGTTGATGACCTCGAAAGCCTTGTCCGCGTCGAGGAACGCGCCCTTCACGTAGTACACGTTCCAGAACAGCGTCTCATCCCACCGGTACGTGCAGGGCTTGCCATCGGGCCCCGCAGCGGTCACCGACTCGCCTTTGGGCAGGAACATGCGTTCGTTGCGGCCGATGCACACGCCGGCGGTCGTCGTGCCGGCACCGGCGAGGTCCTTGGTGTAGGAGTGGATCACGAAATCCGGCCGTTCCATCGGGTCCTCGTTCCGGAGCACTGGCTGAAGGATCGGCGTGCCGACGGTCGCGTCGCAGATCACCGTCAGGTCCAGCTCGTGCGCCGCGCGGCAGATCGCCGGCACGTCGAGCACGTAGCCGTGCGGATTGCACGGCGATTCGAGGTACACGTAGATGCGGCGCCCGTGTTCGAGCCGTGCGCGGTGCCTAGCGCGCACGGCCTTCAGCGAGCGGCCGAATTCCTCGACCGTGAATCCGTCGAACCACTCGACCGCCACGTCGAGGTTGCTCTTCTTGCCGTACCAGTCGTGCAGGAGCTGCCAGGTGCCGCCGTAGATGTTGCGGCTCGACAGCACGACGTCCTCGTAGCCGACGAGGTTGGCGAGCGTGGCGTCGATGGCGGCCATGCCCGAGTTGAAGTTCCACGCCAGGTATTCGGCGGCGAGCGGGCCGGCTTCGAGGTCGACGATGTGGTTGGCGAGGCTGATCGAGGTCGGATTCAACAGGCGCGAATAGATCTCGAGCAGTGGCTCCTTGCCCTTGAATGCGTCCTCGACCCATTCGGTGCAGGCATACAGGTACGTCGCCGTGCGTGTGACGACCGGCGTGGCGCTGAACAGTGCCGTGACGTTGTCGAAGATCGGGTAGGGGCCCTTGGCAGCGGCCTGCGCCGGGTCGTGCAGCAGCGACTGATACGACTTGCGCAGCGGGTTCTGCAGCGTGTCGAGGATCTTGGCGAGCTGGAAGCAGAGAAAGCGCTTGGCGTTGAAACGCGCGATGCGGTCGCGCTGCTCGAGACCGGCGAGCTCGCGCACGCCCACTTCCCACAGCCGGTGAGCCGCCGTGTTGCCTTCGTACAGGTGGCGCGCCAGCTCGCCGAGGTGGCGGCCGAACTCCGACTGCGGATCGATCGAGAAATGCCGCAATTGTTCGTCGACGAGATCCGGGATGCCGGTGGCGCCGGTCGTGTTGCGGCGGGGACTCAGTTCGCGCGCGAGCGCGAAACGGGAAGCGTCCTTTTCCATCCGCCGATGGTAGCAGGAGCCCGGGCGACCACCACGGGCTCCGGCGAGCCGCGACCGCCGCCTGTCGGCGGCCGCGCACGCTCAGGCGGCTGCGAGCGCCTGCTCTAGATCCCCGATCAGGTCGTCGATGTGCTCGATGCCGACCGAGAGCCGCACCATGTCCTCGGTGACGCCGGCCTTTTCGAGTTCCGCCGGGTTGAGCTGTCTGTGCGTCGTGCTCGCCGGGTGGCAGGCGAGCGACTTCGCGTCGCCGATGTTCACGAGGCGCACGAAGAGCTGCAGCGCGTCCTGGAAGCGTGCACCGCCTTCGCGGCCGCCCGCGATGCCGAACGTCAAGATGCCCGAGGCGCGGCCGCCCATGTACTTCTGCGCGAGTGCGTGGCTCGGGTGGTCCGACAGGCCGGCGTAGTTCACCCAGCGCACCTTCGGGTGCTGTTGCAGGAACTTTGCAACCTTCAGCGTGTTGGCGCAGATGCGGTCCATGCGCAGCGCGAGCGTCTCGATGCCCTGCAGGATCAGAAAGCTGTTGAACGGGGAGATCGCCGCGCCCATGTTGCGCAGTGGCACGACACGCGCGCGGCCGATGTAGGCGGCGGGGCCGAAGGCCTCGGTGTAGACGACGCCGTGGTACGACACATCCGGCGTGTTGAGCCGCGGGAACTTGTCCTTGTGCTCTGCCCAGGGGAACCTGCCCGAGTCGACCAGTGCGCCGCCGATGCTCGTGCCGTGGCCACCGCAGTACTTGGTGAGCGAGTGCACGACGATGTCGGCACCGTGCTCGAACGGCCGGCAGAGGTAGGGCGACGGCACGGTGTTGTCGACGATCAGCGGAATGCCGTGGCGGTGTGCGATCTCCGCGAGCGCGGCGAAGTCGGTGACGTTGCCCGCCGGGTTGCCGACCGACTCGCAGAAGATCGCGCGCGTGTTGGCGTCGATCAGTCTCTCGAACGAGCGCGGCTCGCGGTGGTCGGCGAACTTCACCTGGATGCCGTACTGCGGGAACGTGTGCGCGAACAGGTTGTAGGTGCCGCCATAGAGCGCGGACGAGCTGATGAAATTCTGCCCGGCCTCGACGATGGTCTGGATGGCGTAGGTGATCGCGGCCTGGCCCGACGCGAGCGCGAGTGCGCCGACGCCGCCTTCGAGCGCGGCGATGCGCTTTTCGAGCACGTCGGTCGTCGGGTTCATGATGCGCGTGTAGATGTTGCCCGCGACCTTGAGGTCGAACAGGTCCGCGCCGTGCTGCGTGTCGTCGAAGGCGTAGGAGGTCGTCTGGTAGATCGGCACCGCGACGGCCTTGGTGGTCGGATCGGGCGCCTGGCCGGCGTGGACGACGAGGGTTTCGAACTTCATGGGGCAGGTTTCCGTGCGTGGTCGTGTTCGGGGCGACGTCGAGTCTACCGAAGCGCGCGCTCGCCGCCTTGCCCTCCGTCGTCCGGTTCTCGCGACATAGCCGCCGGTTCTGGACCGACGGCGGCGTGCAGGGAAACCCGGTAGAATCGCCCGTTCCATGCGAATCCGAATCCCACCCGCGACGCGGCCCCGCCGTACGATCCTCGCCGCCTGGCTCGTGGCCATGCCCGTTTCGCTGCTGGCCGCGCCCGCACCGGTCGATGGGGAACTGGAGACCGTCACGGTCTACGCTCGCCGGGTGACCCCCCTGACCGAGGTGGCCGCGACCGTCACGGTCATCGACGAGGCGCGCATCCAGACGACGCTGACGCGCGACATCCGGGAAATGGTAAGGTACGAGCCCGGCTTGTCCGTGCGCAGCGATCCGTTCCGCTTCGGGCTCGACACGATCTCGATCCGCGGGCTTGGCGGTAATCGCGTCGCTGTGGAAATCGACGGTATCCCCGCGGCCGGCGGCTTCGCCCTCGGCAGCTATTCGGACAGCGGTCGCGCGTTCGTCGACCCCATGTTCGTGCACCGTGTCGAGTTCCTGCGCGGTCCCGCGTCGTCGCTGTACGGCAGCGATGCGATCGGCGGCATCGTCGCGATGTCCACGCTCGCCCCGCACGATCTGCTGCAGGGGGGCACGGACGGGCTCGCGATGCAGACGGAAGCCGGCTTCGCCAGCGACGACGAAGGCTGGCACGCCGGTGCGGTGGCGGCGGGCAGCGCCGGGCCCGGCGAGTGGCTGCTGGGCTACGTGCGTCGCGAAGGACACGAGGTGGAAACCGCCGCCGACGTCGAGCCCGATCCACGCGATTACGCCAGCGACTCCGTCATGGCGAAGTACGCGCTGCCGTCGCTTCCGGGCGGTGCGCTCACGCTCGCGTTCGAAGCCGGCGAGATCGAGCAGCAGTCGACCGTCAACGCGTTCATCGGTGTCGGCCGCTTCGTCAACACGACCGCGTTGTCGGGCGACGATCGTCTCGGTCGCCGTCGCGCGAGCGTCGAGCAGGCACTCGGCCCGGCGGGGAAGTGGTTCGACTCGGCCGAGTGGCGTGCCTACTGGCAGGCGACGAGGACCGACCAGGACACCGACGAGACCCGCAAGGCCGTGCCGCCGCGCACGCCCGCCGTCCAGCTCGACCGCAGCTTCGATTTCGAAGAGAGCACGTTCGGCGTCGAGTTCGCGGCCGTGCGCAGCTTCGACGGCCGACGCGTCGGGCACGAAGTCGTCTATGGCCTCGAGGCCACGCGCGCCCGCATCGAGGAGATGCGCAACGGCACGCAGACGGTGATCGCGACGGGGCAGACGTCGAACGTCATTCTCGGCGAAACCTTCCCGCTGCGCGATCTGCCGCTCAGCGACGTCACGGAAATCGGCATCTTCGCGCAGGACGACATCAAGATCGGCGGCTCGCGCTGGACGCTGATCCCGGCTCTGCGTGTCGACTACTACGAGCTCGACCCCGAGCTGGACGCGGTATACCGCGAGGACAATCCGGCCACTACGCCGGTCGGCGTCGACGAGGTGTCGGTCTCGCCCAAGCTCGGCGTCACCTACCGGATCGCCGACGATCTGCACGCCTTCTTCCAGTACGCGCGGGGGTTCCGCTCGCCGCCGCCGGAAGACGTCAACATCGGCCTCGAGATCCCGCTGTTCAGGTACCGGGCCGTGCCGAATCCCGACCTGCAGGCGGAGACGAGCGATGGCTTCGAACTCGGTCTCCGGTCGACGGGCGATGCGGTCAGCTTCACCGCCAGCATTTTCCAGACCGAGTACGACGATTTCATCGAATCCCGCGTGAACCTGGGCACCGACGCCTCGGGCGTGACGCTGTTCCAGTCGCAGAACGTCGCCGAGGCGCGGATCTACGGGGCGGAACTGTCGGCGATGGCCAACGTCGGTACATGGTGGGACTCGCTGGACGGCTGGACCGGCCGGCTCGCGGCGTCCTGGACCCGGGGCGACGACCTGGTCCGTGACAAATCGCTGAACTCGATCGATCCCCCGCGTCTCGTGGTCGGTGCGCGTTACGAGGCGCCATCACAGCGCTGGGCCACGGAACTGGCGATCACGGCCGTCGAGGCACAGCGCGACGTCGACACCAGCACGGTCGATCTATACCGCACCGACGGCTACGCCACGGTCGACCTGCTGGCCGAGTGGCAGCTCTCGCCGCGGCTGCACCTCAATGTCGGGCTGTTCAACCTGACGGACGAGGAATACATCGACTGGGCGGACGTGCGCGGCCGCGCGAACGACGACACGCTCGTGCCGTATTACACGCAGCCCGGCTTCAACGCCTCGGCGGCACTGCACTACGACTTCTAGCCACCGCTTGTATCCGGTTGCCGGCGGTGGCGGGCATTTCGTGCGTCGTCGCCCGGCCCACCGTGTTACAGCACGTCCCAGCCGTAGGCGCCGCGGTCGAGCACCGACTGCGCGAGCCCATCGATCGCCCGGTCCTCGTTCTGCGCTGCGCCGCGGATGTTGCGGACCATGCGCCGCCGCGCCTGGTGCGTGAAGACCTCGGCGATCTTCTGGACGTCCGCGGCCGACGCAGGGTCGGTAGCGATGAGCGCGTTGGCCCTCGACATCACGCACAGGCCGACGAACAGGTCGATCATCAGGTCGGCGATGCGCTTCAGCACGTATTGCTGGTCGGAAATCGCCTTCCCGTGCCGGCGCAGCGTGGCCTCGGCGACCCGCGCGGCCGCGCGCGCATAGGCCTGGTAGATCGCACCGAGCGGCCGCAGCCCGGGAGCGAGCGGCGTGCGGATCGAATCCGCGCCGAGGCCCGTCGCGCGCGAAATCCGCGTGCCCGCATAGCCTGACAGCACGCCGAAGCCCTTGATCGGGTCGTTGAACACCGAGCGCAATGCGGACTGCAGCTCCTTGAGCGAATCGCCGACGTCCTTGAGCGCCGACAGCGCGATGAACAGGCGCAGGATCTCGTTCGCGCCCTCGAAGATCGGCATGATGCGCGCGTCGCGCACGTACTGCTCGTACGGGACGCCGCGCATGAAGCCGTTGCCGCCCGCGACCTGCAGCGCCTCGTAGGTGGCGCGCTGGAGCACGTCGCTCGCGAAGACCTTGGTGATCGCCGCCTCTGTCGAGTAGTCCTCGCAGCCGCTGTCGATGTAGTGCGCGACCATCCAGACCGCGCTCTCCGCGGCGAAGCAGTCGACCGTCATCTGCGCGATCTTCTCGCGCACCAGGCCGAACTCGGCGATCGGCCGGCCGAACTGCTGGCGGCCCTGCGCCTGCGCGACGACCAGGCGGATCAGTGCCTTCATGCCGCCGACGGCGCCGCCGCCGAGCCCCGTGCGCCCGTTGTTCAGGATCCCCATCGCGACCTTGAAACCCTTGCCGACCTCGCCGAGCACGTTTTCCGGCGGCACGCGCACGTCGTTGAAGGCGACGGCCGCGGTGGAGGAGGCGCGGATGCCCATCTTGTCCTCGTGCGGCCCGTGACTGACCCCGGGCCACCCCGCCTCGACGAGAAACGCCGTGATCTTGCCTTCCGGCCCGTCGGTGCGCGCAAACACGGTGTAGAAGTCCGCGATGGCGCCATTCGTGATCCAGATCTTCTCGCCGTTCAGCGTCCAGCTGCCGTCGGCGTTGCGCCCGGCCCGCGTGCGGATGGCGGCCGCGTCGGAGCCCGCGCCCGACTCGGTGAGGCAGAACGCCGCGATCATCTCGCCGGTCGCCAGCCGCGGCAGGTAGCGGGCTTTCTGCTCGTCGCTGCCGAACAGCAACAGGCCCTTCATGCCGATCGAGCTGTGCGCGCCGATGGTGAGCGAGACCGAGCTGTCGTGGGCGCTCGTCTGCGCGAGGACGCGCGCATAGGCGGCATTCGACAGCGCCAGGCCGCCGAACTCCTCGGGGATGATCAGCCCGAAAAGGCCGAGTTCGCGCAGCGACTGGATGAATTCGGGCGGCTGTCGCGCCTCGCGGTCCATGTGCGCGAAGTCCGCCTCCTTGCCCGAGAGGAAACGCTCGACCGAGTCGATGATCATGCCGAGCACCTCGCGGTCGCGCTCGCTGATCGTCGGGTAGGGGAACAGGTTTTCCTCGAGGATCTCGCCCATGAGCAGGGCCTTGGCGGCGCTCTGGTCACGCAGCAGGCGGTCGTCGGAGGTCGCGGCCGGCCCGGGAGTCTCGATGGTGGCATTCATGGTCGATACCTCGATGAGGGGTCGGCGTCGCCGCGATTCGCCTTCAGCGCAGCGGCGACGCGAACGAGGGAGCCCGTCGTTCTGCGCGTCTCGCCCAGCCATACAGGCCGAGTGTGGCGAAGACGTACCGGGCGAGCGTGGCGGTTTCCGGTTCGAGCGGCGTCGCGCCGGCGCGCACGCGCGCGATCACGAAGCCGCTCAGGCCCGATTGCAGCAGCTCGTGCGTGGCGTCGGTGACTGCCGGGACGTCGTGATGGGTCTCCCGCACTTCGTCGAACCAGGCGCGGATCGCGCCGTCGAGCACGTGCTTGGCGTGTTCGAACGCCACGCGGATGCGCGGCGAGGCGCCTTCGGCTTCGGCGATGAAGGCCCGTGCGAACCAGTGGTCCTTGTCGAGACGGCGCAGGTACGCGCGGATGCCGGCGACGAGCCGGCCGGGCAGACTCCCCGGCGAACCAATGACCTCGATGACGACCTGGTTGTGCGTCTCGGCAAGGCCGACGAAGCAGGACAGGAAGCAGTCCTCCTTGTCCTCGAACAACTCGTAGAACGTAGCCCGCGACACGCCCGCCTGGCCGATGATGCCCGCCACGGTGGCCGCGGCATAGCCCTTTTCGGCGACGACGTGCGCGGTCGCCTCGACGAGACGGGCGCGTTGCGAAAGCACGACGACTTCCTGCGGCAGGCCCGCGATGCCGCGCGGCAACCGGCGCGGCACCACGAGGGCTTCCTCGCGGCCCGGGACCGGAGCCACCGGGAGGCTGCGCACGCGCCGCTGGCGTCCCGGCGCGGCGCCGTTCGCAGTGGAGGGTGATCGATTGCGCATGACCATGACGCGATTGGTGCGGTGACCACTGGCGGCCACCGAGTGTACAGTCGTGCTTGCTTGTGAACAATCGTGTTTATTAGGCTGACGCGCAGCCCGCCGGCCCCGCGCACGGCCGGTGCGAAGCGCACAGGATGCAGGTGATTCCCATGCTCAACGGTCAGGTCCGCTCCGTCGCCGTCGTCGCGGCGCAGCGTATCCCGTTCGCGCGTTCGGGTACGGCGTATGCGGAGCTTTCCAATCGGACGATGCTGACCGACACGCTGCGCGCGCTCGTCGAGCGCTGCGGTCTGCGGGGCACCCGCCTGGGCGAAGTTGCCGGCGGCGCGGTCATGAAGCACTCGCGCGACTGGAACCTCGTGCGCGAATGCGTGCTCTCCTCAGGGCTCGACGCCGCGACGCCCGCGTACGACCTGCAGCAGGCCTGCGGTACCGGCCTCGAGGCGGTCATCCTCGTCGCGAACAAGATCGCGCTCGGTCAGATCGACGCCGGCATCGCCTGCGGCACCGACACGACCTCCGACGCGCCGATCGCGGTGCACCACCGTCTGCAGCGGGCGCTGATGCGGCTCAATCGCGCGCGCACGGCCGGCGAACGGCTGCGGGCGACGGTGGGCCTGCTCGATCCGCGCGGTCTCGTGCCGGAAATCCCGCGCAATTCCGAGCCTCGCACGGGCAAGTCGATGGGCGTCCATGCGCAGATCACGGCCGACCGATTCGCCATCGGCCGGCGCGAGCAGGACGAACTCGCGCTCGCGAGCCACCGCAACCTCGCCGCTGCCTGCGACGCTGGCTTTCTTGGCGACCTCGTGATGCCCTACGGCGGGCTGTCCCGCGACAACAACCTGCGGCCCGGCTCGACACCCGAGCAGCTCGCCGGGCTGCCCGGGGCGTTCAAGCCGGGCGGCAGCATCAGCGCGGCGAATTCCTCGCCGCTCACCGATGGTGCCTCGGCGGTGCTGCTGGCGAGCGAGTCGTGGGCCCGCGAGCGCGGCCTGCCGGTGCTCGCCCAAGTCGCGGCCGCCGAGACCGCGGCTGTCGATTTCGTCGACGAACGCGAAGGGCTGCTGATGGCGCCCACCCATGCGGTCGCCCGCATGCTGGCCCGTTGCGGTCTGAAGCTGCAGGACTTCGATTTCTACGAGATCCACGAGGCGTTCGCTGCCGTGGTGCTGTGCACGCTCGCTGCGTGGGAGTCGCCGGAGTTCTGTCGGGAACGCCTCGGGCTCGCCGAGCCGCTCGGGTCGATCGATCGCAGCCGGCTCAACGTCAAGGGCGGTTCGATCGCTACCGGGCACCCGTTTGCCGCCACCGGCGGCAGGATCGTGGGCACGCTGGCAAAGTTGCTGGCGGAGACGGGTCGCGGCCGCGGGTTGATCTCGATCTGCGCCGCGGGCGGGCAGGGCGTCACGGCGATTCTGCAGCGCTGAATGATTCGTTACCCGGTGCCGAATGTTCGGCACCGGGTAACGAAAAAAAAGGGCTCCGCTCTTGCGAGCGGAGCCTGCAATGCGCGCAGTGCGCATGGGAGCTGAAGCCGGCCACCCCGCGCTTGCGCGCGGGGTGGCATCGAGTCATCGATCAGTACACGTCGCCGACGGTGTTGTGCACGTTGAACTTGCCGGTGGGCGTGATGATCCGCGGGTCGTTGATGACCTTCTTGAGCTTGAGCGTCTTGTCGTCGATGACGACGATCGCGGACTTCTGCTCCTTGCCGTTCCACACGGAGAACCAGACCTCGTCGCCCGCGGCATTGTACTCGGGCTGCACGACGCGCTTCGGGCCTTCACCGAGCTTCGCCCAGTCGGCGATCGGCAGCACCTTGTAGCCGGCTTCGAGGTTCGAGATGTCGAACACCGCGATGCTCTGCGCGATCTTCGGGTCCGGGTTCAGCGGCGTGTCGACGTAGAGGTGCTTCGACTTCGGATGCGTCTTCACGAACAGCGAACCGCCGCCCTGACCCTTGAGCACGCGTACGACCTTCCAGGCGCTGTCCTTGTGGCCTTCGGGGTCCGTGCCGATCGCCGTGACCTTTTCGTTGCCGAGGGCGCTGGTGACCCACACCGGCCCGTACTGCGGGTCGACGAAGTTGGCGCCGCGGCCCGGGTGCGGAATCTTGTCGACGTCGACGAGCGCCGTGAGCTTCTGTTCACGCGAGTCGACCACCGCGACCTTGTCCGACTGGTTGGCGGCCGTCAGGAAATAACGCTTGGTGACGTCCCAGCCGCCGTCGTGCAGGAAGCGCGCGGCGCCGATCGTCGTCGTCCGGAGGTTCTTGATGTCCTCGTAGTTGACCAGCAGGATCTGGCCGGTTTCCTTGACGTTGACGATGAACTCCGGGTGCTCGTGGGAGGCGACGATTGCGGCCACGCGCGGCTCCGGATGGAACTCCTGCGTGTCGACGGTCATGCCACGCGTCGAGACGACCTTGAGCGGCTCGAGCGTCGCGCCGTCCATGATCGTGAACTGCGGAGGCCAGTAGGCGCCCGCGATCGCATAGCGGTCTTCGTAGCCCTTGTACTTCGAGGTCTCCACCGAACGCGCCTCGAGGCCGATCTTGATTTCGGCCACGCGGTCGGGCTTCGGCATGTAAAGGTCGATCAGGTCGATCTTCGCGTCGCGGCCAATCGTGTACACATAGCGACCCGAGTGCGACAGGCGCGAGATGTGCACGGCATAGCCGGTCTTGATGATGTTGATGATCTGCTTGGTGTCGCCGTCGATCAGCGCCACCTCGCCCGAGTCACGCAGCGTGACCGCGAAGATGTTGTCGAGGTTGTATTTGTTCTGCTGGGTCGTCGGCCGCTGGTCGACCGGGATGATGACCTTCCAGCTCGCCTTGATCTCCTTGAGGCCGTACTCCGGCGGCTGCGGCGGCTCGTGCTGGACGAAGCGGGCCATGATGTCCACTTCTTCCGATGTGAGCTCGCCCGACTTGCCCCAGCTCGGCATGCCAGCCGGCGAGCCCTGATTGATGAACACCTTCAGGTACTCGGTGCCCTTCTTCTGCGTGATGTCTGGCGTGAGCGGCTTGCCCGTGGCGCCCTTGCGCAGCACGCCGTGGCAGCCCGCGCAGCGCTGGAAGTAGATCTTCTGCGCGCGATCGAACTCCGCCAGGGTCATGTCGGGCGCACCCGGTGTGACGCGGACCTGGGCGCCTGCAGCGCCGGCAGGCGAGGGTGCGCCCTGGTAGGTGGTTTCGCCGACCGTGGTCGGGTGCTGCGTCGGCGACGCGACCGTGATGCCTTCCTTCGCCGCGGCGGCGCGCTCGGCAGCGACGCGCTCGACCGTGATGCTGCCGCCCTTGTTGCCCCAGGTGTTGAGCACGTAGGTCAGCACGTCGGCGATCTGCTGGTCGCTCAACTGCGACATCGCGGGCATGACGGAGTTGTATTTCTGGTTGTTGACGGTGACTTCGCCCGTCAGGCCGCGCACGACGATGCCGACGGCACGGTCGGGCTTGGACAGCAGGAAGTCCGACTTGGCGAGCGGCGGGAACGCGCCCGGCAGTCCCTGCCCCGTGGCCTGGTGGCACGCCACGCAGGCGGTGTTGAAGACTTCCTCACCCATTTTGAGGCGTTCGGCGCTCGGCGCGGCGCCTGCGGCCGCTTCGGCCTGGTGCACCTGCGGCGCGCTCGCGCTCGTCGACGGCTGAGCGCCTGCCGTGAGGCACAGGCCGAGTGCCAACGGGGCTAGGAGCCAGCCGCGGCGAAAGGAGGGTCCGGTCTCGTCGTGGGGGGATGCCATGCACTTGTCTCCTGGTCTTCCCGTGGGGCGGCCATGCGACCGCCAGATCAACGGACTGTAGGAGGCGGCCGACATGCGCGCCTTGACCAGAATCAAGCGCGTGTTGCGGAACTCACCTATGCGGGAGCGTCGAGGATCGACAGCAGCCGGGCCCGGTCGGGCACCAGCACGCTGCGACCGTGGACTTCGATGGCGCCACTGTCCGCCAGGTTGCGAAGGATTCGCGACAAGGTTTCGGGCTTCATCGACAAATGGGAGGCGATTTCCTGTCGCGATTCCTGCAACTGGACCTCGGCGGGCCCCAGGCTGCCAGCGGGCAGCCGGCCGTCGAGCATGCGCACGAAGCGGTGCGTCGCGCTTTCGAGCGTCAGGTACTCGATTTCGCGGATGCGCATGTGCAGACGTTGGCTGAGGTTGCCGAGCAGACGCAGGCAGGTTTCGGGGTTCTCGCGCAGGATCGCCACGTATTCCGCGCTGGAAAAGCGGGCGATCCGCGACGGGATGGCGACCACGGCGGAAACGGGGTACATCGGCCCCGACATGAACATCACGGCTTCGGCGAAGCTCTGGCCGGGACCGAGGATGTCGACGATCTTTTCCTCGCCCGTCTTGGAGTAGAGCACCAGGTTCACCTGCCCCTCGACCACGATGTAGAAATGCCGGGCAGGCTGGCCGCGGTTGAACAACACCTTGCTGGCCTCGGCCTCCTCCAGGTGGGCTGTCGCCATCAGTCGCTGCAACTGCGCGGGCGCGAGCCCCGAGAACAGGTGATGGGCGCGGATCCCGGCCAGTGCGGAGAGGTCGTTGCTGGGCATTCGGGACGAACTGGTCCAGACGAGGGGGAACGACCGCCATTGTAGGAACTTTCCCCCGTTGACGGGTACGTCCCCGTGGACTACTCCGACCGCGGCCCGGCCCGATCAGGTCACCAGGAATCGGGCCAGCAGGCCGAGCGGGTGGTGCGCCCGGGCCACGGTGAACAGGAAGCCGACCGTGACGAGCGCCGCGACGAAGGCCGCGACCCTGACCTGCCTCGTCCGGCCGCGCTTGAGCGCGATGCTGCCGAGCACCACGTAGACGACCAGCAGCACCACCTTCATGGTCAGCCATGACGTCTGGAATGGATACTGGTGAATGACGTTCGTCAGCATCAGCGCGGCCGTCAGCAGCACCGTGTCGATGGCATACGAGGGATAACGCAGCCACGCGGAATTCACCGACGGCGAATCCGCCAGCATCAGCAGGCCACGCCAGGTGAACAGCCATACCGAAGCCATCGCGAACCCGATGTGTGTGTGCCGCAGGCCGAGATAGAACTCCGCCATCAGCCCGGTCTGCCGTCCACCCGCGGTGCGAGATAGATGCCGCCGGTGCGTACGATCCATGTGCCAACGGCACCGAGCCAGAGCACCAGACCGGCGAGCAGGAAGACCTGGACGGCGAGCGGTGCCCGGACGATTTCGCTCAGCACACGGCTGACCGCGCCCGCCTGCAGCAGCAGGAAGCAGACCAGCGTGATCCGGTCCATGCGCAGCGGCCGCCCCGAGTGCCCCATCGTGACGCGCGTGACCATCGCGACCAGCATGCCGCCGAAGAAACCCATGCCGAGCGCATGGACCGGCGCGCGACCGAGCGCCCATTCGCCGGTCAGTGCAAAGCTCGCATCGCGGGCGGTCTGCAGCAGCACTGCCACGGGCAGCCAGGCAAAACCCGCATACAGCGACCACAGCAGCGGATTGCCGCGCGCCTTGAACGACGTCCAGCGAAACGCGCACAGCGCCGTCAGCACGAACAGCACCGCATCGGCGACCGGCAGCAGGGCCAGCGCCCCGAGCGTGCCGAGCAGCAGCCGCGCGTAGACGAGAACGACGACACCGACCAGCACCCATAGCGGGCGCCACGGCATGTAGCCCGGGACCACGCCCTGCGAGAAGAACGGGATCATGCGGTGGCACACCGCGAAGAAGACCGGCAGCAGCCCGCCCCAGAGCGCGACGCGGATGGCGAAGTGCAGCACGAAGTCGTTGCCTGCAAAGACGCCGTAGCCGAAGCTCGCCAGCGCCACCCACTGCACGCACAGTGCGATCAGCACGACGATCGCATGCGACACGGCCTGCGGCGCGCCGAGCAACACGCGGAACAGCGTGACGATGGCGACGAGCAGGGCCAGCGCGTTGGCGACGCACCCCGCCAGCAGCCAGGCCGTGCCGGTGAGCGTCCCCACCAGCCAGAGCAGCGTGCCGGCCGCGAACAGCGCCGCCGTGGCGAGGTATTCGCGACGCTCGACCAGCGGGCCGTTCATCCAGCGCGGGAAGACCGTGAACAAAAAGCCGAAAAAGATCGTCGGGAACACCGCGAACAGCATCAGGAACGCATGCGCCCAGATCGGCGCGGGATGCAACGCGAGCGCGAAGGACGGGACGCCGTGATAGCGCGCGCAGATGTGCAGGGCCCACCAGGCCGTGCCGAGCAACAGCGAGATCAGGCCGGTGAAGAACATCGTGCGGTGCGGGGCCGCGAACAGCGGAATGCCCTGAGCGGGCGGTGGGACGGGTACGTTCATACGGTTACCGACAAGGCCGGAGCGGGCAGGTTTACCAGCGCCGGTGGTGGCAGGACCGGCCGGATCGAACCGAGCGGGCGTCCGCCGATTTTCCCAGATTCTTCCGAAGCTTGCGCGTTCCGGTGGCGGCTGGGCTCCAGCGAGGGGGGCAGGGAGGGCGCTGCCAGGTGGCGCGCATGCTCGGCGTGCATGCAACGGGTCGCCTTGACCGAAGTCAAACACAAATGCCGTGAGGCTAGGTATCTATCGTCGTCGGGCACGGCTGCCCGCGACATCGATGCGGGCCATGTCCGGCAGCGCAGCGGACCGGTCGCCCCGATGCGCAACCACACGCGGGGGCGCTCGATATGCACGAGGCAACATCCGATGCGCTGGTCGTCTTCGGCATCACGGGCGATCTCGCGTTCAGGAAGATCATTCCGGCACTCGAAAACCTCGAGCGGCGTGGCCGCCTGCCGCCGACCGTCGTGGGCGTCGCACGCGGCGGTTCGGGCAAGGCCGCCGTGCTTGCGCGTATCCGCGACAGTCTCGCGCATCACGGCGACGGCACCGATGCCGACGCACTGTGCCGCCTCGAATCGAAGTTCCGTTATGTCGACGGCGACTACCGTGACGCCGGGACCTTCGTCGCGCTGCGTGACGCGCTCGCGACGGCGCAGCGTCCCTGCCACTATCTCGCCATCCCGCCGAGCCTGTTCGTCACCGTCGCCGGGCAACTGGGCCAGGCCGGCTGCGCGTCGAACGCGCGCGTCGTCGTCGAAAAGCCGCTGGGCCGCGATCTGGCGAGCGCGCAGACGATCAATCGGGCGCTGCGGCGTGTTTTCGACGAGAACGCGATCTTTCGCATCGACCATTTCCTCGGCAAGGAGCCCGTGCAGAACCTGCTGTACTTCCGCTTCGCCAACGCCTTCGTCGAGCCCGTCTGGAACCGCACCTACGTCGAGCACGTGCAGGTCACGATGGCGGAGGCCTTCGGCGTGGAGGGACGCGGCCCCGTGTACGAGGAACTCGGCGCCGTTCGCGACGTCGTGCAGAACCACCTGCTGCAGGTCGTTGCGATCCTCGCCATGGAGCCGCCCGTCGGCACCCACGCCGAGGCGATGCGCGACGAGAAGCTCAAGGTGCTGCGCGCGATCCGGCCACTGGAGCGCCGCGACGTCGTGCGAGGCCAGTATGCGGGCTATCGCGCGGAACAGGGCGTCGCGGCGGGCTCCGACGTCGAGACCTACGCGGCCCTGCGCTTCGAGATCGACTCCTGGCGCTGGTCCGGCGTGCCGTTCTTCGTGCGGACCGGCAAGCGGCTCGCCGTGACCGCGACCGAGGTCATGGCCACGCTGCGTCGCCCACCACAGCGGCTGTTCGACGAGCCGCTGCCACCACGCGCGAATTACCTGCGCTTCCGGCTCGGCCCGGACCGCGTCGCGATCGCGCTCGGCGCCCGTACCAAGACCGCGGGCGAGGCCATGGTCGGCCGCGAGACCGAACTCTTCGCCTGCGACACCCAGCTCGACACGATGCTGCCGTACGAGCGGTTGCTCGGTGACGCGCTGCGCGGCGATGCGACGCTGTTTGCGCGGCAGGACGCGGTCGAGGCCGCCTGGGGGATCGTCGACCGCCTGCTCGCGAGCGGGCCGCAGGTCGTGCAGTACGCGCCGGGCAGCTGGGGGCCGCCCGCGGCCACGCGTCTGGTCGAACGGCACGGCGGCTGGTACGACCCGCCGGCGGATCCCGCGAGCGCTGCACCGTGCGAGTGATCGTCGCGGACAATGCCGATACCGCGGCGCGCGTCGCGGCGGACGTGCTGGTACGAGCCTGCAGCGACGCGATCGACGAACGCGGTCGTGCCGTGGTGGCGGTGAGCGGCGGGACGACACCCTGGGCCATGCTGCGGGAGTTCGCCGCGAGCCCGCTGCCGTGGCCCGCGATCTACGTGGCGCAGGTGGACGAGCGCTGCGTCGGCGAGGACGACCCGCGGCGCAACGGCGCACGACTGGAAGAGCTGCTCGTGCGACACGGCCCGCTGCCCGCAGCCAACCTGCTGCTCGTTCCCGCGGGCGCCGCGAGCTGTGAACCCGCCGCGGCCCGTTACGCCGCGACGCTGCAGAAGCACTTCGGCGCGCCCGCAGTGTTCGATGTCGTGCAGCTCGGTCTCGGCGAGGACGGGCACACGGCTTCGCTCGTCGCCGGGGATCCGGCCCTCGCCGTGGCGGATCGCGACGTCGCCGTGACGCGTCCCTATCACGGCACCGCGCGCATCACGCTGACGTATCCCGCGCTCGGCCGGGCCCGCCAACGGCTGTGGCTCGTCACGGGCTCCGGCAAGGCGCGTGCGGTGACCGAACTGCTCGACGCGCAAGGTTCGGCACCGGCCATTGCGGTGGCGCGCGAGGCGACGACGGTGGTCGTCGACCGGGCCGCTGCACCAGGACGCGGTTGAGGCGCTCCCGGGGGCTGACGATCCCCGGGGGGGGACTAGGGTGTCTCGTCCTGACGGATCGCGTGACCGCCAAACGACTGTCGCAGGCACGCGAGCAGCCGGTTCGCATAGCCGGCGTTGCCCTGGCTCGCGAACCGCTCCATCAGGGCCAGCATCATGACCGGCGTCGGGATGCCCAGCTCGACCGCTTCGTGGGCCGTCCAGCGCCCCTCGCCCGAATCGGCCACGAACGGCGCCACGCCCTCGAGACCGGGGTTGCCCGCCAGAACGTCCGCCGCCAGGTCGAGCAGCCACGAGCGAATCACCGTGCCATGTCGCCACGCCTCGGCGATGGCCGGGACGTCGAGCGCCAGATCTGTCTTCGCATGCAGCAGGGCGAGACCCTCGGCATAGGCCTGCATCAGGCCGTACTCGATGCCATTGTGGACCATCTTGGCGTAATGGCCGGCACCGGAGCGGCCGCAATGCACCCAGCCACGATCGGTGGCCGGCGCGAGCGAGCGCAGCACGGGTTCGACCGCGCGGACAGCCGCCGCGTCGCCGCCGACCATCAGCCCGTAGCCGTTGTCGAGCCCCCACACACCGCCGGAGACGCCGGCATCCACGAAGCGCAGGCCGCGGGCGGCGAGTTGCTCCGCGCGACGCTGGCTGTCCTGGTAGCGGGCGTTCGCACCGTCGACGAGGGTGTCTCCCGGCGCGAGCCGAGGGACCAGACGCTGCAGAGTTTCTTCGGTCGAACTGCCTGCCGGCAGCATCAGCCAGACGACGCGTGGTTCGGGCAGGCGCGTGACCAGTTCCTCGAGCGTAAGGACGGCGGCGACGTTCGGCTCCGCGCCGAGCGCGTCGCGCGCCTCCGCGGCACGGTCCCAGACGATCACCGTATGTCCTGCCCGTGCGAGGCGCCGGCTCATGTTGCCGCCCATGCGGCCGAGGCCGATCATGCCGAGCGTCGTGCTCACTTCTGCCCCGCGAGCGGGCTGTCCGCTGTCGGGTCCGGCCCAGCTTCGGACGCGTCCAGACCGACTTCGAGCCAGTCGTCGCCGAAGATCTCGACGGGATGTTGCGTGCGGTCCGTGCCGTTGCCGCAGGCGAGGTCGTGCGGTGGACAGTATTTCGCGCAGCCCCAGCAGACCCGTTCCGGGTGGGCAGGGTGCAGCGGCAATTTCCTTCGTGCGGTGCTCATGGTCTCGCGCAGGGCGCAGCGTGACTGTACACGCGTACCTGCCCGGAATTCGACCCGCCGTCGGCGCGTGATCGCGCGGCGCGGGTTCTCAGATGGCCTTGCTGAAGCGCTGTCCCGACGCCTGCACGCTCGGCAGGTAGGCGTCGAACACCATCGCGAGGTGACGCAGCAGCAGGCGCCCCGCGGGCGTGACCTGCAGCCCCGGCTCGGCGAACTCCGCGAGCCCGTCGGCCACCAGCGGTTCGAGCGCGCCGAGTTCGGCCGCGAAGTACTCGCGGAAGCCGATGCCGTGGCGCTGCGCGGTGGCCGCGAAGTCGAGCACGCCGTAGCACATGATCTGCTGGATGACGTCGCGGCGGATGACGTCATCGCGCGTCATCGTGTAGCCGCGATGCACGGGCAGCTCGCCGCGGTCGAGCGCGCCGTAGTACTCCGGCAGCGTCTTGAGGTTCTGGATGTAGTTGTCGCCGACCTTGCCGATCGAGCTCACGCCGAGACCGACCAGGTCGAGGTAGCCGCGCGTCGAATAGCCCTGGAAGTTCCGGTGCAGCGTGCCGTTGCGCTGGGCGATCACCAGCTCGTCGTCGGGCAGCGCGAAGTGGTCCATGCCGATATAGACGTAGCCCGCCGCGGAGAGCTTCTCGATCGTCAGGCCGAGCAGCTTGAGCCGCGTCTCGGGCGTGGCGAGGTCCTCGACCTTGATCTGCCGCTGCGCCTTGAACATCTGCGGCAGGTGGGCGTAGCCGTAGACGGCGAACCGGTTCGGGCGCACCGACAGCACCGTGTCGAGGGTCTGGGCAAAGCCCGGCACCGACTGCCGGGGCAGGCCGTAGATCAGGTCGACGCTGACGGAGTTGAACCCGCACGCGCGCGCGTCGTCGATCAGGCGCAGCGTGTCGGGCACGGACTGGATGCGGTTCACCGCCTCCTGGACCGCGGGATCGAAGTCCTGCACGCCGAGGCTGCAACGGTTGAAGCCGACGCGGTGGAGATCGCGCAGCGTGTCGCTGGTGATCGTGCGCGGATCGAGCTCGATCGAATACTCGCGGTCGGGATGCGCGGACAACGTGAAGTGGCGGCCCAGCTTTTCGATCAGTTGCTCGATCTCGGCCGAGGTCAGGAACGTCGGCGTGCCGCCGCCAAAGTGCAACTGCTCGACCACACGCCCGCGGTCGTAGAGCCCGCCCTGCATCTCGATCTCGCGGTGCAGGCGAAAGAGATAGGCTTCGGCCTTGTCGTGGTTGCGCGTGATGACCTTGGTGCAGCCGCAGTAGAAGCACGGGCTCGAGCAGAACGGGATGTGGACGTACAGCGACAGCTGCCGCGGCGGCGCGTCCTGGTTGCTGGCCGCCACCACTGCGCGGTATTCGGGAATGCGGAACTTCTCGCTGAACTGGACCGCCGTGGGGTACGACGTGTAGCGCGGTCCCGAACGGTCGTAACGTCGGACGAGGTCCTCGTCGAACCGGATCTGCTGCGAATTCATCGGTTGTCCTGCGTGACTCGTGGACCGGACGCCGGTGCGTCGTCAGCCCGGTGACGTCCGGGCGGTGGCCCGGGGCGAGACTGTGTCCGAGCGGCAGTTCCGTGGCAAGCCGCAGATGCCGCAGCCGTCGCGGTACACCCGGATGGGAGCAGCTTGCCGCCCGGTGGCGTGGCCCGATCCGCTAAGATCGCGGGATTGTCGTCGGAGGTTCCCGCCTTGACCAGCCTTGTCGTTGCCAACGCCACTCCCATCGAAACGGACGTGCTCATCATCGGGGCCGGGCCCGCCGGGCTGTTCCAGGTCTTCGAACTCGGCCTGCTGGGCATCAAGGCCCACGTCGTCGACACGCTGCAGCACCCCGGCGGCCAGTGCGCCGAACTCTACCCCGACAAGCCGATCTACGACATTCCGGCGCTGCCTGTCTGCGGCGCGCAGGAACTCGTCGACCGGCTCATGAAACAGATTGAACCGATGCATCCGGAGTTCCATTTCGGCGAGGAAGTGAGCGAACTGCAGCGTCAGGACGACGGGCGGTTCCGGTTGCGCACGTCGGCGGGCACGGTGTTCCTGGCGAAGACGGTGGTCATTGCGGCCGGGCTCGGTTCGTTCCAGCCCCGCCGGCTCGGCGTCGAGGGCTGCGATGCGCTCGAAGACCGGCAGGTCCACTACAAGGTCAAGAGTGCGGCCAACTTCCACGGCCAGCGGCTCGTGATCTTCGGTGGCGGCGACTCGGCGCTCGACTGGGTCATCGACCTGAACGGCAAGGCGAAGAGCATCGTCCACGTGCACCGGCGCAACGAATTCCGCGCCGCGCCGGCATCCGTCGCGCGCATGCGCGAACTGGTCGCCGCCGGCAGGATGGAGTATGTCGAGGGCATCGCCTCGGCCATCCGGACCGAGGACGGGCGGCTCACCGGCGTCACGATCAAGCGCACGGATGGCCAGATGCAGGGCTTCGAGGCCGATCACCTGCTCGCGTTCTTCGGCCTGCACCCGAAGCTCGGTCCGATCGCCGAGTGGGGCTTCGAACTCGACAAGAAGGCGATCAAGGTCGACACCGCGAAGTTCCAGACCAGCGTGCCGGGCATCTTCGCCATCGGCGACATCAACACCTATCCGGGCAAGAAGAAGCTGATCCTGAGTGGCTTCCACGAGGCGGCGCTCGCGGCATTCGCCATCGCCGAGCACCTCAACCCGGCGAAGAAAGTACATCTGCAGTACACGACGACGAGCCCCATCATGCAGAAGCGGCTCGGCGTATCGGAGTGAGCCTGCCATGACGCGGGTCCTCGCCGATCTCCTGCGGCTGCTCGACCTCGATCGGCTGGAGACCAACCTGTTCCGCGGCGAGAGCCGCGACATCGGCAGCCCGCAGGTGTTCGGCGGGCAGGTCCTCGGACAAGCGCTGATGGCGGCCTGCCGCACCGTCGATGCGGCGCGCCCGGTACATTCGCTGCATGCCTATTTCCTGCGTCGGGGCGACTTCAATGCCCCGATCGTCTACGAGGTCGACCGCAGCCGGGACGGCGGCAGTTTCACGAGCCGTCGCGTGGTCGCGATCCAGCACGGCGAGCAGATCTTCCACCTTTCCGCATCGTTCCAGCTGGCCGAGGAGGGGCCGGACCATCAGGTGCCCATGCCACTGGTCGACGGCCCCGAAGCGCTGCCGGACCTCGCGGGCGCCATGCGCAGGCGTCTCGAGCGCATCGCACCGCAGCGGCGCAACTACTGGTCGCTCGAGCGTCCATTCGAGTTCCGCTCGGTCGAGACGATCGAGGAGGCCGGACCGCAGCCCGGCGTGCGGCACGTCTGGTTGCGCCTGGCCGGCCCGCTGCCGTCACCGGACCCGACGCTGCAGCGCTGCCTGCTGGCGTACGTGTCCGACCACCACCTGCTCGAGACGGCGACCCTGCCGCACGGTCTGTCGTTCTCGGCAGGCGACGTACGCATTGCGAGCATCGATCACGCGATGTGGTTCCATCGTCCGTTCGACATCGCCGACTGGCACCTCTATGCGCTCGTCAGCCCGAGCAGCTCGGGGGCGCGCGGTCTCGCGTTCGGCCGGATCTTCGATCGCGCTGGCCGCCTCGTCGCCAGTACCGCGCAGGAAGGCCTGTTGCGCAGGGTGGCACACCGCGCCGCGCCGTAGCGGGCGCTCACTTCACCGCGAGTTCGAGCCGCACCGCCGGCGGGTTGGCGCTGACCTTGCCGGCGCTCGTGACGAACACGCGCTCCGGCGCGAGCCCTGTTTCGCTCAGCAGCGCCTTCTCGATCGCTGCTCCGCGTGCCTGACCGAGTCGTTCGAGATCGCCAGGCAGCGGCGCGGCGCGTCTGCGCGCTTCGCCCGCGAGCCAGTCGAGCGAGCCCTGCAGTTCCTGCGCCTTGCGCTCCTTGCGCGAAAGCTCGTCGGGCGGCGTCACCGGCGGTGGCAGCACCGGCGCGGCGCCCGCCAGTTGCTCGTACAGCGCCTCGAGCACGTCGAGTCGCCGCTCCGGTTCGAGGGTGTCGAACGCCGGCAGTGCGGGCGTCTCGGCGCCGGCCTTGTGGCGGCCGCCGTGCAGGACCTTGGTCATGGCAAGGCCCAGCTCCTGGTCGTAGCGCGCCTGCGTGAGGGCCTGGCCATCCAGTTCCGCGTCGAAGCCGATCGGCACCTCGAGCCGCAGGTCGGTCTTGGGCGCGAGGCTCTTGCCCAGCGCGGCCAAATGCTCCGCCTGAGCGGCCTCGAGCGCCGATTGACCCGGCGCGAAATCGACGAACTGCGCCTCTTCGGCGCCCTTGAACAGCGCGCCGAGCGCCTTGAATGGCGCGGTCACCGCCTTGGTGAGCACGTTCTTGATGATCTGCCAGACGATCGGGCCGATGCGGAACGTCGGATCGTCGAGCGTGCCCGCCACCGGGACGTCGAGGCTGATCACGCCGTCCGCGTCCTTGAGCAGCGACGTCGCGAACTTGACCGGCAGCGTGGCCTCGCTCTTCGCCGCCGTGGCCTCGCCCCATTCGAGCTGTTCGATACGTATGTTGTGTTGCGCGTTCAGCCGGCGTGATTCGATCGAGTAGTGCAGCTCCGTCGTCAGCTTGCCCTTGGCGATGTTGTACCCGGCGAACTTGCCGGAGTAGGGATTGAACACGGGCAGCGAGATGTTCTGGAACCTCAGGCCGATGTCGGTGTAGCGGTCGTAGGCGAACGGCTGCACCGTGCCGTCGATGTCGACCGGCGAGAATTCGCCGACGTTGCCGGTCAGCTTCACCGTCGCGCGCGAGTTCGGATCCGTGGACAGGCCCGTGACCCTGCCGCCGAGCCCCTGTACGGCCGCGGCGAAATTCGGCTGTATGCTGAAGTCGGCGAAGTCCATCGTGCCGCCCGTGATCGCGACCTCGCGGATGCGGATGGGCATGCCGGTCTCGACGAGCTTCGGCGCGGGCGGCGGGGGTACCTTCCTGCGGGCTTTGGCCGCGGCGGCCGCGGCTTCGTTCGCAGCGCGAATTTCCGTCCGGCTCTTCGTGCGCGAAGCCTCGGCTGCCTTGCCCGCCGCCGCGGCCTTGGCTGCCGCGACGGCCGCCGCCGTGCCTTCGGGGTCGAAGACGGCCGCGGCGTTGAGGACGCCGGCGGAGCTGACGCGGCG
>WBZL01000544.1_pt2 | contig 37088 bp, 26 predicted proteins | sample 5204291 | NCBI WGS metagenome assembly WBZL01 (sample SAMN12344345, study PRJNA552823) | activated sludge metagenome | biome: Activated sludge suspended growth; feature: Nitrification reactor; material: Wastewater; isolation source: activated sludge from nitrification reactor of wastewater... | reverse complement strand
CATAGCCTAAGCTATGAAGCCCGGTTCTGCAACGCAGCATAAGCGGAAAAGTGACATTTACAGACCAGTTACTAAAGTCCAAACAAGCTCTAAAACAGACACCTGAATTTCGCTTGCGTTGCCGGAGTCTGAAAATACCATGAACCCTGTGCTGCCGGGTGATACCGGAAGCCTTTCGGATCCATGTCTGTCGAAAATGAACTTTTAGCCAAAATAGCCCAGGGCGATCAGCGGGCCTTCAGGGAATTCTATGACCGGTTCAGTTCCCGGGTCTACAACACGGCGATCAGCTATCTGCAACATGCAGAGGATGCGGAGGAAATTGTCCAGGATGTCTTTCTGGAAATCCACCGCTCAGCGGGAACGTTCCGGCTGGAAGCCGGCCCCGGGACCTGGGTCTACCGCATCACCGTCAACAAATCCCTGGATCTCCTCCGGAAAAGGAAAGCCAAAAAACGGTTCGGTTTTGTACTGCCCCTGTTCGGAGCGGAAGAAACGGCTTCAAAAGAAACGACCGAGTTCATCCACCCCGGCGTATTGCTGGAAAACAGGGAAGACGCGGGCATCCTGTTCCGCGTAATTGACACGCTCCCGGACCAGCAAAAAACGGCCTTTATTCTGAGTTATATCGAGGAGTTGCCGCGTCAGGAAGTTGCGGACATCATGGAGGTGACGCTGAAGTCGGTGGAAGGGCTGTTGCTGCGTGCGAAAAATAATTTGCGTTCCCGGCTCGATAAATACTATCCCGGCCGGGGGAAAAAATGAAAAACTGCGTCAAAAGAACAATGGATAAGGAAAATTGGAAAGATCGCATTCTGGAGAGCACGCGCGGCATGAAGCGTGCGGAACCGTCGCCGGACGTCTTTAACCGGCTGATGGACCGCCTGCATGAACCCGTCCGATCGACCGCTGTTGTCAGGGCTCTTCCCAAACTGCAGCTGCGGTTGATTGCCGCCTGCATGCTTGTCCTGATCGGATTTAACGGCTGGACGGTGTACCGGACACTGAACCGCAACAACAGCCGGATGTCGGCAGATGCCGTATACAGCGATGACGGCTATGCGGGGTTATTCGACCATTACAACCTCTATGAACAATGAGCCAGGTGAATGTTTTAAAAATTCTGGTGGGTATTTTAATCGTGATGAATGCGGGGCTGATCATCTTTTTTTTCAACGGCCCGGGAAGAAGGATGCCTCCGGGCGGCGGGCCGGAGAATTTTCGGAATATAGTGATCCGGGAACTTCAGCTGGATGACCGTCAGCAGGAGGGCTACCTGCGGTCAGCCCGGGCGCACCGGGAAGGCATGAACCGGCTTGAACGGGATCAGGCCGAACTGACCCGGGCCTATTTCGACGGGCTTAAATCGGGTACCCAATCCGGTGACCGCGACAGCCTGCTGGCTAAAATCCAGGCGATCGAAGCCTCAAAGGTGGAACTGACCTATCGCCATTTCGATGAATTGAAGGCGATTTGCCGGGAAGACCAACTTGGGCATTTTCCCCGGATATTGGACCGGGCGCTGAACCTGATGCTGTTGAAGAGGAGGAAAGCGCCGCCGCGTCCCGGCAGACCGGGATGAAAACCGCAGGAGGATGCCGGCGAGGTAAAAGCATTTTAACCGGCCTGCTGAAGAGTTGAAAAAGGAGTAGTATCTTGCCGGTTTTGGAACTTATCGGATCGGCATGGATTTTTCTAAATTACCCAAAATAGAATTGCACCTGCACCTCGACTGCTCTTTGAGCTATAAAGTGGTCAAAAAGCTCAACCCGGCGGTCTCCTATTCAGCCTACCGGGAGGCCTTTGTAGCGCCCGCCAAGTGCAGGGATCTGGCCGACTATATCACCCGCGCAGTGAAAGGGATCGAGCTGATGCAAACGGCGGAAGCCTTGCGACTGGTGACCCTCGACCTGTTCGACCAGCTTCGCACCGACCACGTCATTTATGCCGAGATCCGGTTTGCCCCTTTGGAACACCTGCAAAACGGTTTGACGCCCGGGGAAGTGGTCCGGGCCGTGCAGGAGGCCATGGAAGAGGGCATCCGCAATACGGGCGTCCGGGCAGGTTTGATCCTGTGTACGCTCCGGCATTATACATCGGAAAAGAGCATGGAAACCGTACGGTTGGTCGAACATTTTAGAGGCACGCATGTCGTTGGTTTCGATATCGCCGCCGACGAAGCGGGCTTCCCCATTGATAACCATATAGCGGCCTTCCGGTACGCACATGAGAACGGGATCCCGTGCACCGCCCATGCCGGAGAGGCCCGCGGCGCCGACAGCGTCCGGGAAACGCTCGACCATTTTCATCCCAGCCGTATAGGTCATGGCGTCCGGAGCGCAGAAGACCCGGAATTGATGGCTTTCCTCCGCGAAAAGGATATTCACCTGGAGGTTTGCCCTACCAGCAATATTCAGACCAATGTCTACGACAAAATAACCGACCATACGGCCGATAAGCTCTATCACGCCGGGATCTCCATGAGCATCAATACCGATGCGAGAACCATTTCCGACGTTACCCTGGCGGAAGAATACGCTACCCTTAACCGGGTTTTCGGATGGGAAAAAGCCCATTTTCTGCGGTGTAACCTGGCGGCGGCGGCTCACAGTTTTGCTCCGGAAGAAGTAAAAGCACAACTGCGCCAAAGGCTGATCGCCGGTTTCGGGGCCTATCAAATTTAACCGAAACCGATTGTCTGGTTAATATTTTTCCCTGGTACGGTCACAGCTTCAACCACTTTATCCAATCCCGCCTGCCTTTCATGCGGACCGCGATCGTGTAAAACCCGGCCGGTAAATCCCGGAAAGGAGATAATGCCAACCTGTTATTGCCGCCGTGAAGCATGGTGCGGAAAACCGCAATCTGTCCGTTTGTAGAGATCGCTTCAATTTCAGCCGTTTCCGAAGTTTCAGCCTTGATATACAGAGTGGCCTCATCGGAGGAAGGGTTTGGGGCAATAACCAGGTTGAAAGGCCCTGTTGCCGGCGCTGCCGTTCCGACCAGCGGATCCGTGGTGGTGATCCGGACTTTCCGGATGGCTTCCCGGTAAACAATGATCTGCGGGATGACCACCAGCGAGTCTTCCTGCACGGCAGCGATTCCGGTTTGCAGGATGTTGCCGGTGGCAGCGTCTTCCGCTTGCCAGGTCAACATTTTACCTGTCGGCGGTTTGAATTGATGCGGCTTACGAACGGCCAGATCAGCGGTCAATTGGTCTTCAGGGCAATTATCGTTGCCGAAAACCGCTGCGGATTCCAGCCAGGCAACAACCGACCATTGCCCCGGAGTGTCCTCAACGCTGTTCTGATCCCAACGGTGGTACCCTCCCCATGATCCCCAATCATCGCCTACGCCGTTGGGGCCGGTACCGGGCGTGCCGTCTCCGGGGTCGTGGGCTGCGGGATCCAGGCGGTTGTTGAAGAAAGCCGGGAAAGAGATGTCAGCGCGCAGATTTTCTTCATAGGCGACGTCGTCAACGACCGTTTGCTGTGTCGGAAGGTTGCCGTCGTGCCAGTGATCGTCATAATTTGGGCCCTCATCGATGCCGTGGCTTCGCTCGCTCCACATCAGCTGGGCGCCGATCCCGAGAGAGTCTGCCTTCCGATAGTTTTCAACCACGTAGGCGTCCCATTCCATTGTGCCGTTGGTGTCGTTCTTGCCATGGAAAGACCTGAACAGTGGTAAGTCCCGCTGAGGAGAGCAATTATCGATCAGGTTCCAGACATCCAGGTGCCGCACGGTTTCTCCTTCCCGGTTCACGAGATTGGTCGGAAAGTTATAATCGGCCGGACCAAATGTGAAAATCCCTTCACCGGGGGCGGAGCCGCCGAATCCATTGTTGAAGATGGTTACGGTAGCATAATGATCAGGGTAAACCTTTCCGAGTGCCGTCGCACCTGCCGACCCCATGCTGTGACCGTTGAGGTTGATCCGGTTCGGATCGATGTTGAAATGCCGGATCAGCCATTCGTCAATCCAGATATACCTGCGCTGGGTATAATTGATGATGGTATCTACCTCGGTTGGGGTATTATCGGGACTGAACGGATCGTAGTTTTTACGCCAGCCGAAATGCCAGCTCGGATTATCGGAATTAGGAGGATTGGGGCCCCGGTAACCGTAAAGGTCGTCGTTGTGCGCCAACAGGACTCCTTGTTTCGGCAGCAGGTTGACAATTTGCCTGGAGCCCGGAATGGATTGATGGGCCTGCCCGCCTCCGCCGTGCAACCAGACGGTCAGCGGAAAAGGATGAGTTGTGTCGAGGCCCGGCGGGGCGCTGACGATAAACAGGCTGGGCATGCCGTTTTTGGCAGCATTGGCCATCACCGGGAAATCGGGCCGGTTTTCCCATTGATTCTGCCGACCGTCAGCCCACATGAAATAAGCCAGACAGGTATAACTTGGCGCAAACGGCGAAGGGAATACGGCCTGCAGGTGGCATTCCACCGGATCGCCTACCGGGTCATAGCTGAATGGAACACTGCTCTGGGTGAGGTTTATACCCTGAGTGACACTGGTCTCACCCCATGGGACAACGCCGATCCAGAGCGCGCCTGCCTGATGCGGGGTAGCCACGAAGAGCGCCTCGTTGGCGGCCAGATGGTATTCGCCGCCCTGTCCGTCGGGGATCCGGAACGTAGCGGAAGGGTCGACCTGTTCCTTCAAAGCGCCGCCGCCGTATTCCCAGGCGAAAAGCCGGCCGATCAGGGTTGCGTCGGCGGCGTTGCTGAACGGTGTCGGTTTGGCATAAACGGCATAGGTCTCCGGGAGCGGAAGGGAAACTTCCCAAACCACCCAGACCTGGCCGTCGGCATACCAGGCGCGGACGTTGGTTTGAGAGAAGCCGGCAGAGCAGGTTAATGTCAGGATTAGCGGGAAAAGCAAATTTTTCATTTTTATCGATTGAAGGCTTATCCAGGAATTATCTCCGCAAAATTATACCGGCCCGGGAAGCGGTTTTTCACCCGAATGGGTTAATTTTGCCTGTATCCACCTGGAAATATGCGTATGAATAACTGGTCAGGTCACCTGGTCTGGTCTCCCGATAAAACAGCCCATCCTTCGTCTGAGGAAGAGATCCGGGAGCTCGTCCTGCATGCGCTCGAAAACGGGAAAAATATCCGCACAATCGGAGCAGGCCACTCTTTTACGTCCCTTTGCGAAACGGATGACATCCTGGTCAGCCTGGACCATTACCAGGGGCTCATTGCCGTGGACAAAAACAAAATGACGGCTACCGTAAGGGCCGGAACCCGGCTTTACCTCCTCAATGAGTTGCTGTTCGCACAAGGCATGGCGCTGGAAAACCTGGGCGACATCGACCAGCAATCCATTGCCGGGGCTGCCGGCACAGGGACTCATGGCACCGGCGCCGCACTAGGCAATATCAGCACCCTGATCCGGGCAATCCGGCTGATCGACGGCAAGGGCGAAACCCGGGAATGTTCGCCGGAAAAGGAGCCGCAACTTTTTCGGGCGGCTCAGGTTTCGCTCGGCGCATTGGGCATTATCACCGAAATCACGCTGCAATGCGTTCCGGCGTTTAACCTGGAATTGCAGATCGGGAAGACCGGCCTGGAAGAGGTTATCCGTTCCTTCCCGGAATTGAATGCCCGGAACAAGCATTTCGAATATTACTGGTTTCCGCATTCGGGATACGCCATGACCAAAAAGCTGAATCCCACCGATGAAACGGAAGAGAAAGAAGGCTTCGGGAATTTTGTCCAGGAATATGTGTTGGAGAACTACGGGTTCCAGCTGATGTGCGACCTGTTGCGGTGGATCCCTTCCGCGACTCCGGGGCTGTCGCGTTTTTCAGGGCGAACGGTAGGGCCGTACCGGAAAGTAAGCCGGAGCTACAAGGCGTTCTGCACCCGCCGGCTGGTGCGTTTCAACGAGATGGAATACAGTATTCCGTTGGCGGCTTACGGCGATGTGATGAAGGAAATAGCCGGGGTTGTCAACCGGCAATTCAGGTCAATTCTGTTTCCGATTGAAAGCCGGGTAGTGCAAGGTGACGATATTCCGCTGAGTCCGGCATACGCCCGGGATTCCGCTTATATTGCCTGCCATGTCTACCATAAAAAGGACTTCAGGGCCTTTTTTACCCGGCTCGAGGATATATTCCGCGCGGCAGACGGCAGGCCGCATTGGGGAAAAATCCATAACTTGCAACACAGGCAATACGCTGAAGCGTACCCGGATTTTCAGGCTTTCGATGCGATCCGCCGGCAATGCGACCCTGAGGGTGTTTTCCTGAATGCTTTTCTTCGATCCGTTTTTGGAATATCAGCATGACGTCAGTCGAAAAATACCAATACTACAAAACGGTCCTTGCCGGCCAGGGCTATCCCCATGCCTTGCTGGATATGGATTTATTGGACCGGAACATCCGAACCAACCTCGATAGAGCGGGAAAGAAGCCGATCAGGGTTGCCACCAAATCCATTCGCAGTCCGGAAATCCTTCAGTATCTGCTGGATGCCGACCTCCGGATCAAAGGGATCATGTGTTTCCACGGCAAAGAGGCGTTGTACCTGTCGGCTGCGGGTTTTGAGGATATCCTTCTGGGGTATCCTGTTGTGGACAAGGACGTACTCAAGTCTATCGGGCTGGAAATAAAAAAGGGCCGGTACATCTGCCTGATGGTGGATTGTCCGGCGCATTTGAACCTGATCGAGGAAGTGGCGCGGGAGGTAAAAGCGGTTTACCCGGTCTGTGTGGATATCGACCTTTCGCTGCACATGAATTTCCTCCATTTTGGCGTTTGGCGGTCGCCGATTACGGACCGGGATAAGCTTTATGCCTTTATCCAGAAACTAAAGGACTGTCCGCACGTCCGCGTCGACGGGTTGATGGGGTACGAGGCGCAGGTAGCCGGTCTGGGAGATGAGATCAAAGGATACGGGCTGAAGAATATGGTGATCCGTCAGCTCAAGGCCCGGTCGGTCCGCCTGGCTCAAAACCGCCGGGAGGAAGCGGTGACCCTGTTGCGATCTCAATTTCCCAACCTCAGGTTCGTCAATGGCGGCGGTACGGGAAGTGTGGAAAGTACGTGCCAGGAAAATGCGGTTTCCGAAATCACGGTAGGTTCGGGATTCTATGCGCCGCATTTGTTCGACAATTTCTGGAATTTTGAGTTGGAACCCGCGCTGCTGTACAGCATACAGATCGTGCGCATACCTGCCGAGGGCATCTATACCTGCCAGGGCGGCGGATATGTGGCCTCCGGCATGACAGAGCCAATCAAAGCCCCGAAAGTCTGCCTTCCGGAAGGCGCCAGGCTGGATAAAAACGAAGGAGCAGGCGAAGTTCAGACCCCGGTCAGATACAACGGCCCAGAACCGCTGAAGATCGGTGACCCCGTTTATTTGCGGCACGCCAAAGCAGGCGAACTTTGCGAACATTTCAACGAAATCCTACTGATCCGAAACGGGAAGATTGCCGGGAAGGCGGCTACTTACCGCGGGCTTGGTCTGGTGTTTTAGCGCCGCTGCAAATTTAATATTCCCGCTTTTTTGACCGCAGATCAGTAGATTTATTTAAAATTCAATTAGGATTCAGTTAATATAAATGCCGCCGATTCCGGGCTTTAGCAGGCCTGTGTGCACGGCAAAGCGTTTAACTTTTTGACAATTAGTGACGTATATGCCGACCGTCTCCGGATTCTTGTAAATATTGCGTAAACAGATCTTCCGGCCCTGAAATCCGACGCATTAAACCAGTGTTAACCAACCCGCGCTGAAGTTATTCCAAAATTAAAAATCCATTAAAATACCGGTTATCTCCCGGGAATAGTTTTGGGCTTTCTTATCCAAACCTAAATTCATATCTATGCTCAGGAGATTTACCTATCTGATTGTCTTTTTGTTGCACCTCGGTTTTTTGACCGCCCAGAACGAACAGGAACTTTACCACCTGGCCAGTTTTGAGACGGGATCCGAAGGGGCAGCGGAAACAGTTGCCTTTGATCCGGCAACCAGCCATGCCTTTTTCACCAGCAACGGACTCAACAAGCTGACCATTCTGGACTTGTCGGTACCGAAAACGCCCACGCTCTTTATGGAGATCGACCTGTCACCGTACGGCGGCGGCCCCAACTCGGTAGCCACGGCCAACGGCGTTGTCGCAGTTGGCGTGCAGGCCAATGAAAAAACCGACCCGGGAAAGATTGTTTTCTTCGACGCCAACGGAACTTTCCTGAAAGCTGTTGACGCGGGCGCACTGCCGGACATGGTCGTTTTCAGCCCGGACGGCACCAAAGTATTGTCTGCCAACGAAGGCGAGCCGAATGATGATTACACCATCGACCCTGAAGGCTCGGTCACCATCGTAGACATTTCGGGCGGTGTCGGAGCCGCTGCGGTTTCCACCGTTTCTTTTGCCGCCTACAACGACCGCAAAGCCTCCCTGATGAACAAAGGGATCCGGATTTTCGGCAACGACGGACTCTCCTCGGTTGCACAGGATATGGAGCCTGAATATATCGCGATCACCGCCGACGGCAGCCTGGCTTACGTCAATTGCCAGGAAAATAACGCCTTTGCTGTTATCGACCTGACGACGAACAAACTCCTGGATCTTTATCCGCTTGGATACAAGGACCATATGGCCGGCAACCCCGTACTCGAATCCTTTGTACTCAACGAGATTGTACCCGGCTGGCCCGATCTCGGCACACCCGTTTACGACGGCGGACAGCCTACGGTGAAGGTCGGCGGGTTTTCCGGGCTGTACTACGATCCGACCCAATCCACCGCTGACACCCGTGTTTTTTACGCCATTCCCGACCGCGGCCCGAATGCCGAACCCGTTGCCAAAGCCAACGCGACACCGGCGCCCGCTCAGGACCTGCGGCCGTTCAAATTGCCGGATTACCAGGCGAATATCTCCAAATTCACCCTCAACCGGCAAACGGGCGCTGTGACCTTCGACGGCCAGATCCCGCTTTTCCGGCAGGACGGCGTAACACCCATTTCCGGTAAAGGCAATATCCCCGGCGTGGATGAAGTGCCGGTGACCTACGCCGACCCGAATACGGCCTACGCGAATACCGATTTTGCGGACAATACCGGCGAGACATACCACGAGCTTCCTTATGATGCTTTCGGCGGGGATTTTGAAGGTATCCTTCGCGACAAACACGGCGATTTCTGGATGTGCGATGAAAACCGTCCGGCTATTTACAAGTTCAGCCCCAACGGCATCCTGATCGAACGCTATGTGCCGAAAGGCACTTCCGTACTCGGTACGACACCGGAACCGGAAGGAACCTTCGGCGCTGAAACCCTGCCGGCCGTTTATGCCAAAAGGAGAGGCAACCGCGGTTTTGAAGCGATCGCTTACGACAGCACGCACAACGTAATTTATGCGTTCATCCAGTCGCCTATCGAGAACCCGGACGCCAGTGTGCGGAATAAAACGGATGTGATCCGTATCCTGGGCATTGATGCGGCTACCGGCGAACCGGTTGAAGAATACGTATACCTGCTGGAGATCAATAAATACAGCGGCCGTTACAAGTCGAGGATCGACAAGATCGGCGACGCCGTTTATGTGGGTAACGGTCAATTCCTGGTGCTGGAACGGGACTCGGAACTGCCGGGTGTTACAGAAGGCAAGAAGTACGTTTTCAAGGTCGACCTGAAGGGTGCAACCAACATTCTGGGCACCGAACTGGCCCTCAGGGATACCCTAGGCGGGGCGCCGACCCTGGAACAACTCTCCGCCGATGAATTGCTTGCGGAAGGCGTGCATCCCGTTCACAAATTGAAGATCGCCAACCTTCCTACGCTGAATTACAACAGCTCCGACAAATCGGAAGGCATCGCACTCCTGCCGGGGAACGAGATCGCCGTAATCAACGACAACGACTTCGGCCTCGCCGGCGCCGGCGTATCCGACAACACTGTGCTTGGGATCATTTCCTTCCTGGGAGACAACGGCATGGATGCCAGCGATAAGGATGATTCCATAAACATCGCCCCCCGACCGGTTTTGGGCATGTACCTCCCGGATGCGATTGCCGCCTACGAGGCCAACGGCGCTACCTATATCGTAACCGCCAACGAAGGCGACTCCCGCGACTACGACGGCTATTCGGAAGAAGAGCGCGTCAAAGACCTGACATTGGATCCGGATGCTTTCCCCGATGCTTCGGACCTGCAAAAGAACGAGGCGCTTGGCCGTCTGAAAACGACTTCCTCCCAGGGAGACCTGGACGGCGACGGCGACTACGACGAGATCTATTCTTACGGCGCCCGGTCGTTCTCCATTTTTGACGCATACGGCAACCTTGTATTCGACAGCGGCAGCGATTTTGCCCATAAGGCGGCAGAATATGAACCCGACCTCTTCAATGAAGACGGCGGCGCCAAAGACGGCCGGAGCGACGACAAAGGGGTAGAACCCGAAGCGGTGGGCATCGGCACCATCGGCGACTTTACCTACGCTTTTATCGGGTTTGAGCGTCAGAGCGCAATCGTGGTGTACGATATTACGGATCCTACCGCGCCCGAATTCATTACCTATTACAATAACCGTACGGTTGATGGGGGTAATGTTACCGGAGACGTCAGCCCTGAGATCATCAAATTTGTCCCGGCTGAGGAAAGCCCCAACGGCGAAAACCTGCTGATCGTAGGTTACGAGGTGAGCGGCTCGGTCGGCATTATCCAGGTGGGCGGCGAGATCGTGGCCGTCAGCGAACAGCTCCGCGACAATGCCCGGTTCAAGGCCTTCCCGGTACCGGCAACGGATTGGGTGCATTTCGATCAGGCTGTTTCAGGCCAGATCCTGGATGCCAACGGCCGCTTGATGACCGTGCTGAACAACAACCGCGAAGTGAACGTGAGCAGCTGGGCGCCGGGCATGTACGTTATCTCAACGCCTGACCGGGGTACCCGACGCTTCCTGAAGTTGAAGTAATAATTTTCAAAAGTTTGGTGAGAATAAATTAGAATGAGGGACTGCGGCCCTTCCGGTTTCGGGAGGGCCGTTCTTTTGTCGCCCGGGGAAAACGGTTTACGCCGGCGATTGCTGCAATCCGGGAGCGCTTAATTTCCGGGCAAAGTAAATAACCGCTGCAATGATCAGCAAGAAGCCCGAAAACGCCAGCACGTAGCTCGTTTGTTTAAAAAAGGACAGCCAGCTGATATCGGGTTCTCCGAAATCCTTCCAGACCAGGATCGCAACCGAGCCCATATAACCGAACGCATCGGCCACGTAGATCAAAAAGCCGGCATTTGCCTTGTACCTGAAAGCGGCGATCATCCGGTCGAAAAGAATGCAATTGAAGGGGACATAGGCGATATAGAGCCCCAGGCCGACCAGCACCATCCAGACCCCTCCGCCCAGCAGATGCTGCTGCAGCAGGATGGTGCTTCCGCCGATCAGGGATGCGCCGGCCAGGATCAGCCACAGGTAGACCGACAGCGCCTTTCGGTTGTCCTGGATCAGCATGGTGGCGCCCATGGTAGCCAGGACTATGACGGCAATGGGGATTTCACTGATGGTAAAAATAGAGGGCGTGTCGCCGAAACCCAGCGCCGACCAGATCTCGACGGCGAAGTTGTCGCGGAGGTCCCGATAGGCCGTAAGCAAGGTGTAGAAGGCAATCAACAGGATGAACCCCGGCGCAAACCGGAAGAAAAGCGCTTTCCGCGCAGCGCCGGACATGGGTTGGCGTTCGGTTCGCAGGCGAATGTCTTCCGGAGTGGGCGGCGGAATTTGCTCCAGCAGGTAGATGAACAGCAGGAGCGGAAGCAGAAAAAGTGCGCCCGTAGCCGCCGGCATCCAGAATTCACTGACCCCAAAATGCAGGGTCAGCCATTTCCCAACGGATTTGACCGCACCGGAAGAAACGATGAAACTGGCGCTCAGGCCCGCACCCAGGATCTCGGAGAAGCGCCTGCCTTCGAGGTAGCTGAAAACGATTCCCCAGATCATGCCCAGCGGCAGGCCGTTGAGGAACAGCAAGGCGATGTTCCAGGGCGCCGGGGTAACGGCAAACAGCACCAGCGCCAATTCCGCGATCAGGATCAAAATCGCGAAAAGCACGGCCCGGTAACGGTTGCGCAATTCCGAAATGATCTTGATCCCGATGAATTTGGAAAGGGCGTATCCCATAACCTGCGCCATGACCAATGCGCTTTTATACCCCAGGTCGCCCAGAATGGCATCCTCACCGTCGAAGGTACCCACGCTGAAGGGCTTCCGGAAGGCGTACATGCAAAAATAGGCGCCGAAAGCGGCGAAAATGGAATAGGTGATGAAAACAAAATTGCCGGCTTTGGCCAATTTGGCTCGCAACATAGCGGTTGGTTTTCCCGGCAAGGTAGATGGAGGGTATTAGCCCAGTGTAAAGGCAATATGAAGTTTGGGACTTCTCCTGTTTCGGCTCGATTGCTTTTGGTTTCGGGGGTTACCGGTTGGTAAGAACGACTGATTGTATCACAAAAAATAATTCTGGTTAAATATTCAAATAACAAGACCTTCCTAGTTTTGCTTCTCCTTGAACGCCCTTGATCGAACCAAGGGCATTTTTTCTCATTTCACACACATCACTATGTCAAAATCGAGATTTATTCTTGGAATGCTTTTATTCGTTGCTATCGGCGCCTTTGCCCAGAAAACACCCGGCAATCTGGTGGTCGTTACGCTCGACGGTTTCCGTTGGCAGGAGATGTTCGGCGGGGTAGATTCCGAGTTGATGAACAGCAAGGATTTTACCCGTAATGTTGCCGCAATGAAGGACCAGTTCTGGGCGGAAACACCCGAAGCCCGGCGGGAAAAATTGCTGCCGTTCTTCTGGACGAAGCTGGCAAAAGAAGGCCAGATACACGGCAACCGCCACCTGGGGAGCAAGGTCAACAACGCCAACCCTTACTGGTTCAGCTACCCGGGCTATAACGAGATTTTCACCGGCTTCCCGGATACGGCGGTCAACTCAAACGACAAGATCGAAAACAACAACGTCAACGTCCTGGAATTCATCAATCACCAGAAGGCATACGCCGGCAAGGTAGCGGCCTTTACCTCCTGGGATGTTTTTCCGTATATCCTGAATGAAAAACGGAGCGGCGTTTTGGTCAATTCGGCGTGGGAAGACCTCCGGGAAGGTAAAATGAACGACCGCATCCGGCACCTCAACGAACTCCAGCAGGAAGCGCCCAGGCTGATCGGCGGCGTACGCTGGGATTTTTTGACCTGGCAAATGGCCCTGGAATACCTCAAAGCCAACCACCCCAGGGTGTTGTACATCGGCCTGGATGAGACCGACGATTTCGCCCACGACGGCAAATACGATTTCTATATCGCAGCTGCCCATAAAACCGACCAATGGCTGGGCGAACTATGGGCTTATCTTCAGAAAGATCCGTTCTACAAAGGCAACACGACCCTGCTGATCACGACCGATCACGGGCGCGGCGATGCCGATAAGGCTACGTGGCGGGACCATGGAACCAAAGTGCCGGATTGCAACCAGATCTGGTTTGCCGCCATCGGCCCGAAAACGCCTGCTTCGGGGGAAATAAAAACGGAGGAGCAGCTTTGGCAAAAACAGCTGGCGCCGACTATGGCGCGATTGCTTGACCTGGAGTTCAAAGCCGGCCATGAGATACCGGCGGCCATCGGGGCGATCGTGAAAAAGTAACCCGGTGAATTCTGATGGCGGTTATTCCCGGGCAGTTTTTGAATGATGAACCAAAGCCGGGGAGAAACTGATAATTTGCCTGAATATTGAACCGGATGGCAGGCGGCGATTCGAACTTGAATGCCGCCTGCCGGAGTTCAGGTGTTTTCCGTTGATGCCGGCTACTCCTCCTCTTCCAACACCAATTCCATGCCGGTGTCGAGATAATTCCTCAGTTCGCCTACGTTGTTCAGCAACCCGTCGTTTTCGTAAATTTCCAATTCTTCCCGGGTATGGGAGCCGTTGACCACGGCCAGGTTGAGCCCGATGCCGGCGGCTTTTCCTTCCAGCAGATCGGAGGGCGTATCGCCGACTTTAGCTACCTGTTTGGGGTCGGTAATGCCGAAGATCTCCATGGATCGCAACACCAGGTCCGGGCCGGGCCTGCCCTTGCCGCCGGTTTCGGTCGGGGTCAGCGAAAGGTCGATCACGCTGTTGCGGTGGCCGATATAATGTTCATCCAGGCCTTTGTCCCAGCCGAGCCGGTTCAGGATAATATTGACCACTTCCCGGTAAAAGCCCGTATTCAGGGCGATCTTGATGCCCCGGGCTTTCAGCCAGACAAAAAGCGCCAAAGCGCCTTCCGTGGGCACAACGGGCTGTGTGCGGTAGTGCTCTTCCAGCATTTCGCGGAAAACGGCAAAGGTCTGTTCGACGTTGGCGCTGAAGTCAGGATGGTCTTCCCCGATGGCTTCTTTCCAGAAGGTTTCAATGACGATCCTTTTGGGCACGCCGTGCATGGCGTTGATGCGCTGGCGGTCGGCCTTAAGGCCTGTCCGGGCGGCTGCCTGGTAGAAGCATTCCTCAACTTCCCGGTTGTCCTGTACGGTGGTGCCGGCCATGTCGAGAATGACAAGTTTGATATCGTGCATTTGCTGAATTTTTGGGACGTAAAATTAGAAGCGCCCGGGGTAATCCATACTGCCCGGAACCCGAATTTACCAAAAGATAAAATGGAGTTTACATTAGCGGCGCTAGCTTTGGGGCATATTTCACCGGGATGAAAAACAAGGACCAACAGGTTTATGATGTCGCCGTTGCAGGCTCGGGAATCGTAGGGCTGGCGATGGCTTACCACGCGTCGAAACGCGGGTTGAAAACAGCGGTTTTCGAAAGAAATCCCGCCGCGTCCGGGGCCACCGTCCGGAATTTCGGCATGATATGGCCTTTCGGTCAGCCGCTTGAGACTTTTGACCGGGCCATGAGAAGCCGGGAGATCTGGCTGGAACTATCAGCCAAAGCGGGCTTTTGGGCCGCCGAAACCGGCGCGCTTTGCCTGGCCTACGAAGACGACGAATGGTCGGTATTGGAGGAGTTTTATGAAACGCGTTGCGATGCGGGCTACCGGATCGATCTGCTGGACCCTGTATCGGTGTCTGTAAGGAGCAAGGCTGTGCAACCCAATGGGTTAAAAGGCGCCTTGTGGAGTGCCACGGAGGTGAATATTGACCCGCGTGAAGCGACCCGGAAAATTCACCGATACCTGCGCGAATCCGCCGGCGTTGATTTTTATTACAATACGCCCATCAATTTTATCGACCTTCCCTGGGTGGGCAACGCACAGAACAGCTGGCAGGCTGACCGGGTTTTTGTCTGCGGCGGCGCCGATTTCGAGACCCTGTATCCGGAGATTTTCGCCGAAAGCGGCATTACGCGTTGTAAATTGCAGATGATGCGGACCGTGACCCAACCGGAGGGATGGGCGCTTGGCCCTACCTTATGCGGCGGACTGACGCTGCAGCACTACCAGAGTTTCGCGCACTGCGAAAGTTTGGACCGGCTGAAAAACCGCTACGCAGCCGAATTGCCGGAATACAACGATTGGGGCATCCATGTGCTGGTGTCCCAAACCAGCCTTGGGGAAATCACCCTGGGCGACAGCCATGAATACGGACTTGACCTGAGCCCTTTTGACCGGGCGCACATCAATCAGCTGATCCTGGATTATCTGGGGCGTTTCGCCTCTTTTCCCAATATGGAAATTGCGGAAACCTGGCACGGCGTTTATCCCAAACTGAAGGGCAAGACCGAGTTGGTCACTGATGCGGAAGACGGCGTCACCATCGTGAACGGCCTTGGCGGAGCAGGCATGACCCTCTCCTTCGGGTTGGCCGGAGAGATCATGGATAAAATCTGATCCTGAGCCCGGATTCCGGTCAGGGCAACAAAGCGGCTGCTACAACGGAAGCGTATTGAGCCAATTCCGGGATGTCCTTGCCGACTTCCTTGGCCTTGTCATCCCAGATCCGCAAACGCAAGGCTGGCGCATAAAAGGGATGCTGTTCGAAGGCCGCTTTTTCCTCCTCGTTCATCGGACCGCCCTGAAGGTGAAAACTTTTTTGGGAGGCGGCTGAAAGCGACTCGTAATATCCGGAATCGACCGTACAAAGGTACCGCTTGGCCACTACGTGCAGCCGGATCGGTTCGGTGACTTCCGCCGGGAAAAAGGCTTGCAGAAAATCCGCGGCCAGGTTTTCATGGAGGTCGTCGACTTTGGTGGGGTTGATCGGCCGATCCAGGCTGTCGGCCAGGAAATGTCCCAGATCGTGCAGCAGCGCGGCGGTCACGGGCAACGGATCGGGTTGCTCAGTACCTGCCAGGTACGCCGTTTGGAGGGCATGTTCCATCTGGGTGACATCCTCTTCGTAATGCTTGCTGCCATGTGCGCGCATGAAATCAAAGAGGGATGCCACCTTGGCTGAAGGACCGGCAGCGATTAAGGCGTTTGTCAATTCTTCCTGACTCATGATCGAAGCGTTGGATGATGGGGTAAGGCAATGCAAAACTAACGGCATATTTAAAGGAAAAGGAGGAGCGGAGCCGGCCTTGTCTAAATTTAATTTTTGGGTAATATAAGCGAGGTTTGAGTGATTTGAAGCTTTGTTGGGCCTGCCCTGCATTGACTTTCGCCCGCAGCGGCGTTTACCCCGGGAGGGTTTGATCGGGATTTGCCGTGCCTGGCGTTGGATAAGTTCAGATTGATAATAAAATTTGGAGTTTTCGCAGGAAAGCAGGAAATTGAGGCTATGTAGTGAATAACGCGGATCAAGTCGGATTCCAGTCCCCGGTTTCGCCCGGTTAAATTAGATATATCAGATGAATAATAATTAATATTTGAATAATGCTATATTAACATTACAAGCCTAAATTTCTCCATCAAAAAATACAGGTATGGCCAAAAGTTATTATCGGGTTATCAACGGCGTCCGTTATGATCGCGGGCTCCTGGAAACCGCAGAATCCCTCGTTGAAGGAAGCGGCGACGGTCGGATTTCTTTTGAGGACGCTACAAAATTATGGGATAGCGTAATGGACGGCGAGGAAATTACCGCTACAGAGCTTGATACCCTCCAATACATCCGGGAGCACTTCAAACTGACCGATAAGGCCGCTGAATGGCTCAACGGACAACTTGATGAACTTGAGCTGGAGTCGTTGGAAGAAATCATTGCCATAATCCTGGAAGATGAATTTGACTTACCCGAGCTGGAGTTTTTTGCCGATGAGGACGAGATTTACAGCCAAAGCCAACTGGAAAATGTAATTGATTTCGATGATGCGCTCCGGATTGCGCTCACCTGCTTTCTCGAAGACGGGCATGACCTGGAATCGCCGAGAAACGTTGTCGCGCAGTCGCACAATATTTATCCCGACAGCTATCCGGACAAAGAGGAATACGAGGTTGCCCTGACGGCTAAACTCCGGGAATACTTTCAGGAAGCCGTCATTGATCTGGTGCCCCTGGAGATGCCGGAAGATGAGGACGAATGGGATTTCAGTCCGCCCCAAAACGGAGAACCCGTTGCGGAAAACTGGATTTTCCACCTCTACATCCCCGACCTTTCGGACCACAGCTACTGGGCCGTGATATCGCGGAAGGATGAGAAACTACCTTATAATTACGGATTCAATTGACTTAACAAAGCAGAACAGGCGCTAAACGGCATCCTTTTTTTCCAGCCTTTCCATGCGGTGTTTGTACACAAACCGTGGCGAGATTTTGTACAATTCCCGATAGCAATCCAGTGCGACCTGCCTGACTTCCTCATTCGAGTCGTCGATCCGGAAGGTCCAGAAATAGGCGTCAGCTTTTTGGTCAAGGGTTGTAATGCCGTTGCGCAGACCCTCCAGCTTGGCCAGCGCGCTTTCGGTATGGCCGGCGGCCGCATCAAGGCGGGCGGAGAAAAGGTCGGTTTCAAAACACAGGTCCGGATTGCCCAGCTCCGCAGCCAGAAGGATTGCTTCTCCCAACATGGCTTCGGCCTCATCAAGTTCTTTGGTGGCCAGGAGTACCAGGCCTTTTTCCACCAGGCTCGACCCCAGAACCAGCGGGTTGTTGATCTCGCGGGTGATGTCGATGGCCTTGTCGTAATATTGAAGTGAACGGTCGTATTCCTTCAGGTAGTAGAAAACATCGCCCAGGGTATTATTGGCTTTGGCGATGCCTTTTTTATATCCGAGCTCCTCGCAGAGCATCAGGTTTTTTTGCAGATAATCGATGGCCTTGTAAAAATCTCCCTGGATGCTGTACAATTCACCGATCAGGCCGATGGTAATGGCAATACCTTGTTTGTCGCCCAACTCCTCGCAGAGCTCCAGGTCGAGCCTGAAATTGTCCATGGCCTCTTCATAACGCCCTTTGCGCAGGTATACATTGCCCAGGCATCCGGTAGCGATGGCCTTCAGCATTTTGTTGCCCAGTTCTTCGGCCAGCTCCAGGCCTTTCAAATGGCTTTCCAGCGCCTGGTCATAATCGCCTTTTTCAAAATAGACGATCCCCAGATTGGTGTACAGGGTGGCCATCCCCTGTTTGTCGTTATTCCGGCGGCATACTTTGAGTTGTGCATGCTGCACTTTGATCCCTTCGTCGTAGTTGCCCTGGTTCATATGGGTCAGCCCGAGGTTGGCCACGATCTGCGCATTGGAGGTGCCGCCCTGGTGGGCGCTGGACAGCTCAAGGCTTTGTTCGAAATGGGCTTTTGCCTCTTCGTACTGCCCTTGCCGGAAATACAGATTGCCGAGGTCGCCGTACACTTTGGCGATTCCCGTATGGTCTTCTACGGATTCGAACAGGCCGGCTGAAATCTGCAGGTAGGTCATGGCGGTCTGGTAGTCGCCTTTCAGCATCAGGAGCCTGCCGAGGCTGTTGTTGGACTGCCCAAGGAGGAGGACGTCCCTCGATTTTTTGGCCGACTGAAGGGCTTTGGAATAAGCTTTCTCGCATTCATCCCAGTCGCCGATCAGTTCGAGCACTTTCCCTTTTTTCAGCAGGGTTTTGATCTCGCCGGCCGCATCGGTCTGGCGGCTGAGTTTTTGCAGCAAGCGTTCGTAGTACTCCAGGGCCTGCTGGTTCTGGTAATTGCGGCGGGCATAGTCGGCTGCTTTGCGCAGGTATTCGCAGGTTTTGTCCAGGTTTCCGGCCTGCTCAAAATGGAAGGCCAGGTCGACATACCGGGTTTCTATGCTTTCGCTGTAAAGCCGTTCGATGGTTTCGGCGATCAACTGGTGCAACTGGGCCAGGCGGGTGCGCAACTGCATGCTGTAGGCTGCTTCCCGCAGCAGGGAATGGCGGAAAATATACCGCAGTTCGTTCATCGCCTGCCAGATCTGCCCCCGTTCGGCGGTTTTGATTTGCTCCCGCAGGAGGGTTTGGGTGCCGGCGGTGGATTCCCCGGCGAAGGCTTCCGTCTGTTTCAATATTTCGGAAAGCACCGGAACTTCAAACTCCCGGCCGATGACGGCCGCCGCCTTGACGGTTTCCCGGACCAGGGTAGACAGCCGGTCGATCCGCGCGGTCAGGATCGCGTTGACCGAACCCGACAACTGCACGTTCTCGTCCTCGATATCCCAAATGCCTTTTTTGTTGGTCAGTAACTGGCTTTCTGAAAAGTACTCCAGCATTTGTTCCAGATAGAACGGATTGCTGTTGGTCGTCCGCAGCAGCAATTCGAAGAACGCCTTGCTGATCTTGCCGCCGAGCCGGGTCTCTGCAAATGAGCGTACGGCTTCCGGGCTCAGCATGCTCAGGTCCGTTTCCAGGTATTGCAGCCCCAGGTCGTGCAACCGCTGTATATGGAAGAATTCGGGCTTTACGCCGTCGTCCTTATACCGCGAAGTGACCAGCAGCATGACGGGAAAGCGGTTCATCTGTCGGACAAGTTCCTGCATCAGTTCCAGCGAACTGTCGTCGATCCAGTGGCCATCTTCCAGTACAATGACGGCGGGGCCGAACAGCGACTCCGCCAGCAGCAGGTTGATGATGGCGGAAAGCGTGTTCTGGTAACGCCCTTTGGCATCGAGCTGGTCCCATAGGGAATCCGGGAAATGCAGGCCGATCAGCGCTGCCAGGACCGTCCGGGTCCGGATGAGCTCTTCGGTCAGCCGGCGGGCTTCTGCGCTTTCCAATCCGCGCAGCCGCTGGACGAGGTATTCAAACCTGCTGTCAAACCCGTACCGGTTGTCGAGCGGGGTGGCTTCCGTTGATTGTTCAAAATAATTCCTCAGGAAGTACAGGAATGCATTGAACGGTTTTTTCAGGATCTGGTCGGCCTGACAAACCATCCACCTCATGCCCTCTACCTCCATCAGGGTGTTTTTGAGCTCAAATGCCAGCCGGCTTTTCCCTATACCGGCTTCTCCGTACAGCACGGCAACCCCGCAGGGGCGGCTTTCGAGAATGGGTTGGGCAAATGCCAGCAGGTCATGGAGTTCTTTTTGCCGTTCGATAAGCGTTCCGAGGTAGGTCGACCGGTTGTCAAAGTCCCTTCCGGTAAGTTTGAAGGTCGGCACATTCCCCTTGATGCCTTTGTATTTGATATCCCCTTTGTGGATGAATTTGAACTGCTTCAGTTTCTTCAACTCCGAATCCACCAGGATCTCATCCCAATCGGCATTGATCATCAGCCGGGCTGCCAGGTTGACCCGGTTGCCTACCGCGGCATACTGGCAGCGCTCAACGCCGCCGACGATCCCGGTAAAGGCCAGCCCCATGCTCACGCCTGTGCGGAACCGGACTTTCGCGGCCAGTTCGTCGTTTTTAGCCGAATCGTGGAGGGAGAGTACAAATTCCAGCGCCCTTTCTGCATTGTTCTCAAAGGAAACCGGCGCCCCGAAGAAAATGACCATCACGCCGCCCTTGTCGCCGAATTCAATCTCCTTGAAATAGCCTGCAAAATTGGAGGTCTGGTCGAGTACCTGGCTGGAGAAAGCATCCAGTTGCTGGTGGGTTTCAACCTGATCGAAGGAAACGAATACGGCAGCGACCGTCCGGAACTCTCCGCCTTGTTTGTAATTGATCACGGACTCGGGAAGGAACCAGCTGAGCACCTCCGGGTTGAGCGGCGGCAGGGACAGGGGGGCAGCCGGCGGGTCATTGCCGACATCCAGGGAGGCCCTCAAAATGCGAAAGTACTGATCGGTGGTTTCTTCCATCGCCAGCGGCATACCCGTCAGCCAGGGTTCCATCGGCCGGTCGGCCAGGATCTCGCCTTCGCCGGCCCTCGACTGGCAGGCGGAGCATCCGTCGATGGGCTCACCCCGGAAATAGAACGCCTTGTGCTCCCGGCCTACGATGCCCCATTCCACCTCGCCGCAGGAAAGCCCGATCTTGATGCCGATGGTGAAGTCGCCGAAACGGGATTTTTTATCCTTGAAAAATTTGCGGGCCAGAACGGCAGCCTGGACGGCGCCGAGGGCCTGGCTGCCGTCGCCGGATTCAGGAAAGATGGCTACAAAGGCATCGCCGGCAAAACAGGGGATAAAACCGCCCTGGTTGTAGACCAGGCTGACCAGCGGGCCGAAGATCTCATTCAGGATATTGGACAAGTGCTCGGCGCCCGGCGACCCCTGGCGCATGAGGGTTTCCGTCAGGGGTGTGAATCCGGAAAGATCCACACACATGGTAAATGCCTTCATGCGACCGGTGGAACGGCCGGCAAGCCATTCATCCTGAATAAAATGTGGAATGAGGTTTTTCAACACGTGCAAAAATTAGCCCAGGCTGCAGTCTCCTTGTGATGCATACGGCAAAGCTAGCAAATTTGATGCTAACCCGCTGCACCGCGACAACGGGGAAAATGACCGGTTCATAAATAATCATCTACTTTCCTACAAACGAAAGAATATCTTCAACAATTTCCCGGTGGTTGGCCAATCTTGGAACTTTATTCTGGCCGCCGAATTTGCCCTTTGCCCTTAGCCAATTGTGGAAAGTGCCCGGTGGGAGCAATCTGAGTTTGGGCTTTTCGAGGGCCATTCCCTTGTATCGCTTGGCCTCGTAATCGGAATTGAGCTTTTGCAGGTTGTGATCGAGCAGGTGGTTGAATTCGTCCAGGTTGTCAGGCGGGGTTTCAAATTCGATCAGCCATTCGTGGCTGCCCTTGCCCAGCCCCTGGAAATATACGGGAGCGACGGTGTAATCGATGACAGTGGCGCCGGTGACCCGGCAGGTTTCGGCCAGCGCGCGGTCGGTATTTTCCACAACGACTTCTTCCCCGAAAGCATTGACGAATTGCTTGGTCCTTCCCGTAATCCTGATCCTGTAAGGGTTTGTGGAAGTGAACGCAACCGTATCGCCCGGCAAATACCGCCAAAGGCCCGAGTTGGTGGTGATCACCAGGGCGTACTGTCGGCCGGTTTGCACCTCCGACAGCGGGACGGCCGTCGGAAATTCCTTGCCCCATTCCGCTATGGGCAGGAATTCGTAGTAAATCCCGTTGTCGACCAGCAGCAGCATATCGTCCCGGTTGAAATCATCCTGAACGGCGAAATAACCCTCTGATGCATTGTAGATTTCCTGGTAACTGACGTTTTCGGACGGAAAGAATTCACTGAACTGCGATCGGTAAGGCGCGAAACTTACCCCGCCATGGATATAACCCTGAAAATGGGGCCATACCTCGAGCATATGCTTCTTGCCGGTTACTTCCAGAATGCGGCGCAACAGGACTACGGTCCAGGTAGGCACCCCGCCGATCATGACGATATTGGGCTCCTGCGCCCCGGCCAGCGCCAGTTTTTCCAGCTTCGTTTCCCAGTCAGGGAGCAGGGCGGTTTTAAAATCCGGGGTAAAAAACGGCCTGCCCGCCCAGGGCATATGGCTGATCATTATTGCTGAAACATCGCCGATGATGGTTTGCGGGTAGCCGGGAAAAGGCTGCAGGCTGCCGCCCATCAGCATGCTCTTGTATTCGAACTGGCGCGCGTCCGGCCGGTTTTGATAAAACAGGGTCATTGTATCCCAGGTGCCCCGGATATGGCATTGGCGCAGATTTTGGGAAGTGACCGGGATGAATTTGCTTTTTTCGCTGGTCGTGCCTGAAGACTTGGAGAACCACTGCACCCTGCCGGGCCAGAGCAGGTCCCGTTCGCCTTTCATCATCCGTTCGATGTAGGGTTTGAACTGTTCATAATCCTGAACAGGCAGGCGCCTCGCATAGGCTTCCGGCGTGCGGATGTCGCTGAATCCGTAATTGCGACCCCATTCGGTCGTTTGAGCCGTTTCCAGCAACCGTTTGAGCCAGGCCTGCTGACTTTCATGCGGGTGTCGCATGATATAGGCCATGCGCCGATATCGCTGGGCATAGAAGACGTGAAAAAGGCGATTTATCCACTTCCTCATATTCGCTCGTTCCTACGGATATACAAGACAATGAAAGCTTTGGTTCATTGGGAAATAAAAAATAAAGAATCGTTCAATTGAATGATTGGGTATTTGAGGTCAACCCCAGGGTCAGTTCCTGTTTCAGGAAATGGCCGGTATGACTGCCCGGTTCGGCGGCAACCTGTTCGGGCGTACCTTCGCAAACAATGCGGCCGCCGCGATGGCCGCCCTCAGAGCCGATATCGATAATATGATCGGCAACTTTGATGACATCCATGTTGTGTTCGATGACAATGACGGTATTGCCTTTGTCGACCAGTTTGTTCAGCACGGCCAGGAGGTGGCGGATGTCCTCAAAATGCAACCCCGTTGTCGGTTCATCCAGGATGTAAAGGGTTTGACCGGTATCCCTTTTTGACAATTCCTCGGCCAGTTTGACCCGCTGGGCTTCCCCGCCGGAAAGGGTGGTGGCTTGCTGCCCCAGGGTGATATAGCCCAGCCCGACCTCGTCCAGCGTCCTTAATTTCCGGTAAATGGACGGGATGTTCTGGAAAAATTCCACGGCTTCGGCCACAGGCATATCCAGTACATCGCTGATGGATTTGCCTTTATACAACACTTCGAGGGTTTCGCGATTGTAGCGGCGGCCCAGGCATTTTTCACATTCCACATATACGTCGGGGAGAAAGTTCATCTCAATGGTCCTCAGACCCGACCCTTCGCAGACGTCGCACCGGCCGCCCTTGACGTTGAACGAAAAACGGCCGGGCTTATAACCCCGGATCCTGGATTCGGGGAGTTCGGAAAATATCTTCCTTATATCAGTAAAAACACCGGTATAGGTTGCCGGGTTCGATCTCGGGGTCCGGCCGATCGGCGATTGGTCGATCTCGATCACCTTGTCGAGGTGTTCCAACCCGATGATGGATTCGTACGGGAGCGGCTTTTTCAGGCTCCTGTAAAAATGCTGCCGGAGGATGGGGTAGAGCGTCTCATTGATCAGGGAGGATTTGCCGCTTCCGGATACGCCTGTGATGCAAATGAACGTACCTAGGGGGAACCGGACGCGGAGGTTCTTGAGGTTGTGGCCCGTTACGCCGGCCAGTTCAAGCAAATTGCCGTTCCCCGGCCGCCGTTCGGCCGGTGTTTCGATATTGATGCGATTGCTGAGGTAATCCGCGGTCAGGGAAGGGTGCAGGAGAAATTCTTTGGGTTTCCCTATGGCCACCACCTCACCGCCGTGTATGCCGGCGCCGGGGCCGAGGTCGATCAGGTAATCCGACGACAGCATGATGTCCTTGTCGTGCTCCACAACAAGGACGCTGTTGCCGATATCGGTCAGTTCCCGCAGGGCTTCGATCAGTTTTTGGTTATCCCGTTGGTGAAGGCCGATACTGGGTTCGTCGAGAATATAGGTAATGCCGGTGAGTTGCGACCCGATTTGAGTGGCCAGTCTGATGCGTTGGGATTCTCCGCCCGAAAGCGTCCTTGCCGGCCGGTTGAGCGAGAGATAGTCAAGCCCGACATGCAGCAGGAAGCCCAGCCGGAATCGGATTTCCTTGATGATGTCGCGGGCGATGAGCACCTGTCGCTCACTCAGCCGGTCCTCCAGGTTTTCCATCCAGGCAAAGAGGTCGGTAAGATCCAGGTCGGTCAGCTCGGAGATGTTTTTTCCGTCGATCAGGAAATGCAGCGATTCTTTTTTCAGGCGTTTGCCCTGGCATTCCGGGCAGTCGTCGATGGTCATGAATTCTTCTACCCAGCCCCGCACTTTTTCAGAGGAGGAGTTTTCATACCAGTGTTCGAGCATTTTGACCAGGCCGTTATAGGCCAGATCATAGCTGTAATCCCCGCCGGCGTATTCCAGTTTGATGCTGAGCTGGTTGTCGCCGCCGTGCAGAATGGTTTTCATTGCTTCCCCGGGGATATCCCTGATGGGCGTGGAAAAAGAAAAATGGTATTTTTTGGCCAGCGCCCGAAGCTGTTTGAACACAAAGTTTTCCCTGACCTCTCCCAGCGGGGCCAATCCGCCGTCGTTGATGGTTTTGCTGTCGTCGGGGATCACCTTGTCGAGATCCACGGCATTGATCTGCCCCAGGCCTTTACAATGGGGACAGGCGCCGTACGGCGAGTTGAAGGAAAAGGAATTGGGGGAAGGTTCCTCATAGGATACGCCCGTTTCGGGGTCCATGAGGTGCTTGCTGAAGGTATGGACCTTATCTTCTTCGACATCCAGGATGAACACCAGCCCATTGCCCATTTTAAGGGTGGTCTGGAGTGAATTGCTGACCCTGTCCTTGCGGTCGCCGCTCACTTTCAACCGGTCTACAACCAGCTCTATATCGTGTATCTTGTATCGATCCACCTGTAACCCTGAGGTCAGGTCGATGGTTTCTCCGTCCACCCGTACTTTGGCATATCCCTGTTTTCTGACCTGGTCGAACAACTCCCGGTAGTGGCCTTTACGTCCTCTGACCAGCGGCGCCAGGAACATGATCATCCTGCCTTCGAACCCGGTCAGGATGCGTTCTTTCATTTGTTCTTCGGTATAGCGTACCATTTTTTCGCCGGTAGCGAAGGAAAAGGCTTCCGCCGTACGGGCAAACAGGAGTCGGAAAAAGTCATATACTTCCGTCACCGTGCCCACCGTTGACCGGGGGTTGCGGCTGGTTGTCTTCTGCTCAATGGAAATGACCGGGCTCAGGCCTGTAATCTGTTCGACCTCGGGGCGTTCCATCTCACCGATGAACTGGCGGGCATACGCCGAAAAAGTCTCCATGTACCGGCGCTGGCCTTCGGCATAGATCGTATCGAAAGCCAGAGAAGACTTGCCGCTGCCGCTGATGCCGGTAATGACGACCAGCTTGTTCCGGGGAATGCGCACGTCAATGTCCTTCAGGTTGTGTTCCCTGGCGCCGGTGACGTCAATGAACTCGTCTGCCGTTTCGATTTCCGGTTCGGAGGCGGTGACTGTTTTTCTTTTTGCCATGATCAATTGAATAAACCAGGAACAGACCAAATAGTTGTCTTCCGGCGCAGCGTTTCACATAACCGTTACCGGAAAAACAGGCGCAAAGTTTATGGAAAAAATCCGGATTTTCATCACAGCCTGCTACCGGGGCACTTCAATCTTTTTAACAATATCCCGGATCACATCCCGGATGTCAAGGCCTTCCATTTCCCGCTCCGGGGTCAGGATAATCCGATGGTTGAGCGCCGGATAAGCCACATATTGTATGTCGTCGGGGGTCACGAAGTCTCTGCCGCTCAGGGCTGCCGCCGCTTTTGCCGTGCGCAATATGGCGAGAGAGGCCCTGGGGGATGCGCCCAGGAAAAGGTCGCCGTTGTTGCGGGTGTCGTGCACGATGGCGGCGATATAGTCCATCAGCTCATCCCGGATGAAGACCTGTTCGACCAACGACTGGCATGTTTTCAGGTCGGATGCGGTGAATACCTTCAAGACCTCCTCCGCCCGGGTTATGCGGAAATCGCTTTGGAACCGGCGCAGGATCGCTTTTTCTTCTTCCAGGGCGGGGTAGTGGATATTGATCTTCAGCAGGAACCGGTCCAGCTGGGCCTCCGGCAGCTTATAGGTGCCTTCCTGTTCGATCGGGTTCTGGGTGGCTACCACGAAGAAGGGATATTCCATCGGGTAGGTCTCGCCGTCAACCGTTACCTGGTATTCCTCCATGACCTCGAAGAGGGCGGCCTGGGTTTTTGCCGGCGCCCGGTTGATCTCGTCGATCAGGATGATATTGGAAAAAACCGGCCCGGCATTGAAAAAGAACTCCGACTCCTTGACGTTGAAGACCGTCGTGCCCAGGACGTCGCTGGGCATCAGGTCGGGGGTGAACTGGATCCTGGAGAATTCCACATCCATGGTTTTGGCCAGTAATTTGGCCGTCAGGGTTTTGGCGATGCCGGGCACTCCCTCGATCAGCACATGTCCGCCGGATAACAGCCCGATCAGCAATTGGTCGATGAATTCGTCCTGGCCGATGATGACCTTCCTCAGTTCCGATCTGATCTTGTCGGAAGCTTGCTGCAGGGGGGTAATGTCTATTCTGGGGCGGTAAACCGGCGGTGGCGGCGGAACGGGAGGCATACCCGGGTCCGGTGTTTGGGATTCTTCTGTTCCTTCGATTTCGTCGATATGCATCGTTTGATTATTTGCTTTGTTGATAGAATTTTTCGATCGCCTGATGGAAATCAATCAGCGTTTCATCCTGTATGATCGAGGCGTTGCGGATGCGTTCGTCCTTTTCAGCGATCTCTTCGATCAGCTGCATCCCGATCCCTGATTTGGCGGCCAGGCGGGTTTTCCAGTCCGCGTCTTTGGGTTGTACCTGGTAGCGTTCGCGGATATGATTGAAAAAGAGCTTGCTTTGCTGCATGGCCAGTTGCCGGTGATTGTTCTGTAAAAAATACAACCTGCCGATCGTCGAAATGAACTCAAGGGAGGTATTGGAATTGGGCTCCAGCACCGGCACGACCCGCTGGCGCCTCCTGGCCCTGAATACCATGTAGAGCAATCCAGTGGCCAGGATGAGGTACCAGGCCCAGGCCAGCGGCGGTTGTTCCAGAATGAACTGCAAGGGGCTTTTTTCGGGTATATACCTGCCGTTGGGCCTGGATCGGTTGTTCAATACCCGGCCCATCGGCAGGGAAATCCGGCTGTGCTCATCCCAGTAAACCGGACCCTTGGCCAAATGTGAAAAGATCCTGCCCGCGTAATCGAGCCCAGCTTCCTGCCTGAGCTGTATATTGGTGAATGCGACCGGAGCTGTGTGCAGGTAAAAAACACCGCCTCCGTAGTTGATCGAGGCAAAATTGAGCAAGGTGTCGTTCATCCAGCCCAGGGGCGTGATGCCGTACGGGGCATCGCAGATATAGGCCGAATCGATATACTGCCATTCGTAAGGCAGGGTTTCTCCCTGTTTGCGGAAGACAAATCCCGAAGGTTCGGCGGTTTTAAGCTGCTGATGTACAAAAGAAAAGCGGGCGGCGGTATCTGCAAGGCTCTTGTACCCGTCCCACCACATGGAGTCGCATTCGGTGTAGACGTAGAACATCAGGTCGTAGGGAATGGTCCGGCAGGCGATGAAGGCCCGGTTGCCTTCCGCGACAAAATCAAGCAGTTGGTCCACATCCGTTTCCGACATGTACATCGCCTCTCCGATGAACACGTAATTGGCGGTATCGGTCAGCAGGTCAGTGTCGTCTGCCAATACCGGCAATGCCGTTGCGAGGCTGTCCGTGATCATTACCAGGTCTTCACCGGGGAAATAAGATCCCAGCAACTGTCGGATGACGTAGGTGCCGAAGGGGTCCTTGCTGTCTGCCCTGTAATGCTCCCGCCATTGGACCCGGTTGGCGCTTCTGGCAAACAGGATCAGTAGCAGGAGGATAACCAGGGCGGCTCCTGCCGCAATCCATATGATCATCCGGTTTTTCATGATGCCGGCGCGGGGGTTAAGGGTTGACGGATATCCCGGATAAAGGTATTGAACCGGGACTGCAGCTGGTCAAACATTTCCCGGTCGAGGTCAAGATTGCCGTACCAGGTGGTTTCGTAGACGAGGGTCAGGGCCCTGAATTCCGGATAAAAACCGGTGGCTGCCGCCTCGGCAAGGTAGTGCCTGTTGGTTTTATCCTTTTTCCACCGGATCACCTGCCGCTGGGAAAGGGACTGGATAACCGCCAGATAATAAAGCCGGACAGCGAGCGGCAGGTTGCCTTGCTCAACAGCCAGCCGGATATATCGCTCCAGGTCCGTTTCGGCAAGATTCTCCTCGATCTTTTCCAGGTTGATTTCGCCGATATCGCTTTGCCGGTTGATTCGCTTATTGCGGGGGCCTCCTTTGAAACCGAGCATGCGGTAAATGATGAATGCGAGCAGAACGGCTCCGCCGACAATCAGAATGCCTTGCGCCACATATTTGAGCCATCCGGCATTGAATTTCAGCGGGGGGCGGGGATTGTCCGGTTCTTCCGGGGCAGCGGCTTTCTTTTTTTTGTTTTCGGGTCTTTTTTTTGTTTTCTGACTGTAATCCAGGTCGCCCACCAGGCCTTCCCACTGCTTTTTGTCAAACGGCCTGTTCCGGATGTCGGAATTCAGGTAATCCTCTTCAGGGGAACCTTCGTAAAATTCGCCCGCATATTCTTCGTCATCGAAATCTTCGTCATAACCTTCACCGGTAATCATATCCGGAGATAAGGGCGGGTCTTCAAGGGGTTCCTGGCATATCGCAGGTACATTCCCGCAAAGGGAAAGGCACAAGCTAAGCGTGTATGGCAAAATTCTTTTCATCATGCGGGCTCAGTTTATTCCCGTTCCATGCCTTTGATCGTTCGCCCGCTGCCGATTTCCTCCATGCGCAGGCGAAGGGCCGGCGCTTCCCGGATCTCAAGCAGTGTAAAATACAAAATACTGCCGGAAATGGCCAATGCGGCAAACAAAAGATAGGACAAAAATAGGTAAAGTCCGGTTAACAGGACAACGCTTATGTTGTTCATGACTTCCTGATCGAAGTGGATGATCCATCCCACCAGTTCAAAAAGCAGGTAAACCAGTGCCGTATCGGCCAGAAAGGCAAAAATCAGGCTGACAATAAAAGCGAGTATGAAGACGCCTAGACTCCGCCAATAGTCGCCGCCGGTCAGGTTAAAGGCTCGGATCAGGCTGGAAGCCGGGTCGCTTCCTTCTTGTTGGCTTACAAAAAACCAGACCATGAAAAAGACGCCGCCGAAGAGGAACAGGAAAAAAGTAAACCACGCATTGATAGACAGCATGAGGGAAAACAGGACGCCGGTGAGGATGCACTTCAATAAATTGACGATGTTGCCGCCGCGCTTCTGCCGGCCTTTCATCATGCCCATCCAGCGGCCGGTCAGGAAAGCGACAATGCCGAAAACCGCACCGTTGGCCCAGGGCAGGATAGGAGAAACCTGAAAAGTCAAAAGCTTTGGAAAGGCTTGAACGAGCTCGAACGGCTGGGCTTCATAAAAAAAGCGCTCTGCCGGCGGAGCAGCCGAAAAAAAGAATGCCGCGCCGCAGACAGCGGCCGTCAGTCCGATCAATATCAAGGCCAGCCTGGAGAAATATTTCTTGAAGAAAACAAAGGTATCCGCAAAAATCTCGCCCGGAGATTTGATCTGACCGAAATCGATGGCGAGGCTGGAATCCGGCGGGATCCTCATTTCATTTTGCGCGCCGGGAAATCCTATCGCAGCCCGCCAACGGGGATACCAGACAAAATAAACCAGGATAAAAGCCAGGCAAACGGCAATGAACGCCCCCCGGATGACATCCGGCGTTTCGGTATAGCGCGTCAGAAAACCTTCAATGAAGCCCGCCAATACAAAAATCGGAACAATGCCGATCATGATCTTGATCCCTCTGCGCGCGGATCGCTGAAAGGCCCGCAATCGCGTGTAAGTGCCCGGGAAAACCAACCCGCGGCCAAGCGTGATGCCTGCAGCGCCCGCAATGACAATGGCCGAGATCTCCAGCGTGCCGTGTATCCATATGGTCAGAAACGATTCCCTGAAAAGCCCCTGCTCTATGAAAAACCACTGAAATGCGCCGACCATGAATCCGTTTCGGGCGACCATGACAATGGACCCTACGCTGAACAGGACGCCCAGCGCAAACGTCAGGAAAGCCACATACAGGTTGTTGATCGTGATGCCGAGCGACATGCCGAAAGCGCCTTTCTGTTTGTAAACAGCCATCGGATCGCCGGATTCGATATTGGTGCGCGTCATTTCGATGTAGTCCTCTCCCATGATCACGGTGGCGAACTCAGGGTCGAACGCCGAAGACAGCGCGCCGATGGAAAAACTCAGGACAAAAACCCAGAAGGACAGGCGCAGATCCTTTCTCGCTTCGAATACCAGTTGAGGCACATCGTCGGTCCAGAAAGTGAGAAACCGGCCCAGGCGGGTTTTTTTATTCTTGTAGATGCTGAAGAATATGCGTTGGGCCAATCCGTTGAGATAGACCCGGACAGACCGGTTGGGGTAAAATGTGCGCGAGTACGAAAGATCGTCGGTAATATGCACAAAAAGGTCATTCAGCTTGTCGGCGTCCTTGTACTGGCCGTTCAGCACCGCATCAAATTCACTCCATTTGTCCTTGTTCTGCTGAATAAAACTCGTTTCGCGCATTTTTCCCGGGAGAAATTGAAAAAGTTCACATTATATGGAAATATTTGCAAATAGTTCAGCAATTTATGAAAACTATAGATATCCGCACCACCCAGAATGTAGTCATCGAGTATGAACTGGCCAGCGCCTGGGAGCGGGTCGTCGGGTTTATCATTGATTTTATCGTTGTACTGGCCATATACGTGATCCTGATGCTCCTGCTGGCAACCATTACCAGCGGCAATTTTTTTGAATCCGATATGTTTATCGGCGTCCTGCTGGGGATTGTGCCCGTAGCGCTTTTCATGCTGTACCAGTTCCTTTCCGAAGCCATCGCCGACGGACAATCCTGGGGAAAACGGGCGGTCGGCATAAGGGTGGTCAGGTTGGACGGCAAAGAGCCCGGGCTGACCGACTTCCTGCTGCGCGCCGTTCTGTACCTGGTCGATGCTTTTGTCACCTTCGGTATTCTGGGGCTCTTGTTCATCGTTTCTTCGGATAAGAGCCAGCGGCTCGGCGATCTGACGGCCAACACAACGGTCATCCGGTCCAAACCCAGCAACCATTTCGGGCTGGCCGAAATCCTCCGGATCAATACCCTGGAGAATTACACGCCGAATTTTCCAGAAGTGCGCCGCCTGAACGAATCGGATATGCTGGCCATCAAGCAAATCATCAACCGCTGCCAAAAGCACCCCAATGCCGCTCACCGGGCTATTCTGAACGACCTGGTGACCCGGCTTTGCGCGCAACTGGGCGTTCAGGTTCCCCCGCGCGACAAACTGGAATTCCTCAAGACCCTGATCCGGGATTACATTGTGCTCACGCGCTGATTGCCGGCGGGATTTCGTACTTTTGCGCCCTATGGGAAGAAACCGAAGAGAATTCAAAGTTGCAACCAATGTGGTGTTCACCGGCATTGCCGATAAGGGCAAATGTGTCGGAAAAACCCAGGACGGCCAGGTGGTTTTTGCCGAAGGCGCCGCGCCCGGCGATGTGGCGGATGTGCTGGTGCGGCCCAAAAAAGGTTTTCTTGAAGGCCGGATACAACAAATACACACTTATGCCCCGGACCGGACCGAACCGTTTTGCCGGCATTTTGAGATCTGCGGCGGGTGCCGCTGGCAGCACATCACCTATGATGCCCAATTGAAACACAAGCAGTCGGTTGTGGAAAACGCCCTGACCCGCATCGGCAAAGTGGCTGTGGAAGAATTCCTGCCCATTGTGCCCGCGGAAAAAAGCACGTATTACCGCAATAAACTGGAATTCACGTTTTCCGACCGGCGCTACCTGTCGGATGCGGAAATGCAGGAAGGGCTTTCCAAGGACGAACCTGCGCTGGGTTTTTACCGGCCGGGCACCTTCGACCGGGTGATCAACATCGATCATTGCTGGCTGCAGGACGAACCCACCAATGCCCTTCGCAACGCCATCCGGGAAATCGGCCTGCAACAAGGCCTGCCTTTTTACGATCACAAAAGCCAGCAGGGTTTTCTGCGCCAGATCGTTATCCGGGTGACAACCCTGGGGCAAACCATGCTGATCGTGAGTTTCGGCCAGAAAGACCCCAAGCGGATTGCCGCGTTCCTGGATGAAGTGCTGGCCCGCTTCCCTCAGATCACCACAACCGGCTATTGCATCAGCGCCAAGCTGAACAATTCCATTCAGGATCTGGACATCCTGACCTACCAGGGTAAAGGGTATATTGAGGAGCAGTTGGGGCATGTCGGCTTCCGGATCGGCTTCAAATCGTTTTTTCAGACCAATACCCGTCAGGCCGTCAGGCTGTACAGCGTAGCGGCATCGTTTGCGGGCCTGACCGGCTCGGAAAACGTTTACGACCTGTATACCGGTTTGGGGAGCATAGCGCTTTTTGTGGCCGGCCATTGCCGGCAGGTCGTCGGCATCGAGGAAGTAGCCCCCGCCATCGAGGACGCCCGGGAGAACGCCCGGCTCAACAGCATCGATAACGCCGTTTTTTACGCCGGCGATGTAAAGGATATCCTGACCGAAGATTTTGCCCGCCAACACGGAAAACCGGACGTATTGATCACCGATCCGCCGCGGGCGGGCATGGACGCCAGGGTGGTGGAAATGCTGCTCAAACTGGCCCCGCCCAGGATCGTTTATGTCAGCTGCAACCCGGCTACCCAGGCCCGGGACCTCAACCTGCTCTCGGAGCAGTACCGGGTGTTGAAGGTGCAGCCCGTTGATATGTTTCCGCATACGTCCCATATTGAAAGCGTAGCGCTCCTTGAGTTGATCTGAACCTGATTTCGAGTCTTCAATAACCCTCAGACCTATGGAAAAACGCCGGCTGGTAAAAGAATTGGAAAAGGACCTCGCGCAACAAGCCGGGCTTCTCGCCAAAGTGTCAGATACGATCCTGGATCAGGATATTTCCCGGTATCCTATTTTTGTGCTGTCTGCAAAAGGACTGGAAATAGGCGTGGCCGTAGCTGCCGGGGATGAGCGCCAACCCTGGCATATCTCCGCCTCCACCCTTGAAGAATTGGCTGCCAGGCAGGTGATCGGTATGGAAAAGGTGGACGATTTCCGCAGGATTTTCAAAGATCCGCAGGAATTTTTCTGTTTTTTGGTTATATTTGAAGAGCAAGCGGATTTTGTCTTTATGCCGCGTAACATTCAAGCGGTATAAATCGTACAAAACAGTGTAAATCATATTCGACCGCCAAACGAATAAACTTGATGCACAACCATTTACCAGACGTGAGGCTGACCTCCGAAGTCCTGCTCGTTGAGGACGACCCTGCCTATGCGCGCCTGGTAGAGATCTTTCTGAGGAATTCGGAATGGGTCAATTGTTCGCTCACCATACTGCACAACCTTAGAGATACCCTCGATATACTGGAGAAAAGGTCGTTTTCGGCTGTGCTGCTCGATCTGTCCCTGCCGGATAGCGACGGATTTGAAACCCTGTCCGGGCTGTTATCCCGGTTTCCCAACCTGAATGTCATTGTACTGACCGGCCGGTCCGATCATGGGCTGGGCCTCCAAACCCTGAAAGCAGGGGCGCAGGATTTTCTGGTAAAGGGAGAGTTTGAAGCCGACCATATCGGTAAGGTCCTTCGGTATGCCATCGAGCGCAACCAGATCACCCAGCGGTTGGAAGAGGCCCAACGGATCGGCAGGATGGGGCATTGGCAATGTTATCCCGCCAAGCGGAGTTTCATCGCCTCCAAGGAGGTCTTCCGCATCATGGACATGCCGCAGGATCCCCTGTTGTACGAGCACCTCGAAGCCGGTAAATGCCCGTTATCTTTCCTGAATGAGTTGAAACAGGAAGCGGTTTTAAACAGTGAATCCCAGAAGGAAATCTCCATCGTCCGGCCGGATGGTCAGGAACTTTTCATTGAAGCCCTTTGCCGGGCTGAAAAACTCTCCGACGGCAATTATTTCTTTTACGGCATCATTCAGGACATCACCGAAAGAAGAAAAGCGGAGGCCATACGCATTGAGAGAGACCTTGCGGAGCAGGCCGTTAAGGTGCGGGAACAAATTCTGGCCAGCGTAAGCCACGAAATGCGCACGCCTATGAATGCGATTGTCGGCATGAGCAAGCTGATGGCCCTGACGCCGCTGAACGAAGAACAGAAAAACTACCTGACAGCGATCGAACATTCCTCCGAAGTATTGCTCCACATCATCAATGACATCCTGCAGGCGGCAGCGCTCAACCACGACGGGGTGAAATTTGAACAGGAACCTTTCTCGATGCGGGAATTGGGGCAACACCTTTACAGGATTATATCCGAAAAGATCGGAAAAAAAGCGATCAGGTTAAGGTTTGACATCAGCGAAAGCGTCCCCGAAATGTTGCTGGGGGACAAACTCCGGATGTACCAGATACTGAATAACCTGCTGGAGAATGCAGTCAAGTTCACCGATTCAGGCGAGATTATTTTCCGGATAGCCGCCGACCCCGTAAAAGATAACTTTGTCGTCCTGTTTTTTGAGATCCAGGATACCGGGATCGGAATACCCGCCGAAAGCCTGAATGCCATTTTTACCGCTTTTACCCGTGTCGCCCGGAAGGACCGGATTGCGGAAGGCACCGGTTTGGGTTTGTCGATCTGCAAGGCCTTGATCGAGCGGATGGGCGGATCCATCCGGGTATCCAGTGCCCTGAACAGCGGATCGACCTTCCGGTTTGAGCTGCCTTTTGCCGTTATTCACCCCCCTGCCAGGGAGTTGATCCCGGAAAAGGACCTTACTTGGATCGAACCCGGCCGGCCGTTCAGGGTTCTGGTGGTTGAGGATCACAAGATCAACCAGTTGGTTTCCAAATTCACCCTTGAAAAAAAGTGGCCCCAAATAGAAGTCATACTCGCTAACGACGGGCTTGAAGCGCTTTCTTTCCTGGAGAACCAAACGCCTGACCTGGTGCTGATGGATCTTGAAATGCCCAACCTGAACGGTTTTGAAACAACCCTCCGGATCCGTGAAAATCTGAGATTGGGCCCCGGGGACCTGCCGGTCATTGCCATGACGGCGCATGTCCATGTCGGACAAACCGAAGAATACCTGAAATTCGGCATGAATGATTATATCCTGAAACCTTTTGACCCGGAGGAATTGTTCAAAAAAATAGCCTGCTATCTAAACCGCTATGGTCACGAAAAACTACCAGCACATTAACCTTACTTATCTCGATCTGATGACAGACGGCGATCCGGAAACCAGAAATACGCTATTGGATTTATTGGTGGAGGAGTTGCAAACCGTACCTGCTCAGCTGCGGGAGGCTTTTGAGCACTCGGAATGGGTTGCGGCGCTCGGAATTGCGCACAAAATGAAATCCAGCCTTGCTTTTGTGGGCAACGATGAATTGATCCGGAGCAACCAGGCCCTCTGGCAGGGGTTGCATGAAAAAAGGGACCCTGCGGGGCTTGCCGTCCACCTGGATGCGCTGGAACGATTGTCGCCTCTGGCCGAAGCCGAACTGCTAAAAGAGAAGAAAAGTCAATAATTTCTTTGATCTTTGCAGCCAGAAATCGTTTTTGAATGAAAGGAATCGTCCTGGCTGGTGGGTTGGGCACCCGGCTATATCCGCTGACACTCGCGGTCAGCAAACAATTGATGCCGGTGTACGACAAACCGATGATCTACTATCCGCTCTCCACCCTTATGTCGGCAGGCATCAGGGATATTCTGATCATTTCCACTCCATCGGATTTACCGCATTTTCAGAAATTGCTGGGCGACGGCGGTCAGATCGGCTGCAATTTCAGCTATACGCCGCAATATGAGCCCAACGGACTGGCTCAGGCATTTGTCCTCGGCGAATCCTTTATCGGAGGGGATCCCGCTGCCCTGATTCTGGGCGACAATATCTTTTACGGTGCGGGTTTTAACGAATCGCTGCAGGAATGCATCAACCCCGAAGGCGGCATCGTTTTTGCCTATTGGGTAGCCGATCCGGAACGATACGGCGTTGTCGAGTTCGATGACGCCTTCAATGCGGTTTCCATCGAGGAAAAACCAAAGACGCCGAAATCCAATTATGCGGTTCCGGGCCTTTATTTCTATAACAACGAAGTAGTGGAAATCGCCCGCAATCTGAGGCCCAGCCACCGCGGCGAATACGAGATAACGGATGTGAATAAACATTATCTGGAA
>WBZL01000712.1_pt1 | contig 37152 bp, 59 predicted proteins | sample 5204291 | NCBI WGS metagenome assembly WBZL01 (sample SAMN12344345, study PRJNA552823) | activated sludge metagenome | biome: Activated sludge suspended growth; feature: Nitrification reactor; material: Wastewater; isolation source: activated sludge from nitrification reactor of wastewater... | reverse complement strand
CGGCAGTCGTCACCTACGAGGACAAGGAGTTGGGCGAGCGCGTCCGGCTGCACACACTGAAGGGCTTCGGAGTACACCCGTAGACGCGAGACGCGTTGCGGTTCTAAGAGAAACGTGCAAGAAGGTATGGGAGCTGCACCCAAACGCAGCAGAAGGAGATGAGATGACCCTGACGAAGGGAGAGGTTCAAGCTGCCCGGCTGGAGCGGCGTCGACGACGGGCCGAGGCTCGCTCGCGTGCCGACTTCTGGCTGGACAAGAAGGGTACGGGCGCGTTCGGCCTCACCCTGTCCTACAAGGACGTGCGGGCCAAGGCCTACCGTTGCCTGGCCGAGGGTGACACGGAGACCGCGGTCCTGCTCAACGAGCTGCTCAAGGTGCGCCGTCGCATGGAGAAGGCTGGTCCGCTGCTCAAGGCGGTTCGCCGGCTGGAGTCGGCCCAGGTCCGCTTCGAGGGCGCTGTGGCCAACGCGTGCAGGGTCAAGCTGACGCCGAGGCAGAAGGGTCTGCTGACCACGGAGATCCGGCAGAAGATCCAGGAGCGGGCTCAGAAGGCTGCGGCCGGCGAGTGAGCTTGCGTCTAGACATGCTCCAGGTGCGGGTGGGGGATCAAACCCTCACCCACACCTGGACCTGACCGAGTTTTTTTTTCACGGTGAGTTGACAAAAGCCTCAGTCGCGTGCTAATCTCTCTTCATGACGAAGAACAAGCTCAGCCGCCAGGAGATGACCGAGGTCGATCGCAAGTTCGCCGCCGCCTACGACCGTCTCTACAAGGCCGAGAACACGCTGCGCTGCTTCTGCGAGCCGCGCCGCTACAAGGCCTACCGTCAGGGCCGCATGGTCGACGTCGTCGAGTGGCGCACCATCGACCAGCATTACCACTGGCCGGTGATCGACAAGGCCGTGGTCGAGCGCGCGGCCGCGCTGGCCGAGATCGACGAGCTGAACAAGATCTTCCGCGCCGCGGGAGGCTGGAACCGGTACTTCCTCGTGACCAACGACAACGGCCACGTGCACAACGGCACCAACTGCAGCACGTGCTTCTCGACCACGCAGTACAACTGGCTGGTCGACCTGGCCGGCGCCGACGAGGCCGAGATGGTCCAGACCTACGGGTCGGACGCGTGCACGGTGTGCTTCCCGAGCGCCGGGGCGCTCCCGGGCTGGGGCAGCAGCAAGAGCCAGCGCGAGAAGCAGGCCGCCAAGGAGGACCGTGCGGCCAAGGCGGCGGCGCGCAAGGCCGAGGCCGAGGTCAAGCGACTCAACACCCAGATCCGCGAGATGAAGGGTGACCTCCGCGACGCGCTGGCCTCGGTCGAGTTCTCGCCCGTCTCGCACGCCCACTCGAAGCGCACCAACTACTACGAGGACAAGATCGCGACCCTGCCGGCCAAGATCGCGAACCTGACCGGTGAGACGGTCGACCAGATCCTGGCCGAGGTCCGCGAGAAGGCCCGCAAGCAGGCGATCAAGGACCTGAAGGAGTGCCTCAACGGTTGGATCCTGAAGCAGCCCTCCTTCGACCCGGAGCTGCGCGAGAAGATCTACGCCAACGCCCGCAAGGACCTTCACAACCTGGGCGTGAAGGGGTTCTGATGGACAAGACATACAACGGATGGAAGAACTACCAGACCTGGAACGTGGCCCTCTGGCTCGGCAACGACGAGGGCCTGTACCGGATGGCCCTGGAGGCCAAGGGCGACTACGAGGACTTCGCCAAGCAGCTGCGCGAGATCGGCGTCACCGAGACGCCGGACAAGGTGGCCTACAACGACAGCGGCCTGGACACGGACGCACTGGACGAGACGCTGCGCGAGCTGCGCGGCGAGGAGGCCGAGCCCGAGTAGCGTGACGGGCTAGTCGGGGTCCGCACCCCGATGAAGCGAAGCGGTTCGCTGCCGCACAAAAACGGACTCGCCCCTGGATCGGGGCCGTGACGGTGGGCACGTAGCGGGAACCCGGTGGAGGCGTTCATGCCAGTGAAGCCGGCCTCGCACCCACCAACCTACTGGGTTGCGTCGACAGCAGGTTCTGTGCTAAATTGCCAGGGCCGCAGTGGCCGAGGGGCTCCAGGCATCAGCCTTCCAAGCTGAACTACGCGGGTTCGAATCCCGTCTGCGGTTTGACATACGCCGCCATGGCCGAGAGGTGAGGCACCACGTTGCCAACGTGGACAGGTGGGATCGTTACCCGCTGGCGGCTCTTTACGAGGCATGCATGGAAGAGACCAGGATCTACTACGACCGTTCCACCGATGACTTCTACGTCGGCAACCCGCCCGTGTACCACACCTGCAAAGTGGTTCGCGTCAGGGATGTCCCGGAGCTGCGAATCAACGTGCTCACCTGGGAGAACGTAGGCGTGACCAGAAGTCGGGTGGAGCTGTGCGGCAACAAGCTCGCAGGTGTGGAGACCGAGAGCGGCATCTGCGTCAAGTGCCGGGAGCGTTTCGAGACAGCGAGCGATAGGTTCGCGGCCTTCGATGTGCCGCTGGACCCCTACTAGAAGCAGGAGGAGAGAACGATGAACGAGGAACTACCGACCCGTGAGGAGGCGGCCCGCAAGCGGGCCTCGGACGCCCTGGCCATTCAGGCCGGCGCCTGCAACCCGCTCGGCATCACCAACAGCCTGCTCCGGCACATGCAGAACCTGGCGCGTCAGCCGGACTCAAAGGGCACGAGCGAGATCCTGGAGGATCCGGCCTGCCGGCTGATCGTCCACCAGCTGGCCTTCCTGTTCAAGACCGACGCGATCGACGACGGGCTGCTGACCTACTCGCACCTGGTCGACGAGTGCAAGCGGAGCGCCGCATGAGCCGCATTCTGAAGGGTAAGATCACGATCACCCGCACCAACTCCAACCAGCCCCCTTACGACACGGCGTCCATCACGGTCACGGACGAGACGTCCGCGGCAACCGTGATCCGGATACGAATGCTGCCCGAGGACTGGGGCATGGCCCTGCTCAACGTCGGCGCGCAGCCGTGCACGTTCGAGATCTGGGACAACAACGAGACGATCGGCAAGGAGCTGGAGATCAAGACAGAGGTCGTCAAGCTCGACCTGCCCAACACGTACACGCACGACAAGGACGTCATCGACAAGGCCATCACCAGGGCTCTGAAGATCTACGAGGTCGACGGCTGGAAGGCTCGGCGCGAGGACTTCCGCAACATGCACAACAGGGCCGGCAACGGGTACCGCGTCACCTTCACGCGCTACGTTGCCGCCAAGAAGGAGGACGGAGAAGCATGAGTCAGGTTCAGCAGAAGGAGAAGCTGCACACGGTCGTGGTCAAGGAGTTCACGAACACCTTCCGCGGCCACAAGCGCACCTCGCCCGGCAAGCCGGGTCGGCGCCGCAAGCAGTTCCACGTCACGATCACCAACACGCTGCCCGAGAGCGACGACCGCGTGCAGAAGGTGCTGGCAGAGCGTCAGCGCGAGGCCGAGGTGCGACGCACCAAGGCCAAGCTGCAGCGCAACGTGCAGCGGGCCGAACGCAGCCTGGGCGAAGCGCTGGAGGGCATCTTCAACGAGTCCGTGAGCAGAATCCTGGGCCCCAAGGTGGCCGCTCAGTTCGAGGAGAGCAAGAAGAGGCGCCGTCGCGCGTAAGGGGAACCGTGCCAGAGCCCAAGAACAAGAAGAAGGCGCCTTGGGCTCTGGTCCCGGTCCGCAACCTGGACATCGTGGCCGTGATCCAGCGCAAGAGGGGCGCGCACCAGGACAAGAGGACCAAGCGCGAGCGCAAGTACCCGAAGAGCAAGGTGGAGGAGTAGGATGGCAGCAGGGGTCAAATACCTGAAGGTGACGATCGACCAGGACTCGCCCGAAGACGAGTTCTACGTCGAGGGGCGAGAGGTCGTCCGCGTCACCGTACTACCGGACCGGTTCAAGGTCACGAAGCTGCGCCGCCTGCCGCCAGGCAAGTACAGATGGGAGTGGCGAGGCTTCAACGAGGCCGACGTGATCTGGCTGACGCAGGCGGTGAAGGACGAGGCCGCATCGGTCGTCACGCTGGACTTCGTGTCTTCGTTGCCCGACCCGCACGTGTCGTACGCCGAGAAGGCGTTCCGTGCTCGGTTCCCGAAACCGGTGCCCGGCATGTTGAACATCTTCCAGGCCGCCAACAGCATGATGGAGCGCGTGCGCATCACCAAGAGGTGGAAGTCGTACGCAGTGCTGGAGAAGAACACGTACATCTACCGCCTGGAGGAGTTCATCGAGAACAACGCGCCCGACGACCAGTGGTGCTACGAGAACGGCGAGATCTGGGTGTCGAGGGACTTCATCTCGCAGTACATCTTCTTGGGTGAGCGAGGGTCCATGGCTCAGATCGTGCGTCGAGACGAGGTCCAGCCGCTCTCATAACCACAGTTGTCAGCCACGTTTTGGCCGCGGTACCATGACCGCGGGTGTCTCGGCACAGGCCAGGAGAGATCAGAGGCAAGAAGCGTCGCCGCGTCATGCGCCGGCTCTACAAGGCGGCACGCGGCTTCTGCACCTACTGCCTCACCAAGTTGAAGAGGTGGGAGGCCACCATCGACCACATGACCCCGCTGTCTAGGGGTGGTACGTCGGAGCCGTGGAACCTGACCCTGGCCTGCGTCGAGTGCAACCTGGACAAGGGTAGCCTCACCTTCGAAGAGTACACCGAGAGGACCCTGACCCACGGTCGAGGAATCAGTCGATTGACAGGGCGCCACGAGCTGTGCTAACGATGGTCGTATCTCGGCAGGGTAGCTCAGACTTAGGCAGAGCGTCGGATTGAAAATCCGAAAGTCGAAGGTTCGATTCCTTCTCCTGCCACTAGACGGTGCCCATGGGTACGAAACCGATGACAGTTCGCACAGACAACGTCGCATTTAGCGATCTCGGCGCGGAGTTCGGACTCCGTTCGGTATCGGTGCAGGTGCTGCGCCACACCGAAGGATTTCACTTCACCGGGACGATGGTCAAAGTCCATCACGAAGTACGGGTAGCGCACACCGCAGTCGGCACAGGGTCGGTTCTTCATCGAACGCAGAATAGCGCGCCGCCGGTTGGCGGCCGCCTTGGTGTTGCGGGCAACCCTGGGTAAGTACTGCGCCTTGTTCTTCGCGTAGTGCTCTTGTTGCTGACGGTGCTGACAAGGGCGACACAACGTCTTTCGCCGGCCCGTGACCCTGTCGGCGAAGTTGAACTGATCCAGTGGTTTAACTTCTAGGCACACGCGACAGGCTCTCTCGCTCATGAGGCTAGAGAAGCGCATAGTGGACAGGTTTTCAACGTGGTTCTGGGTAGCCAAGGGGTAAGGCAGCGAGCTGTTAACTCGCCCATCGCAGGTTCGAATCCTGCCCCAGAAGTTTTTTCACGGTGGTCGTAGCTCAGTTGGCTAGAGCGCCAGGTTGTGGCCCTGGAGGCCGAGGGTTCGATCCCCTCCGTCCACCCCTCCCTAACCTCTACTTGCATTTCTAAAAATGTCCAGGCAAACAAGCACTTGGAGAGGTTGTTAGGGGTACTGTGTCCGAGGAAGAGCTAAAGAAGCGTCTGGCAGAGACCAAGTGCGAGCCGGACTGTGCTACCTGCGGCAGCGCCGACGTGGTTGAGATCCTGTCTCAACTGCACTCGCACGCGGCTGGCGGGTTTCGGCCGGTCTACGTGGTCCTTCTGCGAGAGAGCGACGGCTTGGCGCACACGCTGTGCGACCCCGCGGTCAACACCCAGAAGCTCCTCTCCCTGATTCAAGAGAGCATGGAGAACGTGGAGGTGCCCGAAGGGGCGCTGACACACTGATGGTGGTTGTTGTGGCGGGGTGGTGGTGCCAAACGATGCTCACGGCGATCCAGAGCAGCTGAGTTCCGAGTGGCCTGAGGAGCTTCCTCTAGGCCTCCAGTACGAAGAAGGCTACGCTGACGAGGCGTACTCCTGCTACGTCGAGAACAACACGACGACCGGAGTGGCCCGCTTCACGCCCGAGGTGCGCCTACGCGTAGCCGTACTCGGTGACGCCATCTGGTGCCTGCAGCTGCCAACCAAGAATCGCGACGGTAGTCGGAACTGGGTCGCGATCAAGCTCAAGCGAGAGGCCAAGAACTGGCTGTACGGGCGTGCCAGATCGCTGCCATCGTTCTCGTTCGCCGAGGTCTGCGAGGCTGTCGGCCTGGACGTGGAGGCGGCCCACAGTGCGATCGAACGCATGCTCAGGACCAGGCGCTTCGACATCAGGGAGCTGATCTTTTGGACCAAGTAGCTGTCTGCACGGTCGTTGGTTTTGATTGACAGTTAGCGACGGTCTGTGCGAAGCTTGAAGTCCTTGCCGGCTCTATCGTTCAGCGGCTAGGACACCCGCCTGTCACGTGGGAGAGAGGGGTTCGATTCCCCTTAGAGCCGCTATGGCAAAAGAAGAAGTCGACTCGCTGGCCGAATACCGTGCGATGCAGGCCAAGACCCGAGAGGCCTTGGATACGCTGCTGGAGCACTTGGGCGACCCGGACTGGATCGTGTTCTGCGGCCGCGGTTTCCCGGGCAGGTTCGAGCAGGCCGACGGCAGCTACAAGACCGAGGGCGAGCCGCACATCGGCCTCTCCATCTGCCACGCCTGCGCGCCGGACAAGATGTCTCTGATCCCGGCCACCTGGCACGACGTGCGCATCGAGACCGACATCTCTCAATATCTCTGCGAGACACACAAGGCCTGTTGACAAGACCACCGGTGCTGTGCTAGTATTCTCGTATGGCACACACCTTCTATCAGGTTGCACCGAAGTACACGGCCGGCTCACCGGCCCAGGTCGACGAGCAGACCGCCCGCCGCGTCGCGGCCGAAGAGGCTCGCAGCTACGCCAACCACCTGGAAGGGGTCTACGGGCCCGAGGATCAGGAGAAGGCCCAGGCCGAGGGTCTGGGTGGCATCTCCGAGCGCGTGACGCAGCACGCCGGTCACATGGTGGTCGAGGACCTGATCACCGGTCAGCGTTTCCGCCGCCTGTACCAGGTCAGCACCGCGCGCTGCGACTTCTGCGGCACCGAGCAGCGCGCCTTCAAGACGCAGCGCGCCAAGAACAGGCGTGGTGTCGAGGTGCACGACCTGAGAGACGGTCGGCCCTGCCCCGGCGGCCTGGTCGCCCGCCAGGAGGAGATCCAGCTGTGAGCTTGCCCAGGATCCTGTCTCGCGAGGCGGACGGCAAGCTGTTCCGCTTCCAGCGTCGCGGGCACTGGTCGACGATCGTTTCCAGTGATGGCGAGGGTGACTACGTCAAGTTCTACGGTCCAGGCTACGTGGGCGCTCACAGTGGGCACTCCTACGTGGCCGTGGACAACCCGGGCCGGTACCTGCTCGACAAGTACGGCATCACTTGTGCGCAGGACAACTACTACGCAGGCCCCGGCTGGACCTTGTTGGTCGAAGACCTGATCCGGAAGCTGATCGCGGCCGGCTGGGATCGGCAGCTGTGCCAGGTGAAGGAGAAGTTCGGCGGCCTGCGCTTCTACATTGTGCGGACGTCGGACGAGCTGGACAGGCTGGTCGAGGACGCTGAGAACGACTCCTTTTTCACTTGCGAGGAGTGCGGCAACCCTGGCGAGACCAGAGCGACAAGCGGTGGTTGGGAGTACACCAGCTGCGCCGAGCACAAGAAGGATCGGAGACCCGCATGATCGACACGGACAAGCTGCGCACCAGCCACGAACATCTGACCCGCAAGGTGGGCGTGTTCGCGACCAAGGTCACACTCAACGAGGAGGACATCGGCCACCTGCATACTATCCTGTGGGCGCTGCCAGACCTGTGTCAGATCGCCATCCTGGCGGCCTCTCTGCGTGAGCTGCTGGACAAGGTCGAAAAGGTTGGCCCGGAGCCAGACCACTGCGGTTGACAAAATACCATCTCGTGTGCTAAGATCTTCCCCCATGAAGACACACGAGATCGAGACCGAGCACGGCAAGCTGGTTCGCCGCCAGTACCACCACGGGTGGACGGTTCACCCTAGGGTGGGCGGCCTTTTCCGCGCTCAGCTGCACGGGCTGGGCGTGGCCCGGTCCCGAGCGGACGGGTTGGACTTCCTGGAGAGGCTTGCCGCCTGCCCGTGCGCGGCGACGTACACGTTCCAACCCACGGTGCCGATCGAGCAGCAGCGTTGCGACAGAGCATGAAGGAGGAGGACATGAGCGGATTCAACGTGAGACCGAACACAGGCTGGGGCGGCACCGGCGGTGCGAACTACCGGTCGTACGCCCAGGTGGCGGAGCAGCTCACCGGCCGCTGCGCCGCACGGCGCAAGATCGACAACAACACGTACCTCGAACGACGTGGCGACGACGCGATCGCGGTCAAGCTGCACGCGACCGACATCGTCACCTTCCACCGTGACGGCCGGGTGACCATCAACTCAGGCGGCTGGCAGACGGTCACGACCAAGGACCGTCTCAACAACTACTCGCCGCTGCGCGTCTACGCCGACAAGGGCGTCTGGTACGTGTCCGACGGCGAGAAGACCGTCGTCTACGAGGACGGCCTGACGACCGACACCGAGGGTCGACTGGTCGAGGGCGGCAGGTCGCCGGACGAGCTGCGCAAGCTGCGCAAGCTGGTCGTCAAGTTCTGCAAGACCTTCGTGCAGAAGCTGGACAAGGGCGAGATCGACAAGCCCGGCCCCGGCGACTGCTGGTACTGCAGCATGTTCGACCGCGACGGCAAGGGCAGCGCCGATCACCTGCTGAGCCACGTCGGCTTCGCCGAGGACCACAACGGCGAGACCGAGACCTACTACGTGCCGTCACTGCTCTACAACGCCTGCGTCGAGGGCAAGGGTGTCAGCCTGTCCCCGTTCGCAGAGGGCGTGGTCTACAACTGGCTCAACGACAAGCCGCAGAGCCCGTTCGGTATCGACTTGGCACTGCGTCAGATCGAGCGCACACTGAAGAACTACATCCTGAAGCGGGTCGGGCTCCCGCTTCGCTGATACTGGAGTTGACAAGTCCACAGTTCGTGTGCTAATGTCCCACTCATGAACGAACCTACCCATGAGGAGATCGCCGAGTACGAGGACCACCTGTGGCACGATGACCGGGCGCTCAACCCGGACTGCCGGCACTGCAACCCGGCCCGCAACCGTAACCCGGAAGTGCTCCAGGCCGCGCTTCAGGCCTGGGACCGCGCCTGCAAGGAGAACTGATACATGGGATTCGCAAGAACACTGGACTTTCGCCGGCTTGCCGGCGACGACGTGGCCCTGGCGCACCACCTCAAGGAGGACCACGAACCGCCGATCCACGAGGTCTTCATCCCGGCCGCCAAGCAGGCGATCGAGAAGGCCCGCTTCGAGGAGTGGGACACCTACATCCTCCTGCCCAACGATCGCATGCTGACCGTGGCTCAGATCGTCGAGCAGTTGCACCTGGCGGCCTTCCTTCCAGACCTGAGCGAGGGCTGCTGAGAGGGTGTCAGAAACCTGCCCGATGAGCGTCTTCAGAGTATGAACGACAGCAAGAACGTGGAAGCCGACCTGACCGACCTGAAGCAGGCCATCGAGGCCGAGTGCGCCAAGCTGGGCATCACGCCCAAGCAGTACCTGGAGTACATCGGGCAGCTCAGGGAGGAGAAGGGGTCATGAAGACCATCGAACAACGCGTCGTCGACGTCGAGCGCAGGCGTGCCCGTGTGCGCGCCCGCTCGGCCGAGATCGCCCGCGCCCGCGGCCTGCAGGTAGAGCGCGTGGCCGCACCGCTGCTGGACATGCTCGACCGGGATGACCCGCGCCTCTGCGACGAGTGCTGCAAGCCGTTGCCGGCCGCGGAGTTGCAGGCGGGCATCCACCGGTCCTGCGCCGAGGCCTACTTCGCATGGCGCGAGGCTCGGCTGCAGGCCATGCTGGCAGACTAGCTGGTGGTCACCCTGACACAGGCCTCGCGCACGATGTCCTCCTCGTTGGGGAAGACGCCCCGGTCAGTGTCCAGGTAGACCCAGGTCTCCTCGCCAGGCCTGCTGACCAGGTCGACCACCGTGCAGTCTGTCCGGTTGCCGGTGCGCGGTCTCCAGATCAGCCTATCGCCGACGCTTAGAGGCCCTGACAGCTCGTAGAAGCCGGCGGCCTGGGCCTCGCACAGGATGTGCAGCTGGACCTCTCCTGCGACCCCTAGGGCGCTGTCCGGGACCGGGGTCAGCCAGTCTGGCGACAGCTCGTGGAGCAGGTCGACCAAGGCCCAGTGGAACTCGTCGGCCAGCTTGCTGACGGCCACGATCTCGAAGGCCTCGCGCATCTTGACGCTTTGCGTCATGTAGAACGCCTTGGCCTCCTTGTAGGAGCCTGTGTCGACGTACCCCCCAGAGAGGTACTCGGTGTCCTTGATCAGGTCTTCGAGCAGCTCAGCCCACTGCTTGAGCAGTCGCCACGTCCTCGCCTTCATCGTCCTGCCTCCTGTGTGAGAGCCCGCGGAGGGGATCGAACCCCCAACCCCCAGTTTACAAAACTGGTGCTCTAGCCGGTTGAGCTACACGGGCCTGTGACAGAGCCGGAGGCGGGACTCGAACCCGCTGCCTCGTCCTTACCAAGGACGCGCTCATCCACATGAGCCTCGCCGGCACGAGCCCGAGGTCGGGGTCGAACCGACAACCTCCGCGTTACGAATGCGGCGCTCTGGCCAGCTGAGCTACCCGGGCAAGGTGCTCACCATGACACAAACCGACCTGGTAGATCAACCAGAGACCTCTCCACGGCCGAAGTCTGACGCACTGTGTCGTACCCTACTGCGCACTGCGTCAAAAGTCCCTATTTACAAGATTGTCAGTAGTCGTGATCTGAGTCTTTTCAACAACTTGAGACCCTCTTGACAGCCATGGTAGAAAGCTCACGCTTGGTTTGGATTTTCTGAAGTTAAAGCTTGACGGTGAGATGAGCGAAACAGAGCGGTCAGACAGAGCGAAGAGTGAGTGAGATCAAGGATCAAGTCGAGATCAAGGTAGACACAGAGAAAGAGAAGAGAGATCCTCAAGGTCTTCCGGTTCGAGAGAGGGCCAGAGTTGCGTCCACCCTCTCTGTTGAACCTTGCAGAAGGCTTTCTACTCCTGACCGACCGGAACCACAAAATCGACAAGCCGATGTCGATTTCTCTTGAACTCCATCTCCCGAACGAGTAGACGCTCCTCCCTCTCTGAAACCACCAACGAGTTGGAGGTCTGGTGTTGAAGTTTGAGTACGGTGACGTCTACACGAGGTTCACCGGAGAAGCAGAAGAACTCCAGGCTGTACGACAGAACCTGATCGTCAAGGAAACCAAGAAAACCCCAGAGACATACCTGTTCGAAGGCGATGAGTTCCTTTCAGGACTACTACCCTCACTCTGTAGAAAACTCTCTTCCTCGAAGACACCCATCAAGTACGAGATCATCGGTCAAGAATCTCCTCCCGACCCGGATACCCTTTCTGTAGACCCCAAAATCCTCCGCGGTATCGAACTCTACGAAGACCAACAGTCGATCGTCTGGAAAGCCCTGTACAACAGAAGAGGACTGATCTGCTCACCAACAGCTTCTGGAAAGACCATCATCTCAGCCTCTATCGCCAAGATTCTTGAAGTAGAGCAAGGACTCTCAACTCTCATGGTGGTGCCCGGCCAGGCATCCATGGATCAAGCTGCAGAACGTTGGAACGAATACGGGCTAGCACCTGTAGGAAGACTCGGAGACTCACACAGAGAGCTGGACAAGTTTCACCTCGTAGCCGTAGTCAACTCCCTGTACGAAGGCCTGAAGAGAAAAGACAAGAGACTGCTCAAGTGGTTGGATGAAGTAGGTGTCCTTCTACTGATGGAGACCCATCATGTCCCCTCACGCATGTGGTCTGCGGTGGGGTATTCTATCTCGGTGCCGTATCGGATTGGACTCTCAGCAACACCCTTCTCTACCCAGCAAGGACCGACAACCCCAGACGACTACAGACTCCTAGGCATCACCGGAGACATCTTCGCCTACGTGGATGATGCCACCCTGATGAACCGTGGCCGTACCGCGACACCTCACGTCCACTTCCTCTCTGCCGGCTCTGAGTGGCTTGGTGGGGAGACCAACTGGCACGAGGTGAAGAAGGTCGGCATCAACGAGAACACCAGTAGAAACGGCATGATCTCCGAGCTTGCGTCCCAGCTCGCGCTCTCAGGCAGGAAGGTTCTTGTCCTGGTCAACGAGGTGGGTCACGGCAAGCAGCTAGCACGGTCGATCTCGAAGAGGATGGGCAAGGCCCTCCTCTACAAGGGTCAGTCGCAGCTCCTGTCCTACGCCGGGGGCATCGAGCAGCACACGCAGCACGTGTCGATCACGGAGCTGGTGAAGATGCTCAAGGAGATCGAGTTCTACACCGTCATCGGCTCGCCCGCCATCAAGGAGGACGCCGACCTGCCTGAGTGCAACGTGCTGATCATGGCAGGTGGGGGTAAGTCCTTCCGCGGCATCATCCAGAAGGCGGGCAGGGTGTTGCGGCCCAAGTCGGGCCTCAACACGGTCGACATCATCGACTTCGACGACAGGGACTCGTTCGTCCTCCGCGCCCAGTCACGGGCTCGACGGAAGCTCTACAGTGAGAAGTACGCTGGCGCTAAGGGCTTCACGATCCAGGACTACACCAGCGTCACGGGCGTCCTGAAAGCAGTCCTCTCGGAGACGTAACCGAGAGGGTGGGGTGTGGTGAAAAGTGCAGACAAAGACCTATGGGTATGACGAGGCTTTCCAGGCCAAGGTGGTGGCTCTCGTTCTGAGGGAGCCCACCTTCTTGCCTCAGTACAACCAGGACGTGCAGTCGGCATACTTCGATGACCCGCACTGCGCCGAGCTGGTCGCGGTGGCCAAGGAGTACTACGAGGAGAACAACCAGGTCCCGATCTTCGAGATCATGAAGGTCGAGATGGCCGACCGGTTCAGCGGCAGCGCCAGCTACACGCCGGATTTCCGTAGGGCGTGTTTCGAGCTGCTGTGCGACGTGTACCAGGTCAACATGGACCGCATCTCGCAGGTGGCGGACAAGGTGATCGAGTTCGCCCGTGCGCGTCAGATGGAGGCCCTGATCTACCAGCTGACGGACATGCTCAACTCGAACCAGCCTGTGGACGACCAGTGGGAGCTGATCGACAAGGCCAGGGTCAACTCCGACTCGGCAGGCGAGGAGCTGGACATCGGCACCAACCTGTCCAACCTGTCGCAGTTGGTCGAGGCCGACGGGCTCTACAACCCCACCCTCAAGATCAAGACCCTGCTCCCGTCGTTGGACGAGATCACGGCCGGCGGCCTGGGACGCAAGGAGTGCGGCCTCATCCTCGCCCCGACCGGAGCCGGCAAGAGCACGTTCCTGGTCAACATGGGGGCCGCGGCCGCGCTGCAGGGCTTCTCGGTGATCCACTTCTCGGTCAACGAGCTGGAGAACATCGACCTCGCAGTGCGCTACGGTGCGCGGTTCACCGGCCTGCCGGTGACCGAGATCACCAGCGGCCGGGCCAAGCCCTTCTTCGCCCAGGCGCTGCGCAACGCGACCAAGGAGAAGGGTCTCAGCCTGGTCTCGCAGTACGTGCAGAACGGGACCTCGGTCTCCTCTCTGCGCAGCTTCATCTCGCGGCGCCGCTACAAGCAGGGCGTGGCGCCGGACATGATCATCATCGACAACGCGGACGGTCTCACCTCATCCAAGAGGGCCACGGACCAGTACTCGGAGCTGGGCCAGGTGTACACCGAGCTGAAGGGGCTGGCGCACGACTTCGGCGTCGCCATCTGGGCCGACTCGCAGACCAACAGGTCCGGTGTCGGTGCGGAGCAGGTCACGCTCGGCATGATCGGCGACTCGTACCGCAAGGCGTGCAAGGCCGACCTGATCCTGACCCTGTCGCAGACGCGCGAGGAGGACGAGAACAACCTCTGCCGGCTGGTCATGGTCAAGGCGCGTCGCACGGAGCGCGGAAAGGCCTCGATCCGCTGCTCGATCGACCGCAGTCGTATGACCTTGAAGGAGGTCGTCGGCGAGCCCGTCTCCGAGTCCCGGCTGGCGCTGGCGAGCTAGCGAGAGTTGACACACCTTGTGGGCTGGTGCTAAATCAGGCCAGCCCCAAGGTGTAATCTGATGGAGGAACGTATGGCAGCACGAGTCCCCAAGGTGATGCTGTTAGAGGAGCTGGGCGACATCTACAGGTTGAAGGTTGAGTATGACCCTGAAGGGGTGACCGGAGCCGACTGCCACATCGTGCTCGATGGCCCCGGCGCGTTCGCGACCGCGTACAAGCTCAAGGACTACTTCGAGCAGTGCCCGGAGGTCACCGCGGCCCTCCTGATCGCCGATTCCCTGGAGAGGTTGAGGTTGCAGACCGAGGAGATCCTGGAGATGACCAAGACCATCTCGTCCAAGCAGCACAAGTACTGACGTGGCACTCTTGACGCTGGACGAGCTGCGCGAGCACTTCAAGAAGCACAAGGTGGAGGGCGACAAGTGCGGCGGCTGCGGCTGCACGATCTCGACCACGGTCACAGGTCGACAGCGCGTTGCAGACGGGTGGCGCTGCGACGACTGCTACTTCCAGGAGTTGGGGGACTTCGTCGAGCAGAACCCGATCGGCGGCCACCTGCGGGGTCGTAGGTAGGTTTATGGGTAAGGCGTCTAGGAGGAAGCGGCAAACCAAGGAAGCGGAGCAGGCGGCCGCTGTCGCTTTCGCGAAATACCCGCAACTGGCTGAGCTTGATCCCGGGGTCGGTGTCGACTTCTCGCGCGGTACTCTGGATGCGTGGGTCGGCCCGAGGGTGACTTGTTTTCAGTACGACTTCCGGAAGGAGAGGGGTCAGCGGAAGTGCACCAGGCAGGCGACGCACGTGCTTCGGATGCACGACGACGAGCCTGGCAGGGTGTCTATTTTCTGCGCCGAGCACGCTGCGGAGATGTTGGACTTCCTCACTCAACCTACACCGGCCGGGTGGCAGAAGTACTACGACAGGATTCAGTTTCAACAGGATGTGCAAGAGCTTGCTGAGGCGCACGCTCTGGGTGTGTTGTGAGCCTGTCCGGCAAGTACTGGGTGCACTGCGCCGTGTGCGCCAAGGGTGTCCAGGTCGAGGCTGGGGGTCAACCCATGCTGCGCACACGGGCCGGGATGGCGTGCTGCAAGCTGTGCGCCGACGAGCTGGATCTGCGAGACGCTCGCGCCGTGCTTGGCCACGATACGCCGTCCTACGGTACGGACAAGTGGCGGTCGTCAAGACTAAGTTACAGCTAAACCCAAACCGTTTGCAGAAAACGGTTGACAGAGAATTTCGAGAAGTGCTAACTGGTCGCCAGCAGGAAGCGGACTTGCTCTGGCGACTGGTCCGTGGTGGTGGTGCGAGACCTGAGGTGTCAGGGCTGACCGTCAGTTCTCGCCCCCACCATCCTGTCCCACAGAACGCGGCTTGAGCGTCACGCTCGCCCCAGGTGGAAGGAGTTCGGGCTAGATGCCTGCGGTCGACTATTACCCTGTGCGTGCTCTGGGCCTCGACACCAAGGACGGCAAGTTGACCTCACGCGGAGGCAACTTCGCCATCAACTGCCCCAAGTGCGTCGAGCGCGGCGAGCCGAGGCCTGACACCAAGCACAGGTTGCACATCTGCGTCGACCCGTCGGCCAAGAGGTTCGGCTCGTACCACTGCTTCCGTTGCAGTTGGAAGGGTACAGTCAAAAGGTCGACCGACCTCGACATCACGCTCCTGGCGGCCAAGAGGCTTCGCCAGCGCAAGGAGATGTCGACCATGATGGCGGCAGAGCGCAAGGCCGAGGTGCTCGAAAAGCAGCGGGCCGGGATCTCTCTGCCGGACGACTTCGTACGCCTGCACCCGGGTCTGCATGCGTACGACTACATGATCAAGCGCGGTGTGACACCGGAGGACATCGAGTACTACCAGCTCGGTGTTTCCGGTGGCCGCATCCTGTTCCCGGACTACGACGTCGAGGGCAACCTCTGCTACTGGGTGACTCGGTCGTATGACGGTAGTAACCCGAAGTACCTGAACGCCACGACCACGGTCCGAGACGAGCAGATCTACAACTACGGCCGCTTCGTGCGCGAAGGGTTCAAGGTGGGCACGTTGGTCGAGGGGCCGATCTCAAGCATCGCCGCCGGGCGAGACGCGTTCGCGACGTACGGCACGGCCATCACGCCGCATCAGATCGAGCGGATCTTCGCTCTCAAGTTGAAGCGGCTCTACCTGTCGTTGGACCCGGACGCCAGGAAGAAGGCCGTCGACTACGCCAAGATCCTTGTCCGAGGTGTGGAGGAGTTGTACCTGGTGCCGGTGCCCAAGAGGGAGGACCCGGCCAGCATGGGACGCGAGGCGTACACGCAGTTCCGTGCCGAGAATTCGCTGCGGTACACGACATCTGCAAAAGATGTAGTCGCCAAATACTTGCTTGCTGCGTGAGGGGGAGGCTGTGCAGAAGACTGAGATCGACGTCGTCGTCGACAAGGAGACACCGACCAAGGAGACCGAGCTGGTCTTGCACGATGAGGAGACGCGCACACCCATGGTGGCGATCAACGTCGGCGAGCAGTTCTGTCTCAAGGGTGTCTGGTTCCAGGTCACCGAGGTGGCCGAGGGGCAGCTGACGATGCAGGCCCGCGGTTACACGGGGCGCAAGCTCAAGGAGCTGGCGCAGAAGGTCAGGGAACGCAGAGAGGCCAAGAACAAGCGGGGTCTATGATGCTTGCCGAGAGGTGGGAGAGCTGGTGCGAGGACATGGGGCTCGGTATCGCCACCGTCTAGCTGTGGCCCTCGATCAAGGCGACCTACGACAACCCGCTGCGTCACTACCACAACCTGGGGCACATCGCAGAGGTCGTTGAACGCCTGAACGAGCTGCTGCGGGCCGGCTACACGCTGGGCGGGATCTGGCCGAACGTGTACATGGCGGCCGTGTTCCACGACTTCGTTTACGACACGCGTTCGAAGCAGAACGAGGAGGACAGCGCCGGCATCTGCTTCGCCATCACCGGGTCGGTGCTCAGCCGGAACCTGGTCCTGGCCACCAAGCATACCGGGCTGGGCGAGTCGCGAGCCGCGGCCGCTCTACTGGACGCCGACCTGGCCGGCCTGGGCGCTGACTACGACACCTTCTGGGGTGCCGGACTCAAGATCCGCAAGGAGTACTCGTTCGTCCCGCTGGAGGACTTCGTGCGCGGCCGCACGGCCTTCTACGAGTCGATGCTGAAGAGGCCGATCTTCTCGACCGACTACTTCCGCGACAAGCTCGAAGACCGGGCCAAGGACAACATGCGACAGGCCATCGACTGGATGCAGATGGGTAGGATGAGTGATGCGGCGTAGGTCGTTTCTCAGGGGGCTTCTCGCCCTCGTCGGCGCAGCGGCAGCGCCAGGGGCGCTCAGGCGCCCAGAGGTCGCCGAGAGCCACTTGCTGGCTCACCCGGTGTACCTGTCGCAGTCCATGTCGCAGGCGTACCTCGACGCCGGTTACGTTTACGTGCCGTACATCCCGATCCAACAGACGGAGGTCTTGGTGGACGACCTGCACAAGAGGCGCGGGTTGGCCACACACTACGGTAAGGTCAGGATCAACCAGGACTTCTACGTGACGCGTCAGGTCTGAGAGAGTGGACATCGAACAGTTCAAAGAGGCCCTGGCCGGCCGCCGGTACACCGACGAGCAGATCGAAGCCGCTCTGCGCTCTAGAGACCGGTGCGACTTGTGTCCCAAGTTCCTGGAAGACCCTCGCACAGGGTTCATCATGACCAGGGACAACGGCGCCTCGGAGCCGGACATGCTCGTGATCGGCGAGGCGCCGGGCGAGCAGGAGGCGCAGCAGGGGACCTGCTTCGTCGGCCCCGCTGCTCGTCACGGCAAGAGCTTGATCGCCAAGGCCGGAGTGCCTCTGGAAAGGGTGCGCTTCACCAATGCCGTGAAGTGCTTCCCGCACGACGAGAACTGCTCCCCTAGGCCCCCTGACGAGCGAGAGGCTATGGCCTGCCTGCCATACCTGTTCGACGACATCGACGACATGAAACCCAAGGTGATCTTCACCTTCGGCAAGGTGCCCTCGCAGCTGCTGCTCGGAGCCAAGCTGGCCTCGTCGATCACCAAGATCTCAGGCAACATCTTCCGCACCATGATCCGCGGCCGCGAGTACTACGTGGTCCCGTCGATCCACCCTTCTGCGGATCTACGGTCCGGCGGCAAGCATGCCGGCGCGATCATCGACGCCGCGTCACGTGCCTGGGGTCTGGTCGAGGAGAGGGAGGTCCCGGTCACCACGTACTGTCACAACGACACGTTCGAGGCGGCCGAGTACCTGAGGGGTCTGCTGCAGCAGTACAAGGATGGCAAGATCGACCGTGTCGCCTTCGACATCGAGTTCGACACGCTGCTCGCCGAGGACAGAGACGAGGCCGATCGGCTCAGCACCTTGGATCTCTTCGATCCTGACAAGCACCTGGTCGCCGTCTCATTCGCCACGTCCAAGGACGAGGGACACTGCATCCCGCTCGACAGCATCGAGTCGCAGACCGACTGGAAGGCGCTGTTGCCGCTGATCGGTGAGGTGGTCACGACGATCCCGGTCATCGTGCACGGCTTCCTCAAGGCCGAGGGGCCGTGGGTGCGAGAGAAGATCGGCGTCATCCCGAAGCTCAAGTACGACACGATGCTCATGTCGTACACGCTCTACATGCGCTCGACGACGCACGGGCTCAAGCGCCGTGCGGCCGAAGAGCTTGGCTGGCCGGACTGGAGCATCGAGGGCGACGCCTGGTTCAACAGCCAGCCGCCGGCCAAGCGCACGTACAAGAACCTGCCCATGAAGTACCTGGGCAAGTACTCGGCCATCGACCCTGCGGCCACGTGGGGTCTGATGGAGATCTACGAGCAGCGCATCACTGAAGAGGGCTACAGTCCCGGCATCGAGCCTGGGGTGGGCGGCTTGTGGCCCACGTACTACAGGCGGCACAACACGACGCTGACCATGTTCGAGATCGAGTACCGGGGCAACCTGGTCGACCTCGAAGCCCTGGCTCGACACCGGCAGACGTACCCAGAGATCACCAAGGCAGCCTTGGAGGAGATGCGCAGCTTCGAGTTCGTCAAGCAGTACGAGGCTCGCACCGGTGAGCCGTACAACCCGAACTCGTCGCAGCAGGTGGCGGACGTGGTGTACGGGATGTTCGGCGCCCCTGTGACGGCCATGAACCCGGAGATCAGGCGCACCGACAAGGGTTACACGTACTACTACCCGGGCGAGTTGAAGGCTGGCCAGACTGAGATCGACGCCTTCGGCTTGGACTTCGAGAAGCGCACCTTCTGGCTCGGCGAGCTTAGCGGGCAGGTGGGCAGCGAGCGTGTCGAGATCGTCGAGACGAACCCGGTGATCAAGTTCAAGGCGCCCCTGGTCTACGACCACCCGAACCCTGTCGCCTTCACTCGCGGCACTCCGTGCACCGACGACGACCAGATGGTGCGGGCGCTGCGCGAGTCCTACTGCCCGGCCAAGGGTTGCATCAAGGGTGTGATCAAGGTCAGCGAGGACGACCCCGGCAAGACGTGCAGCGAGTGCGGTGGCACAGGCAAGAAGGCCGAGCGGATCGAGCTGTTCCGCTTCCTGACCGCTCACCGTCTCTACAAGAAGGCCGGCAAGGCGCTCAACGACTACTTCGATACGGTCGACAGGAAGCTGCTCCCAGGCACCAACAAGCTGACCTGTAACTACATCGTGCACGCGACTCAGACGGCACGCATGTCGACCAAGAACATGAACGTGCACAGCTGGCCGTACCATTCGGACGTGCGTCGGCTGCTGGTGTCGCAGTGGAAGTCGGAGGGCGGGCTGATCGCCTCGCTCGACGAGTCGCAGATCGAGATGCGCGTCCTGGCCTCGTTGACCAAGGACGAGAACTTCATCCGAGCCTACCTGCTTTGCAGCAACAAGAAGTGCGGCAGGTTGGGCACCAAGAGCGACGGCGCCAAGTGCAAGTCGTGCGGCTCGAAGCTGGGCATCGACTTGCACCAGAGCATCGCGGCCGTGATCTACGGCAAGGCCGAGAAGGATGTGCTCAAGGAGGAGCGAGCCTACGCGAAGGCGGTCGCCTTCGGGCTCGTGTACGGACGTGGCGCCGAGAGCATCGCCGATGACACGGGCATGTCTCTGGAAGAGGCTCGACGCGTGATCGCGACCTTCTACGAACGGTACCCGACCGTCAAGCAGTGGGTCGAGCGGCAGCACGCCCTCTTCGACGAGGAAGAGTACGTCTACTCGGCCATGGGCACCAAGATCTTCTACAAGAACGCCGGTGCCAGGGCGCAGGAGCTTCTCCACAAGGAGGGGTGCACCCGCTGCCAGGAGCACGACAAGGAGATGTGGAAGCATCGCCGCAACTGCTCGATCTGCTCCAAGAGGGACTACACGCTCAAGTGCGAGGAGCAGTGGGAGCTGCGTCAGCGAGGGTGCCCTGAGCTGCGGGACTACAGGCGCAAGGTGTCAGAGGGGCACCGCACGGCGCAGAACTACCCGGTCCAGAGCCCGGCCGCCGAGATCGTTCTCGATGCGCTGATCGGTGTTCACCGTGAGATGAAGGAGCGCGGTCTGCGCTCGAACCCGTGGCAGACGACGCACGACTCGATCGTCTTCGACATCCACCCGGACGAGCTGTTCGAGTCCATCACCCTGGCCCAGGACTTCATGCAGGGCAGGGCGCAGGAGGCCAACAGCGACTGGCTGGAGGTGCCGCTGATCGTGGACGTCAACCTGGGCACGCGCTGGGATGGTGACCTGTCGGTCAAGGACTTCGACCCGGTCAAGCGCACGCTGCACGTGGCCGGCGACACCGAGTACTACGACGAGACCGTGGCACAGCTGCGGATGCGTTACTCGGTCAGGGAGGAGATCGTCGAGCGCGGAAAAGCCAAACCGCCTGAGGAAATCATCAGCAGAAAAGGTTTTGAGGGTGGAGCGATCCTGTCCGGCAAGCTGGACACGGTCGAAGCCGTACTGGAGTTGTCGTGAGGCCCTCAGCGTGCAGCCGTAAGCGTCCTGATGACGAGAGCTTCACACCAACCGGTTGACAACCAGGCACCAGTGGTGTTAACCACCATCACGAATTGCGGCCACTACTCTTACGCCGTCAGCTTGCACATGCAGCCTTGCGCCGTCTGTCGACAGCGACCCTTGCCACAGCGCTGAGTGCAAGAACATCGAACCAGTGAGGCCTGAAGAAGCTTGCCGATTGCGGCCTAGTGATGAGAGCCTTACAACCGTGAAAGGGTGGCAGTGAAGTGAGTGCTCGAAGAAAGGTGAAAGAAGGAGAGGCTGAGCTGGTACTCAGCCCGGACCAGTGCGAGGCTGTCAAGCTCAGGGCCTGTCAGCTGGCCCTCAAGGAGGGGCAGCGGCTTGGCATCGCAGCCCACCGAATCCTGTACGACATGGCGATGCAGGATTCGGAGTTGATGGCTGCGATGCGCAAGGACTTCCTGAGCACCTGCGACTACGTGATGCAGCAGTACGTTTCCAAGCACGACCGTCCGACGCTCAACGAGCCGACACCAGGTAGAGGGCGCAAGCCGGTCGTGGCGGAAGCGGTGCCAAACCCACTGCCGACCGCTACCGAGCCACCGAGGGTGGAAAACCCGCTGCAAGGGCGCCCGCCGGCCAGGCCGATCCGGTACTGGAAGGACTTCGCATTGCCGATCACTGGGCGCCCGCGGCTGTGTGTCGCAACAGATGCGCAGCTCGCCAAGGCGGAGAAGTGGTACCGCAGTATGGGTAAGGCGTACACGGCCCGAGCGGATCTGGTGAGCCTGACCAGGGCAGCGAAGAAGGATGGCAAGGAGTTGAACGAGACGCTCGTGCGGTCGTTCGCCGTCAAGCTGGGGCTGGCGAGCAAGGAGACGATCCCGGCTCTGTTGCCGATGGGTTGAAACCAGAAGCTTGGCGGCCCAGCCACACCCGTCGATCTGCGACCAGAAGCTGTTTGCCGCCGACTGTGAAGCGTAATGTGTGGCCTGTCGCAGTATGCCTGTAGAGGCTGGTCGTCTACTGCCACACATGCTTAGCAGCGACCGCGCTGATCTTGCCTGCAAGAGGCCATCATTTCGATGTCGCTGCAACTTGAAAACTAAGGAAAACTAATGACTGACAGCGAGAGTTACAGAGAAGAAGAACTTGATCTCAGTCACGAAGCGGTAGCAGACGAAAGTGAGTGGGCAGGATTCCTGCAGAACGTGCCAGATGATCTCAAACAGTTGGTAACCTGGCACCGGATGCGCACCAGCCTGCACCGCGCTGAGAAGCGCTTGGTGTTGCAGCTCAAGGGTATCTGCCGGGGGCGCTGTCGCGGTGACAAGAAGGCCGGCTCCGACCTGTATGACAAGCTCGAACGGGCCTACCGGAAGAGCGAGGAGAAGATCGTGCTCGACGAGCGCGGTGACATGGACTTGGAACTGATGTCACTCTTTAGCGCTCTGTTCTCGGTCCGCGTAGGTCGCATGGAGGCCGAGGCGACCTTCCTCTGCGAGGCTGACAACCTACCCATCATCCGCTGGGCAGACACCATACCAGGGCTCGACACGCTGTCCCTGGCGCAGCTGATCGCGGAGTGCGCACCGTGGATCTACAAGGTTCGTGACGGAGAGCTGTCGCGCAGGCACCAAGAGTCGCGTGTCTGGAAGCGCCTCGGTATCGGTCTGATCCAGCTGGAGGGTGAGGCGCCGCAAAGGCAGCGCAAGGCGAAGAACAAGCTTCTCGCTAAGCTCATGGGCTACAACCCGAGCCGCCGCTCCGTGCTGTCCGTGATCGGCGAAAACCTGTTGATGGTTGGGGGTCGCCCGGCCAACAAGGCGACGCACCGCTACTACCAGATGTATCTGACCCGGAAAGAGTATGAGCGTGCGAACCACCCGGAGCTGCCTGACGCCCACACGCACCTGAGAGCCAAGCGCTACATGGAGAAGAAGCTCGTCCGCCACATGCTCGCCGAGTGGAACAAGGCGGTGTGTCAGGCGGCGTGATCTACAACTATAGGTGCGACCGAGGAGACGAAGCCTGAAGTGGCCAACGAGACGGTGTCGACCTATAATTCTTTTTGTGCGACCTAGCCACGATTACCCAGCGCACAACTTGGTGTGGCCACTCGACCTCCGCCTGAAGAGGCCTTGGGATGCCTGCCGCACCGAAAGCTTAGAGTTGCGGCCGCCCCTGCCGTGTCGAGAGCGACTATAACCCCGCTGCCGCACTCAACCTTGACCGACCATGGTACAGTAGCCTGTAGTGGCCGCAGGGCCTTTGCCTGGGTATTCTTACTGAATGATCAACAGAGTCAGAGCAGTTTGCTACAACGAAATGCAGGACGAGTGGCGCCGCCATCTCGCCGACCCGCACACGTACCTGGTCTCCGTCATCGACACCAAGGGCACGGTGATCCTGCCCCTGGACGCCCCCAGGTCGATCACGCTGCGCTTCGACGACATCGCTGCCGGCGAGCGCAGGTCGTTCGACTGGGAGCAGGCCATGACCCAGGAGCAGGCGGCCATGCTGGTCGACTTCCTGGACGAGATACATGAGAAGAGGGGCAACCAGCAGGTTGTGGTTCACTGTACGGCCGGCGTGTCGCGCTCAGGGGCTATCGCAACTTTCTGTCTGGAGAGGTACAGGTTGTTCGGTGTCAGGTTCAGAGTCGAGAACCCGAACATCGACCCCAACAAGTATGTGCTGCGACTCTTGAGAGAGCAGGCGGCCAGGAAGGACGTAAGAGTGGCATGAGGGACCATGAAGTGTTGCTGCTCATGCAGCAGAGCAAGTCCGAGGACGAATGGAACGAGAACTGCCTCAAGGTCAAGGAGGCCCACGGCGGCAGCTACCCGCCGTTCTGGTTCCCGCTGATCATTGCCTCCGGTGAGGCGGCGCGGATCATGGCCAGCTGGGGTGGCAGCCCAGAGATCCGGGTCGAGACGATTGGCTGACATGGGCGACCCGCAATCCATCACCTGGAGGCCAGCCGTCTACACGGAGGCCGATGCCGCCCTGGCCCGTTGCCAGGGGTGGTTGGACCAGATCACGTACCCGGGCTACGAGTTCCGCCTGGAGCACGATGATAACTGCCTCTTCCTGCAGGTTCGCTTCGACGGCGTCGACTCGGTGACCGGTGAGCCGGCTCTGCAGAGCGGCCGAAAGTGGCGCGTGTCGTACCACTGCTGCCAGTCCGAGTTCGTGCGCACCGCGTACAAGGCTGTCGAGGCGGCCGTGCTGCACGAGATGCAGGAGAGCTTCAAGTACCGCGGCCGCGCCATCTACGGCCCGCACATCGACCCGGACGCGTTGTGGGAGGCATCTGCTATCCTGGATAGCCGAGCCTGACCCGTGATGCGCGTGGAGACCAGGCGGGCGCCTGGCGCTGACTTCAAATCAGCTGCAGGTGGGTTCGAGTCCCACTCCACGCTCTTGCCGGTCGACAACACAAACCGCTTGACTCTTTCATCGGAGGGGTGCTACGAGCCAGCCCGTGCCTGAGACAGGCAGAAGGAGAAAGTCAATGATCGGCGACTGGTGAGGACACCAACGCGGACCGCCGCGGCAGACCAGAGGTCCAAGGTTTCACATCAACCTAAACTCTGGAGGAGTCCTACATGGACAAGCTGCCGCTCAAGGTCTGGCAGACGCATTTCAAGGACAAGCAGCACTACATCGACTTCCGAGCCAGGTGGTCGAAGTTGTGCTCCACAGACACCGGCCGTGGTAGGCTGCTGTCGCCAACCCACTACCTCGTGTACGCCGCCCTGCGTGGGCGTGACTGGCGTCGAGGCTTCACGCCGATCACCAACCCGAAGAAGCTGGCCAACGGTGGTCGGGACAATCAGGGCTGGGTGCACGCGTTGCGAGAGATCCACTCCTCGTATAGCGAGGGTGGGATCCTGGCGGTGTTCGACGGTCAGGTGACCAAGGAGATGCTGGCCCAGGTCCGAGCCGTGATCCCGACCTGGGACTGGCGCAACGGTCCCTACCCGAGCAGGCTCGAAGAGGCCTACGTCAACGTCACCCAGGCCGACACGTGAAGGTCCCGTACATCTACGTGTTCGTCAGGGCCGACATACCGGTAGTGGGGCAGGTTGTTCAGGTTGGGCACGCCTGCTACCAGGCCGGGGCGCAGTTCGGTCAAGATGAAGTCCCACACCTGATCCTCATCGGTGTGCAGGATGAGAAGGTTCTCCTGGAGGAGGTCGCCCGGGTCCAGAGACGTGGTATCCGGGTTGAGGTCTTCCACGAGACTGGGGTGGTGTACGCCGGGAGGACTGACCCTGTCAGCGGCTACACTGCGGCTTGCACAGAGCCGTTGCGGGGGGACGTGAGACGGTGGTTCAAGCGCTACGAGTTGCACTCGCTCTAGTGGTCCTGTCGGGCTGCTCGTTCTCGATGACCGAGTACCCGACCCAGGACGCCTACCGCACGTCGCTGGAGGAGCGGTATGCCTCCGGGGTTCTCCCCCCGGAGGCATACACGAACCGAGCCGAACGCAACCGCACCATCGACGAGATCACTTGGACTATTGACAATTCCTTCCAGAGGTATGTAGAGAGCCTGTACGCGTCAGGTGCGCTGTTCAACACGATCGCCGACTTGGTGATCCTCGGCTCCTCCGGTGCTGCCACGGTGGCAGGGGGAGAGGGGGCCAAGACGATCCTGTCGGCAGTCGCAGCTGGGGTAAGTGGTGCAAGATCAACGATCGACCAGAACTACTTCGCAGAACAGTCAAGAATCGCACTGATCAGCAAGATGAAAGAGATGCGAGCGCGCACACTACTTCGAATCGAAGAGGGTAAGCAGGCGCCGATCTCTGTCTACCCGATGTCGCAGGCCATGGTTGATCTGCAGGCGTACTACTTCGCCGGCAACATCCTCTCGGCCCTGCAGGACATCACCCGAGAAGCCGGAGAGGGTCTCACGCGTCAGCAAGAGGCTCTCCGACTGATCCGCAAGACAGAAGACGCGCAGTAAAGTTTCAATTCTTATCTAGACATATACGAAGCCAACTCATAGTTAGTTTGTGGTTGTGGTGGAGGAGAGGGTTTACGTGGTCGAAGTTTCAGAGAGGGTTGTTGTTGATGAAGAGGTTCGACGAGTTGGAGTTGCTTCGAGGCGCCGTCGCCGCTGTTGAAAAGTTTTTCCCTGAGTGCCCGTTCCTGTCGGAGGAAGAGAAGGCCAGAATCCTCCGGATCCCGATCGACATGGCCGCCGGTGATGCGGACGACCTCGTAGAGGATCGAACGCGCCACATGCGTCTGGAGGTCGAGATCTCCTGGCTGGATGCCACGCTCACCTACTTGGTGGAGCAGGCCAACCAGCAGGCTGAGAAGATCCGCGGCGACATCATCGTTCGCAACGTGCAGGGTCGGGACAAGGCTCCAGCAGAGCACATCCTGAAGGGTGTGATCGCGGCCGACGCGGACTACAACGCGTGGCGCGAGGAGTCCTTGAAGCGTGAGCGGCTCAGGAAGTTCGTCAGCGGGCTCGCCTTCGCCATGGGCCGCCGCAACGACATCATGAAGGACTTGTCCCGTGAGCAGAACGCTCGCGTAGGGCAGTAACTAGAGTCAAGTCAAGAGAGGAATTCTAGATGGCAGGAAGCTACAGAGGTTTGGATTTCACCCAGCTCAAGGGTGAGGCTGCGAAGATCGGCCAGCGTGCCGCCAACCGTGACGGCAACCGTAAGCCGTTCCCCAAGGAGGCCTTCTACAACCTGGACCAGGGCGACCACGACATCCGCATCCTGCCCCCCGGCTACGGGGATGTCGACTTCATCCCTGGCGGCAAGATCGCGATGGTGGTCTTCGACCACAACAACGTCCCCGGCGACGTGCCCAACTCGAACACGGGCCGCAAGGACAGGTACCGTTGCCCGCGCCTGACGTACCCGGAGTCGGGCATCAGCTGCCCCATCTGCCAGGCCATCTCGGAGATGTACGAGTGGTTCAAGGCGGCCGGTCTCACCGAGGCCGAGCAGAAGGCCAAGAAGAGCAACTACTACATGCAGCGCCGCGCCTACGTGAACGCGGTCGTGCGGGGCGACAAGACGCTCAGGGATCTGGAGTTCCAGGGCAGCGTTGTGCGCGCCCCGAGAGTGCGCATCGTGGGCCTGCCCGTGGCCGCGATCTACGAGCCGCTGGTTCAGGCCATGGTGGCGACCGACGATGACACCGGCGACTACATCGTCGGCGACATCACGAACCCTGTCCGCGGCCGCGACGTGCGCATCACGGTCAAGGGTTCCGGTCTGGAGAAGGAGTACTCCTACCTGGTCCGTGACCGCAGCGAGCTGCACAAGGACGAGCGTGTGGCCGAGGCGCTCATGTCCGACGGCTTCGTGATCAGCGACATCTTCTCCGTGCCGACCGAGAAGCAGGTCGACCGGATGCGGGTCGTCGCCGACCGGCTGAGGACCAAGGTGATCGGCTCCGCCGTCGAGCCCATGGCCATCATGGACGACGGCAGCCGCGTGCCCCCTGGCGAGGCGGAGCCGATGGACCTGTTCACCTCGTCCCGCCCGAGCTGCTACGGCAACCACGTGCCCAAGCTGCGCAAGTGCCTCATCTGCCCGGTCGAGCAGAACTGCTTGTCGGAGGACGAGACGCAGGCCAAGGACCTCGCCGAGCGCAAGAAGTTCCACGGCGCAGCCTGAGGTCGACCAGGGCCGATGCTCGTCATCGTTGACGGCAACCACTTGTTGCACCGTGTCTGCCGGGTGGACAGCCTGACGGCTCTCCAAGCCCCGGAGCACGGTGGCAAGTGGGGTGGTGTGTTCGGGTTCATGCGTTCGCTGCAGCTGGCGCTGCGCAACGCCAACGCCGACCGTTGTGTCGTCGTGTGGGACAACGGCCTCTCGGAGCGCCGGTTGACCCTGTACCCGGAGTACAAGTCTCACAGGCGTGGCAAGCCGCAGACGCCGAAGGACATCGAGTACAAGCTCACCTTCAACCTGCAGAAGACCTACCTGCAGGAGATCCTGCCGCTGCTCGGACTGGCCATGCTCTCGATCAAGGGTAGAGAGGGTGATGACCTGATCTGGTGCGCGAGAGAGGTTGGGCGCAAGCTCGGCCTCTGCCCGACGGTCGTGATCTCCGAGGACAAGGACTTCTACTTGATCGTCGACGAGACCACGATCCTCTACAGGCCCATCAGGAAGCAGTACATCAACAGGGAGAACTTCGAAGAGGTTACAGGTATCCCGTACGGGCGAGCGGATCTGTACAAGGCTCTTCTCGGAGACACCGGCGACGGGGTCAAGGGTGTACCAGGTGTCGGCCCGGAGACGGTCAAGGAGGTCGTGCTCAACTGCCCGGCCACTGACTGGGACTCGGTCGAGAAGTTCTGTCGCGGCCATAAAAGCTCACGCGTCAAGAAGATCGCAGAGCATATGGACATCGTGAGACGGAACGACTCGCTGGTCAGGTTGGGCCTAGAGACCTTCAGCGAAGAAGAACTGAGAGCGATCGAAGACACTATCACTGTGAGGGGGCGGGTTGATTTCAACGAGGTGCTGAAGCTGTTCATGCAGATGGAGTTCAAGAGCATCACCAAGAACTTCACCGAGTGGATGGCCACCTTCGTGGCGATCGGCGCCCGCTGGGATAAGGCTAGGGTGGCTTGATGAGGGGTAGCAAGAAGACGGTCGTAGACAGCAACAGGCTGACCGCGTTGCGGGCGGTTGTCGCCGGCCTCAACAAGGAGTTCAAGGAGGAGGTGGCGACCGTAGCCTCCGATGGCGGCGGGTTGCTCGGCGACGTCAAGAAGTTCATCTCGACCGGTGTGTACCAGTTGGACCTGGCTCTCCGGGGCGGCATCCCGCTCGGACGCGTGGTCGAGGTGTACGGTTGGCCTTCGGCCGGCAAGACGACGCTCTCGATGCAGATCGCGGCCCAGTTCCAGAGGGCCGGCGGCATCGTGGTCCTGTTCGACTCCGAGTACGCCTGGGAGGAGGAGCGCGTCCGCAAGATGGGTGTCGACCCGGGCGCCCTTCTGGTCATGAGGCAGGCCAACATCATCGAGGCCGTGTTCGAGCAGTCCGAGTCGATCATCAGGAAGGTCAGGGAGCAGGAGGGCATGGGCGAGGTGCCGATCCTGATCATCTGGGACAGCTACGCCATGTCCGACACGCGTATCGCGCAGGCCGAGGACGCCAAGGACGAGATCGCGACCGCCAAGCCGAAGGCGCTGCGCAAGGGCATCCGCCGGCTGGTCAGACTGATCAGCACCATGGACGTGACCTTCTTGGCCGTGAACCAGATGGTCAACGGGCCCAGCGGGCCGAGCACACCCGGACCAGCCCTGCAGTTCGCAGCCTCGCAGCGAATCAAGGTGGCCAAGCTGTTGACCTTGAAGTCGGACACGGTCGGACCGATCGGGATCCAGGTCGGAGCGTTCGTCGAGAAGAACAAGGTCTCCGGCGCCATGCCGAGGGCGTTCGAGGTCAAGTTCCCGATCTTCTACGAGGGCGGCGTCGATGAGGACGCGGCCATGCTGGAGTATCTGGGCACGCTCAGCATCCCGCAGGTCAAGAAGGCGGGCGCCTGGTACACGCTGAACGCGCCGTCCGGCGTGATCAAGACCCAGGCCAGGGAGGCCAGAGCGAAGTTGGACCAGGATCCCAAGGCCAGGGAGTGGCTCAAGGGGGTGGTCAAGGCCAACTTCCTGAGGAACCCAACCGAAGTGGCGCTGGAGGAGTAGATGGAGCTGATCGCAGGGGAGGTCTACAAGGCGGTCGACGAGGCGCTCACGGAGCACGCGTTGGGTGCCTCCTGGTACTACGACAGGTACGCCGGAAGGCTCACGAAGCGGCTGCTGCGTGCCAGGCTCAAGAGCAAGACCGGCCCGCGAGAGTTCGAGGTGCGTGTGCACACGGACGCGGGCAAGACGAACGACCAGATGAAGGTCAACGAGCAGGACATCGAGACCTTGCTCAGGATGAGGAAGGAGGCGGAGTAGGATGCCACAGTTCAGGAAGAAGCCGGTCGTCATCAGCGCCGAGCGCTTTCACGGCGGGCACGTTCCCGAGGGTATGAAGCTGATCGGAACGGACCCGGAGCTGCCGACCGCGGTGCACACCGAGAACGGCATGAAGACGCTGATCCCTGGGGTGGACGGTTGGATCGTGACGTTGGAGGGGGGCTTCCACGTTACCCCTGGGGATTGGGTGATCACCGGCGTCAACGGTGAGCAGTACAGTTGCAAGGACGACATCTTCCGCAAGAGCTACGAAGCGGTTGATGTGGACGGCGAGGCTGCGCTGGCGGCCTGAACGGACGGGTGGTCGCATTCTGCGTGCAACCTGCATCGCGTCGACACGACTACACTTAGGTTGCAGGGCCGGCGTGGTGTCGGCCCGCCACCCTTAACTCTCTAAGCAAGGAGGTATGATGAAGTTCAGAGCAGTAGGCGACCGTGTGCTTGTGCAGCCGCTCCCGCCGGAGGAGAAGAGTCCTGGCGGCATCTTCATGCCAGAGTCGGCCGTACCGCCGCAGCAGTACGGCAAGGTGATCTCTGCCGGCGCAGGTAAGCTGAACAAGGACGGCACGCGCGAAGAGCCTCTGGTCAAAGAGGGCGACATCGTCCTCTACCCGCTTCACACCGGCCAGGATCTCGTCATCGACGGTGTGGCTTACACCGTGTTCCGTGAGCACCACCTGATCGGCGTCGTGGAGTGATCACCAAGATCAAGCTCACGAACTTCCAGTCTCACAAGGATACGGAGCTGGAACTTCACCCTGGTCTCAACGTCATCTACGGCGAGTCGGACCAGGGCAAGACGGCCATCCTGCGTGCGTTGACGTGGGTGATGACCAACAGGCCTCTGTCGAACAGGTTCCTCATGCGCGGCGCCAAGGAGTGCCGGGTCGAGGTCACCACCGACAAGGGGACTGTCGTTCGTGAGCGGCGGCGTGGCTTCAACGGCTACGTCGTCAACGGCGAGGCCTTCAAGGAGATCGGCTCCTCGGTCCCGCCTCAGGTGGCTGAGGTGCTCGATCTGGGCGAGATCAACCTGCAGCCGCAGCTGTCGCCGTTTTTCCTGATCACGCAGAGCCCGGGTCAGGTCGCGCGCTACATCTCTGAGCTGCTCGGCTACGACGTCATCGACTCGGCGCAAGCCGAGTGCAAGAGCAGGCTCACAGCGGCGACAGCCTCAGTCAACGAGCACACGGCCACGCTGCGCGAGATCGACGAGCAGCTGGGCAAGCTGGCCGAGGTCGACAACCTGCAGACTATGATGGCGCAGGTGGACGAGGTCGACGAGCTGCGCGCCAAGCTCGTTGAGCAGAGGTCGCTGCTGGAGTTCAACCTCAACGAGGTGGGGCAGCACAGCGCGGCCATCGTCAGCTACAGGCGCACGCTCGAAGAGGTCGACCGCGTCCACGACAAGCTGACCTCTTTCGTGGACGAGATCGAGGCGCTGGTACGCGAACACCACCGTCTGGGTGAGATCTGGGCCAACACCTTGGGCCCGAAGGTGCAGATCCAGAAGTACGCCAACCTGAAGGGCATGACCGGGTTCCTGGGCAAGCTGGATGGTCTGCACGCTACCATGCTGGCTCTTGACGCCGAGCTGAGGAGTTTGGACAGAGGGGTGGCGGCCGTTCGCGGTGCGGCCAAGAGCGTCCAGGTGCGCGCTGAGAGCGCGGCCGCCTACAAAGAAGAGCTGAAGGTTTTGCGGGAGCAGTACGCGCAGGAGTTGTTCGAGCAGGGTGTTTGCCCGTACTGCAACACGGAGCTGGATCACACCATGGCGACCCACATCAGCGAGGCAATCTGATGCGCAAGCTGGTCACGGTCGGCGACGTGCACGCCCGCTCGGTGAACCCGTTGCGCAGGAAGGATGACTTCCAGAAGACGCACCGGTCTAAGCTGGCCCAGGTCATGGAGTTGGGCAACAAGCACGAGGCCCCTCTTCTCTTGACGGGTGACGTGTTCGACGCCAAGAGCCTGACCCTGTCGACGCTGATCGACTACCTGATGATCTTCGCCACCTACAAGCACGGCATCTACGCCGCGCCTGGCAACCATGACCTGTACGGAACCTCGCTCGCTTCGATCGAGCGTTCACCGCTGGGTGTGTTGACCGCGGCCGGTGTGGTCAAGCTGCTCGGACACATCCCGACCCAGCTGTACGACGACGTACTTCTCTGCGGCCACAGCTACATGCACGAAGGGAAGCCGTCGCCGATTCAAGGGTTCCACAACGTGCTCGTCACGCATGAGATGGTGCTCGAAGACAAGCTGTTCCAGGAGCAGGAGAACTTCACTTACGTTGGCGACTACCTGCTCAAGAACCGCGGCTGGGATCTCGTGCTCTGCGGCCACTACCACTACGAGTTTGCCCGACGAGTCGGCGACTCTTGGATCGTGAACCCAGGCGCCCTGGTGCGCATCAAGGCCAGCAGAGGGGACATGGCGCTGAGGCCTGGGGTCGGCCTGTACGACATCGACGAGCGCACGTACGAGAAGATCTACATCGACGCCGCCCCGGTGGAGGAGGTCTTCTCCGCAGCCCTGGTGCAGAACCCTAAGGTGGAGAGCGAGGAGATCACCAAGTTCGTAGAGCAGATCTCGATCAAGGAGGAGGCCATTCTGCACGGCGACCTGTCCGAGGTGACCTTGATGGTGCTTCGAGAGGCCGACCCGCCGCAGGACGTGGCCGAGACCGTACGCGAGCTGCTGGCCGTGGCAGAGGAGAGGAAGCATGCCGTCGCTCGATGAGATGAAGAAGCAGCTCAGCGTGATCAAGGACAAGCACGACCGCGCTCTGCGAGACCTGGCGGTCGCCGAAAACCAGCTCGCCATGGCCGAGAAAGCGCTCAAGGAGGAGTTCGGGGTCGAAACCTTGGAGCAGGGCCAGGCGATGATGGCCACGCTGCAGAAGAAGATCGACGCCGCGCAGGAGCAGTGGGCCGTGCTCATGAAGGAGGTCCAGGACGGTGTCGCTCTTGCAGAGTCCTGACGAGCTGCACCGTCGGCTCGATCGGCTGGCGGCCAAGAAGGAGTTGCTGGAGGCACGCAGAGCGGCCACGAGTGCCGCTCTGGACGAGGCTGAGGCTGCTCAGCGCAGGTATGGAGGGGCGCAGCCGCTGATCTTGACCATCGGGCAGCTGTACAGGAAGCGTTCGGTCGAGAGCGTTCAGGAGAACGTGACCAAGGCTTTGCAGCTGGTCTTCGAGAGGCCGTACGAGTTCATCCTCAAGCAGGGTGAGAAGCGGGGCCAGATCGAGGACGAGATGCTGGTCAAGGTAGGCAACGCTGAGATGGACCCCGTGACCGAGATGGGCGGTGGTATCACGGACGTGATTTCGATCGTCCTGCGGCCGATCCTGTGGTCGAAGATGAAATCGAGGACCTCACCCGTAATGGTGTTGGATGAGCCGGCGCGACTTGTAAACTCCGACCTTTCTGTGCGAAACTTGTCGCAGCTGCTGTGGCAGCTTGCTAAGGGTCTGTCCTTGCAGTTCATCGTGGTGACGAACAAGCCTGGACTCGCACACTGCGTCGATCGTCTGTTCGAAGTCGTGAAGCGGGACGAAGTGAGCGAGGTTCATGGCACAGCTGGATGAGACCTTCGGGGAGGGGTCAGAGGAGAAGCTTCAGGAGCTGCTAGAGGGGCACAGCGTACCTGATGGTGCGCGAGAGGTGTTGCTCAACATCGCGCTCACCATGAAGCCCTCCAAGAAGGATTTCTTCCAGGCGGTGACCGAAGTGCAGAAAGCGCACAAGATTGAAAACGTCTTCTACTTGAAGTTCGCGGACTACGTGTCTGCGCTTGGAAAGAAGGGAAGAACGAAGATGAACACTGAGAAGAAGACCAGAGCGCGCAAGCAGTCTGAGGAGATGGTCGAGATCCCGAGATACTCGGTCGCTGCTGGCGCTGAGGGGGTTACATTCACGATCCCTTGGGACGAGGTGCGCAAGCATCTTGGTGGCCTGGGTGGTGTCGGTGAGGGTGTCGGCTCGAAGGAGCCGGTCGAGCCTCTGACGAACGAGCAGCCCACCCCGGCCCTGACACTGGTGCAGCCGGCGGCCGAGAAGCCGGGCACCGTGCCGCCCGGTCCACGCCCTGAGCCGGAGGCCGAGGCTCCGCTTCCTCAGAGCAAGCCGGAGATGCTGGCCAGCCTGCCGCCGGCAACCGGCAACCGCGAGCCGGCCAACCGTGCCGAGCTGGTCTCATGGTACATCGCTGCCATCTGCGGCGGCGCCCGTTACGGTGGCGAGCCGTCGATCTGGGACAGGATCCTGTTCAACTCGACCGGCGCCCGCCGTCGGATCGTCGACGTCGCTCAGCGCTCCGGGGCCACGGTAGAGCAGACCATGAAGTTCCTCAAGACGCAGTACGACCCGTCCATCGTCAAGGTTGAGATCGAGGGCGACTACGTCAAGGTGGAGCTGGGCGTCGACATCGAGGTCTAGTGCCGCTGCAGAGAACCCTCAGGCGCAAGCGTAGGCCGTGGACCGACCGAGAGGTTGAGGAGCTGAGAAAGCTCCTCCCACTCGGTCTGGAAGAGGCCGCCAGGCGTCTCCGCCGGCCCTACCAAGGGGTGGCCCTCAAGGCCTCCAGGATGCCCCTGGAGGAGCGCCACGGGGGCGCCAGGAAGAAGCCCAAGCGTGGTACGGCCCCAAACAAGGCTCTGGTCGCCAAGCTGATCCGCGAGGTCGGCAAGGGTGCCACGCTCAAGAAGGCCTGCCGTACGCTCAAGGTGCAGCCGGCCAAGGCGCTCAAGGCGCTGCAGTTCTACGAGGGACAGTTCCTGAGCCAGCTGTTGAAGCTGGAAAAGGGGCTCTCCTACCGGCTGTGCCCAGGCTGCGGCGCCCACTTCTACACCTTCTCGAAGTCGACCGTCTGTTCGCCGGCCTGCAAGTCCAGGCAGCAGCGCGACACGGACTACTTCGACGGGCAGCGCCTCACCGCCGTCGGGATGGTTGAGGGGGTCTGCCAGCTGTGCCTCAAGCACGTAAAGCGTGGCCTCTCGGCCCACCACCTGATCGGCAAGGGTAACGACCCGGGCAACACGCTCATGGTCGCTCTCTGTGTCGGTTGCCACGACCTGGTGACACAGCTCAGCTTGCGCACCTTCCTGGAAGACACGGCCGGCTGGGAGAGGTTGATCTCGATGGTCATGACCCGTCGACAGGTCCGCTTGCCGACGTTCACGAGCGTGGCCACCATCAAGGCCGATGTGTCGTTGCGGTCGCTCACTTTCAGGCAGTACTGCAACGAGGATGGTATTGATCCACGAGATCTTGCTATGGTGGTCGAGTAGTAACCTCGCACGTGGGTGCGGAGAGGTGGGAGATGAGGGTCGAGGAAGTCAAGGACGCCAAGGGCAACGTGTACGGGTACAAGTGCCCTGAGTGCAAGCAGATCCACCCGTACGAGTCGATCGCAGAGGAGTGCCTCGCGGCTCACGCGAAGGTGCTCTGCGACTGAAGAGGGTGTGCCGCGGTGGAGCTGGAAGCTGCTAGCCGCGCGACCTTCAACGCCAGCGAGGCCTTCGCCTCGTACAAGAAGTGGCTAGAGACCGGCGCGCAGGGCGACCTCGAAGACGCCATCCTGAAGGCGATCCCGCTCTTCGGCCGCGTGTTCTGGTACAAGATGCACCTAGGGGTGGGGCTGCTGACGGTGTCGGAGTACCTGTCCGGCGTCTCGTATCAGCTGCTCCTGGTCATGCAGCGCAAGCTGTTGCCAGTGGACAACGAGCAGGCGTTCACGGCCTACCTGGCGAAGGTCTTCCGCAGCAGCATCGGCCGGCAGTACAGCGCCGCGCGCTCGGACAAGGTGTTCTCTACCTGGACCTCGTGCGCCATGCCGCCACAGGGGCGCCTGGTCAGTCAGGCCGACGTCGATGCCAAGATGTTCATCGAGTCGCTGCCCAAGCTGATCGTGACCAACGTGGCACCAAGGATCCGTTTCAATGGTGTCAGACGTCGAGCGTGCCTTGTGATCCTAGAGAGGTATGTCACCGGCAAGCTGATCTCCAAGCGCATGATCGAGAAGTACTTCAACCTGCCGAAGGCTGAAGTTGTGTTCTTGATGGACTACGTCATGGTCGCGGTGCGCAGGTACCTGTACGAGATCAGAGACGACTTGCGCGGTGTGAGCGGGTCGGCTGTGCACTGGAGGGAGCTGTACGAGTGGGTTCTGCCGCCGACAGCTGTGTACCGTTCCGGGTATTACGATGAACGAACGCCTTCAGTTGCTTGACCTGGACGTAGTCCAGTACGTCGACGCGCTCACGGTGTTGTTGCTGCGCCAGTATGAGGCGACGCACCTGCCCGACCTGCTAAGCGTGTTCGGGCCCGAGAAGCTGACCAAGTTCCTGACCCTGTTCGCTGGCACCACTATTCAGGTGCCGTCAACAGAGGTACTATACAAGCTTGCGCGCGAGGCGGACATCTACACGACCATGCGGAAGGGTGGCGATGTCGCAAGGCTCGCTCGTCGTTACGACATGAGTCAGGCAGAGGTCCTGCAGGTGAACGCGCGGGTGGCCCGACTGGTGGATGAGGTGGTGGATGGCGGAGGAAAAGTCGAAAAGCAAGGATGATGTTCTCGGTCTAGCGAAGAACGTGGTCCTGGACCTTGAGCCGTTGGAGGAGGTCTACTCTCTAGACGTAGCCCGCGAGAACTTGCTCGCCCTCTCCAGAGCGGCCGCACTAGGCGGTGAAGAGTCGGAAGCCGTCGCCGAGACAGCCGACCTCGTCACCAAGGCCTTCCAGACAGACCTGAAGACCGTCCAGATCGGCTTCAGCAGGGCCCTGGCCAACCGCCGTGTGGCTATCCTGGGGTGGATCGACAGCATCGAGAAGAAGCTCAACACCAAGCGCGTCATGACCAATGACGAGCTTCTGCGCTACCAGTCCAACCTGTGGCGCATGGTGACGGACATCAACAAGATCATCGAGGACACGATCCAGAACCCGCCGATCGGTGTCGGCGGTGAGCGTTCAGCGGCCAAGCAGATCGGGCCGGAGAAGTCTGCCCAGGAGCTGAAGAGGGAGCGTGCCGCGCGCGATGTCCAGCGAGAGCTGTTGGAGCACATCGACAAGGAGCTGAAGCGCAGGCTCGACACCAGGGCCGAAGTGATCGAGGAGCCAGCCGAGTGACGCCGGACGAGATTCGCAAGATCCTGGCATCGTCACTCGAAGAGGACC